>Ga0075477_10000125_pt1 | contig 28238 bp, 23 predicted proteins | sample DEB08_DNA_FD_76338 | JGI IMG/M metagenome (GOLD analysis project Ga0075477, IMG submission 76338) | Aqueous microbial communities from the Delaware River and Bay under freshwater to marine salinity gradient to study organic matter... | ecosystem: Environmental > Aquatic > Marine > Coastal ...
ATATCAACAAACAGAAATTGAGTTTGGCCAGGTAACTGGTTCTGCAACCTATACTTTGAAAATTAATGGTATTAATCTAACAACAGGAGCTGTTTCAAATACAACAGATTTGATAAGCAACACCATACGCCTGTTTGATGCAAATGAAACCCTTTCAAATAATTTTTCACTAACGGCAACCCCTACTGGCTCTGGAAGCTCTACTTTAATGTTTACATCTAAGCTTCTCAAAGAAAATTCCTTCTCTTTTACCATAGTTGGGAAATCATCAGATTTTGAAGGGTCAGTTAAATTAGTAGAACGAAAAGATAATATTTCCGGGACGGCTACTTTTACAGTAAGTCTGAATGGAACTCGTGTGAGTGCATCTGGGGATAATCTTACAGATGCTCTTGCAAACCTCAAAACTAGTTTTGAAACTTCAGAAGCTTTAAGGGAGCAGATAAACAATTATAGTTTAACTATTTCGGGTACTTCTTTATTCATTGAAAACATAAATAGAAATACTTTCTTTACTACTGTAGAAGCACTAAATTCCTCTCATTCTCAAGCCACTATTGAAACAACAACTTCACAGCAAAGAATTGAAGTCAATTGTTGGCCAAGATATTTAAATAGTCTAGTAGAAATCTTCCCTCCTGGAAATAATTGGGATAAAATAGCACTTGGTAAAAAACATGCTATTGGTTTAGACGATAGCGGTAAATTATTTTCTTGGGGTGAAAATATTCAACTACAACTTGGATTGGGAACCAATAGATGGCAAAGAATTGGCGAACCTACACAAATTACTTCTACAGGCACAATGACCTTTAAGGACATCGATGCCTCAGCAGAGGTTAGCTTTGCTATTAACAGTGATGACAAGATGTACGCCTGGGGAGACAATGATTTAGGAACGCTTGCTGTAGGAGATTACTCAGACAAAGGTTACCCTACTCCTGTTAAGGGAGATATTGATTGGAAATTGAACTTAGGAGGTTTCCGCTTTCAAGTGGCACTTGATCAAAACAATACACCATACGGATGGGGATACAGAAAATTTGGACAACTTGGAGCCTTAGGAAAAGTAAAAGGAGATGATATCATATGGGAAACAAACCTTGACGATTCTCAGGGAACTGTAGCGCCGCTGAATGGAAGTGAATACCTTATAGCTACAGAAGAATTTGTAAATTATTTAAATACTATTTTCAATTTTGAGTACAGTGGTGAGGTCAGTACCTCTAAACAATATCAACCTAACGGAACAATCCAAAAGGCACCCGAAAGTACAAGTAGTTTTAAAATCGATAAACGCACCCCGGACAGTGGGAAGAATGTTGGAAAATGGAAGGTTAAAAAGACAAAAAGTGCCTTTTCAGGGAAGTCCGCCATTGGAGAGAGTCAAAATTTGATGTCAAAAGAAACACCTTATAGTTTCAATGTCGTCGATGTTAATGAAAAACCCTCAGACATCATACTCGAGGATCTTTCTAGTAAATTAACAAGAAAAGGGGAGCAATTTATCTCCAATATCACAGTTACAGACCCCGATGAAGATGATATCTTGACCGTCACAATTCCTTCTAACTCTCCAAATAAGGACAAATTTGAAATTAAAAACCAAAAGCTTTACTTTAATACATCAACGAGTAAAGCAAAAGTCCCTTATCAGGTGATCATTCGGGCTACTGATTGGGAAGGGTTAAGTTTAGAAAAGCAATTCGAGATTTTGGTAGATGAAGAGGGGAATCTATCTGTAGAAGAAGTAATAACTGAATCCGGTTCTGGAGGAGGTATTTTTTATAATGCTCGATTTACAGACTCTGACGGAGATGGATTTGTTGATGCTGATGAATTTTTGATAGGAACTGATCCATTTGATTTTAGAAGTTATCCTACAGATATAGATAAGGACGGTATTTTAGACTTTTATGATGGCGACATGGATAATGATGGTTACTTGAATGAGGACGATCAGTTTCCAACAGATCCAAATGAATGGATTGATGCAGATGCAGATGGAATACCCGATAATGCAGATATAGATGACGATAATGATGGTGTTCCAGACATTAGTGTAAACTGGAGAGAAGATTATATAATTCAAGACCTCTTTCCAAATGATCCAAACGAATCAACAGATTTTGATAAAGATGGAATTGGTGATAATGCTGATTTAGATGATGATAATGATGGGGTTAATGATCAGTTAGATGCGTTCCCTTATAATCCCTATGAATGGCTTGATACAGACAATGATGGTATAGGGAATAACACAGACACAGATATTGACAACGATGGTTATTCCAACTTTGACGAAGAAGCCTTAGGCAGTGATCCTTTAGATCCGAATAGTTTCCCTCCAGATTTGGATCAAGATTTAGTTCCCGATGCGCTGGATTCAGACAGAGATGGTGATGGTGTTCCAAACGATTTTGACAATGCTCCTGACCTATTTAATCCAGATCAAGAATACGTAAATGATGAAAATCATTTGGGTCTTGAATTCCAAGAGTTTTTCTCTCCGAATGGTGATGGAATCAACGACTTTTTTGAGATAGGGGAAATTCAACGTTATCCTAAAAATGAAGTATGGGTTTATGATAGTGCAGGCAATTTAGTGTTTAATGCAAAAGGCTATTCGAATGATTGGCAAGGAGATTTTAATGGAAAACCACTACCAAAAGCAAGTTATCTTTATCGAGTAGATGCAGATTCCAATGGTATAGTTGATTATCAAGGATGGGTATTTTTGACAAGATGATAAATAAAAAGGTTATTTTCTTTTGGTTTATGTCTTTTATATCATTTGGGCAACAAGAATCTTTTCTCGCGAATTTTACATATCAAATGAGTCTTATTAATCCTGCTTATGCAGGGAGTGAAGCGCAAAATATGATTTCGCTTACCTCTAGAAATCAATGGGTCTCACTAGAAAATTCACCTAGAACACAAGTGATGACTTTTTCTTCTGAAAGAAAAAACAATGTTGGACTTGGACTCTCTGTGATTTCTAATAATTTTTTTGTTGAAAGAAATACAGCATCCTATGTAGATTTTTCATACAAACTCAACCTCACCTCAACAGCTGCTTTATTTTTGGGGTTAAAAGCAGGAGCTACTTTTTATAAAGCAAATTTAGTGGGGCTGACAAGCTTTAGTTCTTCCACAGATCCTGCTCAAGGACTCTTTACCAATGTGAATCCTAATTTAGGAATAGGAATGTTGGTTCGAACACCAAGTTTTTGGTTTTCATTTTCCACTCCTCGACTGTTTAATTCTAGAAACTCAAGTGAATATGCTATTTCAAGTACAGATAGAGTGCATACTTATATTGGGAGTGGTTTTAGTTTTACTTTGAACGACAGTTTTAAGTTAAAACCAAACCTGCTTTTACGAACAGTTAGTGATCTTTCTACCACAGCGGATCTTTTGACTTTGGTTAGCTTTAAAGATAGGATTGATTTTGGAGCATCGTTTAGAACGAACAATACCTTTGGTTTGGTCTCTTATTTTTCTCTAAAAAATTTTTTAGATGTCGGGTATGCTTATGAAAGTCCATTTGGCAATGGGCTTTCTGGATTGAGCATTAAAACGCATGAACTAGCGCTTCGCTTTAAACTGCAAAATGGAATAGAGGCCGAGGAGGTAGAAGAGTGATTGTTTTATTGTTGAGAATCTTTACACTCGCATTCTGTGCGTTTCATTTGTTTAGCCCTACTCAAAGGGACTTTAAATAATTTTCCCTGTACTTTATTACAAGTTTCTCTTAACTCATTACAAGGGATTATGTAGTAGCATTTTTGACCTGGTTTATTGCACAGATAAACAAACTGCTCTTGACTTGATTGTTTTGCTATTAAGTCCTCTGTACTCAGAATTAAAACACTAGTACTTAAAAGAAGCAAAATACTTTGATATAGTCTCATTAATCAATTGACTTATTGTTCATTAGTAAAGATACTAAAAACAATGCACTTCAACTACAGGTAACGTATTATAACGTCCAGTTTTACAGAATAACTCAAAGGGAATTTTAAATAGACAAAATAATCAGAGATACTAAATAACGTTTTACTAAACCAGTATCATTATCGCAGAAAGCACAATCCCTGCAAGTGTAAAATAGATGGCTTTTTTAAAGATATCCGTCTGAGGTAAAAACATCCAATAGGCTGAAAACACAAAAAACAACAATGCAACACCAAAAAAGAGATTAAAATAGTAAAGGGGAGAGTTGTTGGTGGCTTTGTGCATTTTTTCCATCATCCCTAAAAGTTTGGGTGGCTGAGAATCAATATAACTCAAAGCCCCCGTTTCTTTGTTGTACTGCACTTCTTTAGCTCCTCTAATTTGTGGAGGCTGTTCCAAACCTTTTTCTATGATTTTTTCAACTTGTACTTCTTTTTTAAACGTATCTGTAGTTCTATAGGTTAGTGTAATCCCCGTAAGGGCATACATAAACATGATGCCTGCAAGGAAAAACCCTAAGTATCTGTGAATAACGCGTACTTTATTACTAATGTTTCTATTGTTTAAACTCACTGAGGTATTGTTTTAGTTTTATTTGACAAAAGTTGTTTCACCTGGTTTAATTGGAAGAAATAGAAGTTCTTTCCAGGTAGGTGTTTCGAATCATTTTCGCTGTTTGATATCCCGTTTGATGACTCCATCCTGGGGGGTAAAAAATGTATTTCAATTTGTTTAGCAAACCAGGAGCATTAATAACATCTTTTCCAAGGTGGATGATTTCTCCAAAATATACTTCTATAAAATTACCAGAATTAATGGGTCTGGTAATCCCATAATCTATCTCTAAATTGGGATCTTCCTCCTGGTAGGTTCCAAAAATTCGATCCCAAATATTTAAAAGATTACAATAATTGGTGTCCAAATACAAGGGATTTCTAGCATGGTGTACTCTGTGATGTGAAGGGGTGAGTATAAATTTGTTCAAAAAACCAAAGCGAGCATCTTTGATGAGGTTTTCACCGACATGAATAAAGGCTCCATAGGTCCCATCTATGAACATAATGGTGAATAGTAGGATGGGTTCAACTCCCAATAGGATACAAATAGAGGTTCGAATAAAATCCGCATAAGGTGCTTCAAGAAAAAAATGAGCATGGGTAACACTTAAGTTCATTTCCTCGGGACTGTGATGCGTTGCATGAAGGCACCAAAACAAGCGTACTTTATGTGCCAGAAAGTGGTAAATAAAATGAGCAAATTCCCAAACCACATAGCCGTAAAGAAACCAGTACCACGTCATGCTTGTTTCGACTAGTGCATAGCGCTGAAGTGCTCCGATACAAAAGGCTACCATTCCAATGGAAATGAACCTTCCAACAATCCGATTAAACAAATAGATTAGAAAAATCACTTTGTACACTTTTGTTTGTGGTTTTTTATAGACAAAACCCAATAAAAGTTCTAAAAAAATTAGGAATGGAATAATAGGAACAATTAGAGCAACAATACCTTCATAGGTTAAAAAAAGACTGTAGTCCTTTTGCTGTATAAGTTCAATAAATTGATTGACCCCAAAAAAACCAACGATTTCATTCCAAAGTGACTTGAGTACAGACATGGATACTAATTTTAAAATAAAAATATAGGAATTATTTAAACTTTAAAGGGGATTTCTTGTCAATAAATTGTGCTATAAGGTATTCATATACATAAAGCTCTCAAATAGGTTAATTCAAAATATTGTTATAGCTTCGCAAAAAATTGTTAAACAAAATCTCAGATTGTGGCTATTAAACACTTTGGCTAGGTCAAAGTGTTTTAGATAATACCTAAAAATCAGAGAAAAAGCACTTTATTTTTAAACAAATGTCTAAGTATTCCTCCCTAAAAAGTGTAAGAAAATGGATTCTATTGGTATTAGGATTTGTTCTCATCATACTTTCAATTCAAATCTCAAAGAAAATCATCGACAGCAATCCTCCACCGAGAAGAAAAGCCGAAAACACGCTAAAGGAAGTTTATACTCTTCAAGTAAAAAACGGTCCCTACCAGGTTCAAATTCCATCGAATGGGGTTTTGAGAGCGTATAAAAGAATACAGATTACTGCACGAGTACAGGGGGTAATGCAAACCATACAACCGCTTTTTAAATCGGGACAACAATACAGCGCGGGTCAAACACTAGCCAAAATAGAAGCTTCAGAATTTCGTGCAAATGTCATAGCACAACGTGCAGCTTTATACAATCAAATAACCTCTGTTTTACCAGATCTTCAGTTGGACTTTCCAGAGGTCTATTCCCAATGGAGCAATTATCTCAAGAGCTTTGATTTGGAACAACCTACTCCTCAATTGCCTGATATGGCTGAAAATGTTCGTCTTTTTGTATCGGGTAGGGGAATCATCTCTTCTTTTTACGCCCTTCAAAACTTGGAGCAGACCCTGACTTTTTATCAAATTAAAGCTCCATTCAGTGGAGTATTAGTCAGTGCGAATGCGACAGAGGGATCTCTTATCCGCCCAGGACAAGAGCTGGGAGAATTCATAGCTCCTGGAGATTATGAACTAATGGTAGCACTTCCCAAATCCTATATTAATAATATTGGTACTGGCGTGTCTGTAGCTTTGAGGTCTATAGATACAAATCAAAAATATACAGGAGTTGTAAGCAGAATAAATGCAAAAGTAAATAGTCAAACCCAAGCGGTAGAGGTTTATATACGTGTAAAAGATCCAGCCCTAAAAGAAGGCATGTTCATGGAAGCCGCTATTGATGCACTTGCTTTTGAAGATGTTTTTGCCGTAGAACGTGGATTGCTCAACGGTTCAGAACAAATCTATGTGGTAGAAAACAACAAATTGGTTTTACGCAAAGTAACTCCAATCCATTTCACAGAAACCTTAGCAATTATTAGAGGGTTAAAGGACGGTGAAGAACTCATTGCTCAACCTTTGATAGGAGCATATACGGGTATGGAGATTAAGACTGTTCCTTTTCAGCAAAACAATTAAGGCAGTACAATGAAAAAAATAATCAACTATTTTATTCGCTATCACGTTGCGGTAAACATCATCATCATTGCTTTTTTACTGTTTGGTACGCTAGGTGTAAAATCTCTTAAATCCTCTTTTTTCCCACTTACAGAATCTCATATTGTTCAAATTGCTGTAACGTACCCTGGAGCTTCTCCAGCAGAAATTGAAGAGGGTGTAATTCTTAAAATCGAAGACAATCTAAAAGGACTGGTGGGCGTAGAACGAGTGACTTCTGTTTCCAGAGAAAATTCAGGTTCGATTACCGTTGAGGTAGAAAAAGAATTGGACATCAATTTTATGCTTTTGGAGGTCAAAAATGCGGTAGATCGTGTGCCTAGTTACCCTACAGGTATGGAACCTCTTGTGGTTTCGAAACAAGAACCTGTTCGCTCTACGATAAATTTTGCACTTACTGCAGAAAACACTACACTTTTGGAGCTTAAGAAAATAGGAAGACAAGTAGAAAATGACTTAAGAGCTCTTCCAGGGATCTCTCAGATTAATGTAACGGGCTATCCAGATGAAGAAATTGAAATTGCCGTAGACGAAAATAAGTTATTGGCCTATGGGCTCAGTTTTGCCTCCGTTGCTCAGGCGGTTTCCAGATCAAATATTATCGTTACAGGTGGACGTGTTAAAACCAATGCTGAAGAATTTTTGATTCGAGCGAACAACAAGTTTTACTATGCAGATGAATTGGCAAATATAGAGGTAGTATCCTTAGCAGACGGTACACAAATTTTACTTAAAGATGTAGCTCTTATTCAAGACCGTTTTTCAGAAACTCCAAACAGAAGTTTTCTTGAAGACGATGTATTAGTAAATATTAGTGTCAACTCTACAAATTCTGAGGACGTTATCTCTTCTGCAGAGGCCGTTCGTAATTATATCGATATATTCAATAGAGAAAACAACTACGCTCAGTTGGAAATTTTAAACGATGCTTCCGTAACACTGACGGAAAGAAATAAGCTCTTGATAGAGAATATACTTCAAGGAATGTTGTTGGTCCTTCTTTTCTTATCTCTCTTTTTAAACTCGAGATTGGCGTTTTGGGTGGCTTTTGGTTTGCCGGTTTCTTTCCTCGGAATGTTCATTTTTGCGCCAATGTTTGACGTGACCATCAATGTGCTCTCTACTTTTGGAATGATCATCGTAATTGGTATTTTGGTTGATGATGGTATCGTTATAGCAGAAAACATTTACCAGCATTATGAAAAAGGAAAAACACCTTACCGAGCTGCAGTAGATGGGGTACTTGAGGTGATTCCACCAGTGGTTTCAGCAATCATCACTACAATTCTAGCTTTTGCACTCTTTTTGTTTTTAGACGGAAGGATTGGTGAATTTTTTGGTGAAGTGTCTGTAGTTGTCATGTTGACACTTCTCGTATCACTGATAGAAGCATTGGTAATCTTGCCGGCTCATTTAGCCCATTCAAAAGCTTTAATCAGAAATAAAAAAGAACCGCAAACACTTGTGGCTAAAATTTTTGCAAAACTAAGAGAGTTTAATCGTATTGGAGATCGATTTATGAAATCGTTACGGGATAAGATCTATACTCCTGTTTTAATTTTTTCTTTAAACAATCGATTTTTAGTCATTTCTGTTTTTCTGGCCATGCTTATATTGACTGGAGGTTCTTTTGGAGGTGGAATAATTAGAACGTCCTTTTTCCCAACGATTGCATCCGACCGAATTTCGATTGAATTGGTCATGCCTAATGGAACGAATGAACGAATCACGGATTCCATAATTACGCATATTGAAAAAACCTCAAAATTAGTCAATGAAGAATTTTCAGAACAATACCTCAAAGGGACAGGGAAAAAATTATTTGTCAATACAATCAAAACACTTGGTAATGGGGCTTCAAGGGCAAATTTGACGATCAATCTACTACCTGGAGAGCAGCGTCCAGACGTCATTCGTGCAAGCATGGTTTCTACCCGGATTTCAGAATTGGTAGGGCAGGTGATAGGGGTTGAAAGTATAGTATACGGATCAGGAGCAAATTTTGGAGGAAAACCTGTATCTGTGTCGCTTTTGTCTAATAATATAAAAGAGTTAAAACAAGCCAAAACAGAACTTAAAGAGGCTTTAAATTCTAATGCTCTTTTGAAAGACATAGAGGACAATGACCCTGCTGGAATTAAAGAAATCACCTTAAAATTAAAAGACAATGCGTATGCTTTAGGCTTGGATTTGCAGTATGTAATGAGCCGCGTACGCGCAGGGTTTTTCGGTGTGCAAGCACAACGCTTTCAGCGTGGACAAGACGAGATACGGGTGTGGGTGCGCTACAAAAAAGCAGACCGTTCATCCATTACCCAATTGGAAGATATGAAAATTGACCTACCCAATGGAAACTTGGTAGCATTGAAAGAAGTAGCTACTTATACCATTAAAAGAGGGGATGTGTTGATCAACCATTTGGACGGGAGAAGAGAAATCCAAGTTTCCGCAGACCTTAAAGACGCAGAAGAAACCTCAGGTACAGATGTGATGAATGACATCAGAACCAATATTATGCCTAAAATACAAGAACGACATCCTTCAGTAAGTGCTTCTTATGAAGGACAAAACCGAGAGGCGTTTAAATTGATCAACTCACTTTCCTCAGCAGGTATCCCCATACTCATTCTGATTTATATGACTATTGCATTTACATTCCGCAGTTTTTCACAGCCTGTATTGTTATTTTTATTAATACCTATTAGCCTTACCGGAGTGGCATGGGGTCATTGGATTCATGGATTTCCTGTCAATATACTTTCCTTACTAGGTGTTATTGCTCTTATTGGTATTATGGTAAACGACGGTCTGGTTCTCATAGGAAAATTTAACAACAACCTCAAAGAAGGTTTCACTTTTAATGAAGGATTGATTGACGCGGGCAAATCCCGATTTAGAGCCATCTTTTTAACTTCAGCAACTACTGTAGCAGGTCTGACTCCTCTTATTTTAGAAAAAAGTAGGCAGGCACAGTTTCTTAAGCCAATGGCAATATCTGTTTCTTATGGAATTGCTTTTGCAACCTTGTTGACACTGGTGATGCTCCCCATTTTCCTGTCGTTAAACAATCAAGTAAAAGTAATTTTCAAATGGCTTGTTTCTGGAGAGTTTCCTAATCAAGAAACGGTAGAAAGAGCCGTGATTGAAAAAGTAGAGGAGGAAAAAAGGAAACAATTAGAGGGACCAAAAAAGAACAAAGCATGAGAATAATTCAAATAACTACTCTTTATCTATTTTGTGTTTTAGGGTCTTTGCAGGCGCAAGAAAAACTCACCAAAGAGGAAGCGTTGGCCTTGGCATTGGAGCAAAATTTTGGCATTCAAGTTTCTAAAAACACTACCCAGATTGTTAAGAATAACAGTGGGATTTTGAATTCGGGTTTTCTCCCCACAGTTTCTCTATCTGGTGGAGGCAATTACTCTACATCCGACGCAGAAATAGCCTTTCCGGATCAGGTAGATGAACAAGGGCAACCGCTCCCTAATAGAAATTTTAATGATCAGGAATCCGAACGCTACAATGCAGGAATCAACTTAAATTATACTTTATTTGACGGTCTAGGCAGAAGATATACCTATAAGCAGCTTAAAGAACAATATGCGTTGAGTGAATTGCAGCTCAGAGAAACCATAGAATTTACCATTCTTCAGCTTTTTGAGGTTTATTTCAACATTGCTCAGCTCACTGAGTCCAATCAGGTTTTTCAGGACAATTTGGAAATCTCTCAAGACAGAAGGAAACGGGCTGAGAGTGCTTTCGTTTTTGGACAAGGCAATAAATTGGAAGTACTCAATGCTCAAGTAGATGTTACTAATGACAGTATAAACCTTCTTCAAGTAAAGCAACAACTAGACAATGCTAAAAGAGATTTAAACTTGTTGATCAATCAGCCGATAGAACAATTGTATGGTGTCGATCTTGAGGTTCGTTTTGTTCCCGAAATAGAAATTGAAACGTGGTTAGATACAGCAGCACAAAACAACATTGCTTTATTGAAGCAAAAACGCAATAATCAAATCAATGCATACGACATAAAGATAAGCCAATCTGGTTATTTACCTTCAGTTGGATTGGTGGGGTCCTACGGTTGGAACCTAAACAAAAGCCCTGCTTCTGCCTTTTTCCCTGGGACAAATAACACTACCTACTCTCTGGGGGTAGGAGCTAGCTTAAGCTGGAATCTCTTCGATGGTGGAAGGACTTTGACCCGAGTAAAAAATGCCAAGCTGGCTCTTGAAAATCAAGAACTACTGGAACAAGAGACTCAGCTGAGGTTCAATCGGGATCTTAATAACGCAAAACAAAATTACAGGAATGCCAAAGAGATTTTTGAAATTCAAAAAAAGCAAGTTGAAACGGCTACATATAATTTTGAACGTTCAAAAGCGCAATATCAATTAGGCTCTATCACTTCAATTGCATTTCGACAGGCCCAAATCAACCTTTCCAATGCACAAAATCAACGGGCACTTTCAAAATATCGAGCCAAGCTAGCAGAACTTCAATTGATTCAGCTAACAGGACAGCTACTTAATGTAGAGCTCTAAAGTTACAAGTTTAACCAGTAGGTCAATTTTAAGTTGATGGAGCGAAATGTAGGTCCAAACTCTCGGGTGTAGTAATTGTCGTTGTAGACAATATACAAGTCTGACAGCGGAGCAAAACGCCATTGCAGCCTAGAATTAATCCCTAAATTATCGGTTTGGTTGCTGTACTGTATTAAGGTCGACCAAAAGAGGTTCTTGCTAAAGGTTACATCAAATTTTGGTCGAACCAAAATTAAATCTGCAGTAGCATAGGGCTTTGGTAAATTAATGCGATTATAATCCCATTGTAAACTCAAAATTACTTTAGGTTGGAATCGATAACCCGTACTTCCGCGATATGAAAAACGAGTACCATTATAAAAACCTCCGTAAGAAACTTCAGAGGTAAAAATAAATGGATTGGCTAGATTGGATTGATAATTAAGGCTCCAGTCGCTAAATTGATACCCTGAATCTCCTGGTAGAGGAATAGAATTTGTTGATCGTGTTGGATCAAAACTACTAGATAAATAAATGTACTGTCGACTAAATTCGAATTCCAGACGATCTTGTTTTTTAAACTCTAAAGTATAATTTACTTCAAAATTATGATCGGTTTTTTGGTAATCTAAGTTTTGTTGAAACCACATTAAATTGAGCAAACGGAAACTGTGAGAATTGGCAATCCCTGTTTTGGGGTAAAAGGTGCGTTGAGCACTCGTTCCCGATTTGATAATACCCGTTCTAGGTATAAAACCCAAATCAGATCGGAAGTCACGATCTACATAGACCCAATTGGAATAAAATCGCCAAATCCTAGTATTGTATAGCAGCGAAGCAAAACTGGATAAGTTTCCTTCTTGATCTTCAGGTTGAAATGATTTGTGTGTATAAAACTTTCCAATCCACCTATTGTTTGCTGAAGCCAAGTTGTAGTCCAAACCGATAACCCTATTATAAGTGTCGTTTTTTTCAATAAAATCGTACTCCTTAAAAGTTTGTCGGTTTACCATAAACACACCTACTTGCGATTGGCCAAAAACTTTTCTTTGCAGGGCAAACATAGCATTGTTGTTGGATGCAATTTGATTGCTGAGGTCCTCTCTATTTTGGATGTTTAGAAAACCGAGTCTCCAATCATCATTCAGTTTCCCACTGAGTCTTACTCCTCCCAAAATAGCATTCTGTATTGAGCTACCATCAGCATTTTTCGCAATACCAATACGCCTTGAGAAAAAGGGAATGGCATCTCTAAAGCTGCCAAAGCTGCCAAAAAGATCACCATTATCAATAAAAAATTGTCTTTTTTCAGGAAGGGAAATTTCAAAACGTGTCAGATTGGTGATCACATCATCAACCTCTACGTTTGAAAAGTCAGGATTTAAAGTAACATCTAAATTTAAGCCTGTACCTACAGCTACTTTTAGATCCCCTCCGGTTGAAAAGGTATTGTCCGAGCTGTTGGAAGTAAACTCTTTGGACGTAAGACCATTGATATAAGGAATGAGGTACAGCGGCGTTCTATTTTTCTTGAGGGGCTCTTCAAAGACCATCTCCCCATAATAGCCGACATTAATAGGGATTTGATTTTGATCTACATTGGTCCAGATACTTCTTTCGTTTTTTTGAAGGTCGTAACGGTAGGATTGAAACCCCCATTTTTGGCTACCTTCTGGATATTTTAATGAAGTAAAAGGAATGGCGATTTCCAACACAAAACGGTCGTCATATTTTTTACTTGCAGACTGCCATTTGATGTCCCAAGTGAGATTGAACCCATTTATACTGGCTCCTCGTTCAGATACCAGACCTTCCCTTTGAACCCCATAGGCATTAACACCAAAAAGAAAAGCATTTTGTCCGTCTCTAAAAGTATCAAATAGAACAGTAACATTATCATTGGACCGAGCACTATAATCTCGTCTTAGTGAGCTAACTATAAAGTCACCGCCTACAGAACTTTTTGCTGTAGCACCAATGTAAATATGTGTGTCATTATAAAGTAATTTAACCTCTGTTATATCTTGTGCTTTTAGTGAGTCAGTTGGGAAAAGTTGCCAAAAATCTGAGGCGCTGTCCGCCAAACCCCAAACCGCTTCGTCCAGTATACCGTCTAAAAGAATTTCTTGATCTATTTTTTTGACAAAAACAGAGCGCTTTTCAGTTTGAGCATTAACTAGTAGTCCGCTAAAACTTAACAGGAGGACTAGCTGTTTTTTTCTGAAGTAATTAAACGCCATCGGAAATAAAGATCGTATTATGATATATTTAAAAAACTCAAGAACCTTTTAAAGGTTTACCTGAGTAAGAAAATTTAGATTCTATAAGTTCTTACACTTCTAACTAGTTAGACTCTTTTTTTTAGAAGGGTTTAATGAGATGTAAAATACTTTTTCAAAAAAATTATTTTGAAGAACTAAACTTATTTGAGTAGCGTTTCCATAGTTCCGTTTGATGCGTTTCTAAACTGATTTCACGACCTTTTATAAACGCGTGGTGGATGATGTTGGTTCGCATGTCTAAGGCATCTCCTTCAGACAGAAAAAGAGTTGCATGTTTTCCTACGGTTAAACTTCCCAATGCGGCATCTACACCTAAAATTTTAGCTGGATTAAGTGTTATAAGTTGAAGTGCAACTTCTTTATCCATACCATAGGCAGCAAAACTCCCAGCATAAAAAGGGAGGTTTCGAGTGTACATGCGTTCCATTCGACCACTTACATCAATGCTGACTAGAAGTCCCGCATCGACAAGTTGGGCTGCAAGCTGAAAAGCAGCCTTGGGATGGTGGTCTTCATTATCAGGAAGTCTGTGAGGTCTTGAAACGATTACGGGAATGTTATTTTCTTTCAAGTAGTTGAGTTGCTGTGGCGCTTCATTTCCTCCAACGAGTACAATCTTGGCAACACCTACTTTTTTTAATGTGCTGATACCATCAACCAATTGTTTTTCGTCTTCTGCGTGTAAATACAATGTTTTTTCACCACTGAATAAGCCTTTCATCGCCTGGTAGGGAAGATGTAGGGCGTTTTTTTCAGAATCATAAACTTTAGCACTTTCAAAAAAGGTTACTATTTTTCCAACTTGAGTAGCGTAGTTTTTATTAGGCTTTAAAGTAGGGTCTTCACCTAACCACCAGCGACCCCTTGAGTAGGGATTAGGCCAATTTAAGTGTATTCCTTCGTCTGCTTTTACAAGGGCATCTTCCCAATTCCACGCATCGAGCTGCATTACAGAAGAGCTTCCTGAAATCAGCCCTCCTCTTGGAGCAACCTGAGCGATTAATACACCGTTAGGACGCATGCTTTCAACGATTTTAGATTCCGCATCGTAGGCTATCGCTGTTCTTACATGAGGTAAAAAATCGCCGAGCTCGTCAAAGTCAACCGTAGCACGAACGGCATCTACTTCAGCTAATCCTAAGCTGGAATTAGTAGCAATAAAACCTGGATAGAGATGTTTGCCTTTTGCATCAATAGTTTTTTCAAAGGCTGGGGCCACATCTGCACTGCCTACATAAGTTATTATTCCGTTGTCAAATCCTACCGCACCATTTTCAAGTACAGTTCCTGTTCCCGTATGCACTACTGCATTTGTAATCAGTAAGGATTGTTGTTGTATATCTGCTGGTGTTTGTTGTGCGATGAGTGTAGTACTCAGGCTTAAAACTAATAGTAGTATGTAATTTTTCATCGTATTTTTTAATCTAAAGTTTCACAAGTAAATTCTCTTTTTACTTCACTAGGGGGTGCTTGCGTTTCCTCCCCTTTTTCTTTTTCCATAAGCATTTGACTTAGGAGCATTCTCTTTTCTTCCTCCATCGCTTTTATCTGTGTCTCAACACTAGCTGCATCATAGTAAACTGTACCTTCGATCATGCTAATTTCAGCTTTTGCATATATGGACATAGGATGGTCGGACCAGAGTACAAGATCTGCATCTTTTCCTACTTTAACGCTTCCTATTTTATGGTCAAGATGAAGCAGCTTTGCAGGATTAAGAGTTACAAATTTCCAAGCATCTTCTTCGGAAACACCACCATATTTAACAGCCTTAGCTGCTTCTTGATTGAGGCGTCTTGACATTTCAGCATCGTCAGAATTAAACGCTACCGTTACTCCTGCATTGTGCATGATTGCACCGTTATAAGGAATCGCGTCTTTTACTTCATTTTTATAAGCCCACCAGTCGGAAAAAGTGGAACCACCTACACCGTGTTCGGCCATTTTATCTGCGACCTTATATCCCTCAAGTATATGGGTAAAGGTGTTGATTCTGAAACCAAATCGCTCTGCCACTTTCATCAACATATTGATTTCAGACTGTACATAAGAGTGGCTTGAAATAAAGCGTTCTCCTCTAAGAATTTGACCCAGTACTTCCATCTCTATATCATAACGAGGAATTTTGGTTTTGGCTTTTTGTTTTTTAGAGAGACGATTATAGCTGTCCCAGCTTTCGGTATATTCCTTTGCTCTTTGGAAATAATCTACAAAGACTTGTTCGACACCCATTCGTGTTTGTGGAAACCTTGAATAGCTGGACCAGTTTGATTGTTTGACATTTTCACCTAAGGCAAACTTGATAAACGGATCGGCCCCTTTAAAAAACATGTTGTCTATGGTTTCTCCCCATTTTAATTTAATAATGGCAGATCTACCCCCAATCGGATTAGCTGAACCGTGCAGTATTTGTATGGTGGTTACTCCCCCTGCTAGGTCGCGATAGAGGCCTATATCATCAGGCTCAATAACATCTTCAATGCTTACCTCTGCAGAAGAATTATGTCCTCCTTCATTAATACTGGAAGCGCCCAAATGGGAGTGTTCATCAACGATTCCTGTAGTTAAATGTTTTCCAGTAGCATCTACAATACGAGAGCCCTCTGAATCAAGATTTTGTCCAATCGCTGCAATTTTACCATCAACGACTAAAACATCCGTATTCTCCACAATACCCATTTCTTCGTTGGTCCAAACGGTTGCATTTTTAAATAGTGTGTTTTGGGCCTTTGGTCTTTCGCTAAATCCGTAGGCTTTGTTGGGAAAAGTGAGCGGAACTGGATCGTAGTAATTAGGGACTTTGGGTTGTTTTTTCTCGCCTGAAGTAGGGTTTGAAAGAGCAGAAGACCACTGAATTGATTTTCCTTCAAAGTCAACACCATTACCTTTAACAATGCCGCTAGTTGTTATTTTAGCATCCAACTGGGCAAAACTTCTGTTTTTCTCATCAATTAGTGTAAGATAAAGCCAATCTTGATTGTAGTTTACTTTTGTTTTTAATTTGAGTGAGTCTTTTTTAGCAACTACATTAATTTTTTCTTGACTATTGGTAATTTCCACAGAAACACGCTCTTCTCCAATAGAAAAGTCATAGCTTCCGTCTATGTTTATTGTGGGGAGTTGTTTGAGCACATGGGGTGTTCCTTTAACCCAGTTTTCAAAAAGTTCACTTTCCTCTTTAAAAAGAGGCCCTGAACTCACAATAAAATTCGCAAGTTTTCCCTTTTCCAAGCTACCCAGAACTTGATCCTTGCCTAACATTTTTGCTGGGACTGAGGTCAATGCAGCAATTGCTTGCGCTTCAGAAAGTCCATAGGCTACTGCTTTTTTTAAGTTTTTTAGAAAATCAGCAGAAGACTTCTGACCACTATAGGTAAGCGCAAAAGGAATACCGGAATTGGCAACAGCTGCTGGATTGACAGGTGCTTGATTCCAATAGCGCAGTTGTGCTAACGTAATCTTTTTCATTAACAGAGGATCAGAAACATCATAAGCCTTGGGGAAATTAATTGGCAAAATGAGTTGTGCCTTATGTGCTTTTAATTCGTCGATAATTTCATATTCTTGTCCACTCCCTAAAACAGCGAAAGAAAGCCCCATTTCGTTACCTACTTTAACTGCTCTTAGAGTATTGAGTTTATCGTTTGCATCAAAAATCTTAGGGAGATTTTTGTGTTCTATTGCTGCCTCTATTGCTAGATCTTTTTTTGTAGAGTTTCCCTGATCATACCATTTTACATCGTGATAAAACTGTCTGATTAATGCCATAGCTCCCATTACAGAACTCGGATAGGATTGGTTTGAGGTTGTACTTTTTCTAAAAGAAAAATGTTCCGCAGCCTCTGTTGCAATCAACCGTTCTCGATCTGAAGAGTCATCACTTAGTGCAACAAGAGTACTGGTTCCTCTGTGAATTCCAGCTGCTCTATGTGTATTGACAACTCCAAATCCAGCTTGACGCATGGTTTTAGCTTCAGCTGAATTGTAACGGTAATCTTCAATGCTGTTGTAATCACTTATGATGTGATCATTCCAATAGTAACCTTCCCTGCTGGGTTCGTATTGTGCGCTTCTTCCTGCACCAGCACTGCGTTTTGGAGTGGCCACCCCAAAATTTGTGTTGAGGTCTATAAAAGAAGGATAAATATGAAGTCCCGATTTGTCGTAAATCCTGGTATTCTTAGGAAGTGTAATGTCTTTTCCAACAGCTACTATCCTTCCGTTGTATTCCAGTAAAGTTGCATTTTCTAAAACTTGATCAGAAGAAATATGTATTGTAGCATTTTGAAATGCTTGATAGTTACTTTCTATCGTTGATACTCCAGAATTGTTGGGAAAATAGTCCTGGCTAAAGACCAGTTGTAAAGGGGCTATAAGCAGTAGCAAAAGCTTTTTCATAAATTGAGTTTGTTTTGTTGAAAAGTATTAAAATTTTTCGAATTATATTTTCTTATTAAATCACTTTAAGGCACGCATACGCATCACTTTTGTTGTTCCTCTGTGATAGTTGCCTTCCTCCAGGGTGATTTCTTCTTCTATAGGATTTAGCAATTGGAATCCATGAAAATCTTCACACAGTTTTTCTTTCGTATACAGTTGTGTGAGTAGTTTGGGGCCTCCTACATTTGGGTTTAATTTTTGATAATGCACGTGATTGCTACTAAAGGCTTCCAAAATTACTGCTCCACCTTTTTTAAGGAAACCTGAAAGCTTTTGGTGATTTTGTGTTCTAACAAAGTCTGGAAAATGAACATAAATTAGGGCAATCGCATCAAAAAAGTTTTTTTTATAGTCTACTTCACTTAAGGAAGCTATTTGATATTTTATTTCTACATTTTTTTCTTTGGCTAGGGCACAAGCTTTTTTATATGCGTTAATGCTAAAATCATAGGCATAAACTTCCCACCCCATTTGAGCGGCATAAACAGCGTTTCTTCCTTCTCCTTCTGCAGGGAGTAAGATTTTTCCTGGAGTTAGGGTGTCTAGTTGTTGTTTAAAAAATACATTCGGTTCTTTGCCATAAGCATAATCAGGTTCATTATATCTTTTTTCCCAAAAGTCTTTCATGTATTTGGTGCAATTAGTAATTGTTCAAAAAAACCACCTATTTCTTTTTGGCGATCCACAAAGTGAATTTCAAGTATCCAAAATCTGGGCTTTCCACTAGCATCTGGTGAGGTCATGTTGATGAGATTTTCTGGATGGATGTAGTTTGTTTTAATTTCCTTTTCTAGTTTTTCATGAGGGAAATGTCCAATAAGATGTCCAGCTATGGGTCCACCAAATTCCCAGCCCATTTCCTTAGCGAGAGAACAACAATAGTTGTAAAGTTCTGCGCCTGTTTGATTTTTTTTAGAAAAATAAAACGAACATGCTTGATACCAGGCCTTTTCAATGTCTTCCTTTAGCTTGAGTTTCAATGGGTCGTCACCTACTACATAGGTTCTGCCGTAGTCAGCCTCCCAGTCTTCAAAAATGGGCCCAAAGTCTAGGAAAACAATATCGTTTTTTTGAACGATGCGATTTTTGGGGTTTTCGTCATAGGGGAATAATGTATTTTTTCCAGCCCTTACAATTCGTTTATGCCAATACTTTTCAATTCCAAAAAGCCTATGGGCTAATTGATAAACCTCTTTATTGATTTGTGCCTCGGTTTTACCAGCACAGATAAGTTCTTGTTTTTCAATTTCATCAAACAGCAGCGCAGCTTTTTTTTCTGCTTCTATGAGTTCTTTTAAGTCATTTGTGTTTGCCATACTAATCAAACAAAGGTGTCAGTTATGCAACTGAGTTTGGTTTGATTTGCTCAAAAGCTTTTCTTTAAAATCTTTGTACGATTGTATGTCATTCTGAATGATTTCCTCTCGAGGCATCCCTTCAATGCTTTGATACCATGCTTCAGAAAGCGGATGAAATGTCATTTTCAAATGCTTTTTACTCCACATAGATAATTCGTAAATCAATGGATAGAGTTCCAGTCCAGCTTCTGTAAGATAGTATTGTTTGATTTTTTTGTTCTTAGGGTGCAATTGGAATGCAATTAATTTGTACCGAAGCAGTTTGTGTAAACGATCAGTAAGAATATTAGTTGAAATGTTTTCTGGGGCACTTAAAAAATCCTTAAAACTGACTCTTTGTAAAAATAAATCACGTATAATTATCATTGACCATTGGTCACCCACAATTTCTAAGGCGGTACTTACTGGACAAGTAGATCTGTTGTTTTTTACAGTAATCATTTAACTATTCTAATTTTATATAGGAAATTGAAGTTTGCAAGCAAACTACAAAAAAAGTAATCAATAAAAAACTATTTCTTTGACAACGGAACGGAGCAAAAGTTACATGGGGGGGGTAATATTTTGTATCTTTCACGAGAATGATAAAAGTAAAATTAGCATCTATAATGTTGTTGTGCAGTGTTTTTACACTTGCTCAAAAAATTGATGGGAATACAATTTCAAATGTCTATTCTGTTCCGAATGTTAAGGCAGAAGACTTGTTTTCTAAACTTCATTTTGCTGTTGCATTAATTTACCAAGATGCCAATCAGGTTATAAAATATTCCGATTCAAAAAAAAGAATGCTGCTCAAGGCAACAGCTTTAGTGCCTGTTTTGGATGCATATAAATTGATGAATCCAAACGACACTTCACTTTCTGATTATATTGATTACCGTCATAATTACACCCTGATCATAGACGTAAAAGATGAAAAATACCGTGCTGAATTGCGTTATCAAGATGGAAGCTACACTGATGCTCAGCTCATAGAATATAAGTTGCCGTTTCCGGCAAAAATGGATTTTACCCCAACAGATTTGGAGGCCGTTTTAAAAAATGCAGAAAAGGACATGAGTCAAGAATATTATATGATGACCAGTAGAAAGAAAAAAGAGGTCTATATTCAGTCACAACCTAGGGTAATCAAAGAGTATCAACAAACGCTGATCGATTATGCTATACTTTTCTTTCAGTCCCTATACAAAGAGGTACTTAAAGAGGTTGCCCCAGAGGATTGGTAGTGTACAATTCTTCCTACTTTATTTTTTATCAATTGTAATGTATTTAATGAATCTAAAATCCATTTAATGAAACAAGCAAGTATAAATTTTATGAATACATTCACAAAAGGGAGATTTAAAATTAAAAATGGAGAAACGAGTTTAGTGCGAGGTTGCTCGTATTCTCTGATTATGTAAAACAATTGCTTATAAAAATTTACAAAAGTGAAAAACAACATTTTTTTCTTAGTAGTATTTCTTCTGATGATAGGCTGTGCCACATCTGAAGAATTTGATGTTTTAATTCTAAATGGAACGGTTTATGACGGCAGTCTTGATGATCCCGCTATGATGGATGTGGGTATTAGAAATGATGAAATAGTAGCAGTGGGTAGTCTAACAAATAAAACTGCAAGTAAAGTGATTGATGCTACGGGGCTAGCAGTAGCACCAGGATTTATTGATTTGCATGCTCATCTAGAGCCTATTTTTGAAATACCTGATTGCGAAAGTCATATCAGACAAGGAGTAACTACAAGTCTTGGAGGCCCCGACGGCAGAGGGCCCGTTCCTTTTGGAGCCTACATTGATAGTCTAGCAAGCGTAGGGGTAGGAATGAATGTTGGCTTTTTAGTGGGACACAATACTGTGAGACAACGCGTAATGAATTTAGATAACCGTGCCCCAACTGCTGAAGAATTAGACCAGATGAAAATCTTGGTTTCTCAAGCAATGGATGAAGGTGCTTTTGGCATTTCGACAGGCTTGAAATACCTACCTGGAAATTTTTCTAAGGTGGATGAAATCATAGCTCTGTCTAAAGAGGCCGCAATAAAAGGAGGAATTTATACCTCACATTTACGTGATGAGGGATTGGAGGTCATAGCCTCCGTAAAGGAGGCAATTGCTATTTCAGAAGAGGCGGATATACCGGTAGTACTCACACATCATAAAGTTATTGGAAAACCTATGTGGGGAAAAAGCAACGAAACTTTAGCACTAGTAGATGCTGCTCGTAAACGAGGTTTAGATATTCGCATCGATCAGTATCCCTATAATGCGAGTTATACGGGTATTTCTGTTCTCATTCCCAGTTGGGCACGCGCTGGAGGGTCTGATGCTTTTAAAAATCGTCTGAAAAATCCTACACTTAGGGACAGCATAAAACAAGGTATCGTTTTTAATATTTTAAATGATAGAGGTGGAGATGATTTGGATCGAGTTCAGTTTGCAAAGGTTAAATGGATGCCAGAACTGGAAGGGAAAACCTTGAAATATTGGTGTACACTCAAAGGCTTGGAGCCTACCACAGAAAACGGAGCAGAATTGGTTATAGAAGCACAACTTAACGGAGGAGCAAGTTGTATTTTTCATGCAATGGATGAAACCGACGTGGTTACTATTATGAAGCATCCACAAACTATGATCGCTTCTGACGGAAGACTAGTAAAACTGGGAGACGGCCATCCCCACCCAAGGTGGTATGGTACCTTTCCGAGAGTCTTGGGTAAATACGTTCGCGAGGACAAAGTTTTGAGTTTAAAAGAAGCTCTTCACAAAATGACACTCCTACCTGCTAAAGCAATGGGCCTAAAAGACCGAGGGCAACTTGTTGAAGGAACAAAAGCAGATATTACTATCTTTAACCCGAAAACCATTCTTGATCAGGCAACTTTTGAAGATCCTCATCGTTATTCTGTTGGAATAGAATACGTATTGATCAATGGAAAATTAGTTGTAGAGCAAGGTGTGTTTAACGCAATAAAATCAGGTAAAGTTTTAAAGAAAAAACAACTATGAGCACCCCAAAAAAACCTACAATTTTATATCTCTTTCTGTTTATTTTGATTTATTCCTGTTCGGAGAAACCACTATTGGACGAAGAAGAAGCCAACGTTTTGGAAATCGCTTTAGGAGCGAAATCTCAAACACCACCTTTTGAAGGACCTTTTGTGTTTTTTAAAGACCTGAGTTATGCTGCAGGTCCCAGAAATAAATTAGATCTTTTCTTACCTAAAAGTGAAAAAATAAGGGGTGTTGTTCTTTTTTTTCATGGAGGGGCATTTTTGTTTGGCACTAAGGAGACACTTTATGAGGATGAGTTCAAGGATTTGATTGAAAAATTATTAGATGAAAACATAGCTGTTGTCAATTCGGAATACACCTTTATCAATGACCCAGACGCAGAGGGAGTCTTCACTTCGCTAGAAGACGGGACAAAGGTTATTCAATTTATAAAGGAAAAATCGAATATTCTTAACCTTCCTGAAAACCAATTTATTTTAGCTGGTGTTTCAGCAGGAGCAGGAATTGCACAATGGAATGGTTTTAGAGAAGAAACCAATAGCTCGATAAAAGGAGTTGTAGCTATTATAGCTCAAAGCAGTTACGATTTATATCAATGGGAACAACTTTTTCCAGACTTTTCATTGGATCGTTTGCAGAAAACCGAACCTGAGTTAGAAGAACTTTTATTGCGTTTTTACAATGGGGAGCCTACTCCTGAAAAAGCAACAATTTTAGATTACAGAAGTGAAATGGATGCAGATGATCCAGCACTTTTCGTGTATAATCCCGTTTATGAAGAAAATTTTATTACTCTAGAAAACACAATTGATTTTAACGTACTTTTTCACAGCTACAAACACGCCGATTTTCTAAGAAAAAAAGCAAGTGAAGTAGGCCTAGAATACTCTGGCGCATATCAAGAATCGCCTCTCGATTTTATTTTAAGAAAACTCAACAATTAGTCAATAAACAGAAAAGAGGTGTATTTTCGATTTAGCTTCCGGCTATAGGAGAGTTAAAAATTCCAACGGCCAATTCTGCCCAAAGCAAAAAGAAAAGAACTAATATTAACAGAATAAAAGTCCATCGTTGGGTTTTAGACTGGAAGAAATTAACCACCCATTGGATGCCAAACCCTACTCCAGTAAGGAGTACACCCATAAGTACAAAGTCGAAGAGACTCCATTGAACCTCCTCAGAAAACTGCATGCCAACAAAAGGAATTAACAGTAAAACAAGTGGAGACAAAGGAAATAAATAGGAATTTTTAAGCATATATAAAATTAAAAATTTAAACGAAAACAAAAGTAAATATCACACTAAATAAGCTTATATAAATCTAATTTCAAGCTTTTGGCTACGACTTGGTTGTTTTTCCAGTTCTACGTATTCCCCAGGAGTACCTGTTTGCAATGATAATTTTTATTGTTGGAGGGTGTCTCCTCTTTTAATAAAAAAAGAAACGGCTTTTAGCTAATTACTTGTTTGAAAACATAAAAAAGTTCAGAGGCAATTTGTAGTGAACGTTCGTCGTATTTTTCTTTTTCCATTTCGGTGTTATCAAATGCTTTAGGATCTTCATAGGTTAAAGAAATACGGGCTTCAGCTCCTGGGATAAAGGGGCAATTTTCTTCGGCATGGGTACATGTCATAATCGCTGCAAAGGAACCGCAGCGGTTTTCTGAGGCATCGAACTTTTTTGAAAAAACAGTGATTGGAAGAGATTCATTGTTATAACGGATTTGATAAATGGGATTTTCTTTTCCTAGGGAAGAGACCACAAAACCATTTCTTACAATAGAGGCAACTGCTCTTTTGTTGAATGAAGTAACCTCAACACCACCAGAGAAACACTTGACGGGAACATCGTAAAAAGCGGCTGCTGTAGAAGCCCAAATTTGAGAAAATTGACTTCTTCTGGAATTGTGGGTGCAAATAAAGTTTAGATGAGCGGTTTGGCCTTCTGAGATTTTAATTTTAACATAGTCTATTAGAGTTTGTAAAACCCCTATACGCTCTTTTGAAATAGATATTTTCAAAAGGTTTTGCACGTATGTTTCCAGTGCGGGTGTCAGTTGGATAGCCATACCCAAAAATACTTTATTTACTTAACACTTCAATATGTTTTAAACCATGAAAACAGTAATTTGTCCAATTGAAAAACAAATTATCAATTTATGAAACCAATACTAAAATGGATGACTTTTTTGGTCATCGCCATTACAGCAGTCTCTTGTCAAGAAGCTCCAAAAAAGGAACAAAAGAACGATCTTAAAATTGGAGTTCAAACCTGGTCATTTAGAACAATGAAAGACCAGACACCTTTGGCAATCTTGAATTACATCAAGGAATCTGGTGTAAAATATGTTGAGCTTATGGGAAATCATGCCGAATCCTTTGCTGGTGCCCCTGAAAGTCCAATGAATGATCCGAAGGTGATGCCAGTACTGTATAAAAGATACTACAAACAAGAGCTCAACGAAGAAGAACAAGCAATCGCTACTCAATATGAAATAGATCAAAAAATATACGAGGAAGAGTTGGCTGAATGGCATAGAAATGTTGATTATGGAAAATTTGAAGAATTAAAAAACTTATATGCAGAAGCAGGAATTTCAATTTTTGCCTTTAAGCCTAGTGTTTTCGGAAAAGAAAGTACAGAGGATGCTATTCGTTATGGAATGCGAGCTGCAAAAGCCCTTGGTGCTTCACATGTTACTTTAGAACATCCAGAAGACGATGCTCATACTGCTCGTTTAGCAATGCTTGCAGAAGAAGAAGGAATATTGGTAGGGTATCACGGACACGAACAGCAAACCCCTGTTTTGTGGGATAGTGCCATGGCACAATCTGATGCAAACAGAATGAATCTTGACTTTGGTCATTATGTTGCAGCAGAGAATGATAATTTGCTTGGATTTGTTAAAGAAAAGAGCGAAAAAATTGTGAGTATGCACCTTAAAGACCGCCAGAAGAAGAGTAACGGTGGAGGAAATTTGATGTGGGGAACAGGTGACACGCCTATCAAAGAAGTGGTTCAATTGATTGCAAATAACAACTATGGCTTTCCGGTAACCATTGAAGTGGAATATGAAATTCCAGAGGGCTCTTCAGCAGTTGAAGAGGTAAAAAGATGTTTGGAATACATAAAAAATTCCCTTTAAAATCTTTGAGAAAACGTCTGTAAGCCTTTCATGTTTTGGAAGGCTTTTTTTTGACAATAAACAAATTTGCTATAATTAAAAAGTGGACAGAAATAAAATGAAGGTTTCTCTCTTCATCAGCACGATCATTCCCTCCTGTCCACATCTGTAAAATTGAATCTAAACAAAGATGTAAAAAAAATTACAGAAACAAACCAATACAAAAAAAGTGGGGTTAAGTTTAAAAGCGCTTCCAATCTTCAAAAATCCTTCACCATCACTTTAACCCCACAACTAAATCAAATAAATGAACAAATGATCTAAACAATACACAAAATTAATTTGCTGTGCAATTTAAACCTAGGGGAATACATACTAATCCCTAATAATGGAATAATTAAATCTTATGTATATAGTGGAGGAATAATTTTGATTGCTGGTTTTTTGTTTGTGTAGTGAAATTATTTATTTAAAATCCTTTTGTTCATCAACTTGAACCACAATGGCGGTAGGAGTGCTATAAGCATTGAGGTTGTGTAGCCATAGGGGAGCTGTGGACTTTCTTCAATGCTTTCCAGTACTTGATATTTCTTAGAAGCTCTGTGGTGGTGGTCGCTATGACGAGTTAATTCGTAAAGTACCAGTCTTCCAATAGCATGATTTGAATTCCAGGAATGCATGGGTGTTACTCTTTCAAAATGAGTGTCTTTTTTTGCTCGTTGAAGACCATAATGTTCGATATAGTTTATCGTTTCTAACAAAACGACACTTACTAGAGCTATTGATACAGCATAAAAAACTCCTTGCAAACCAAAAAAGAGTCCGATTATCACCAAATAGGAAAGCTGAAAAAGCTGATAGTAAAACAAATCGTTGTGCAAACTGAAAAATCCTCTGTTTGTTTTTTTGAGCAATCTTTTTTGTATTCTGACAGCATTTATGAACTGACCAATAATTGAGGTGAACCAGAAGGAAAAAACAGTTTGATTGAGTTTGGATGTTGCCGGGTCTTCTGGCGTACCAACATTTTTGTGATGACCAAAATTATGTTCAATATAAAAATGCATGTACAGTGCAGGCAGAAGCAAAAATTTAGCGAGCATGCGTTCCCAAACAGTTTTTCGATGCCCCAACTCGTGCGCTACATTGATTCCATTAGTTCCTAATACAATACCTATAGATAAAACCAGTCCTAACCGTTCCAAAAGACCTGCTTCATATGAAGATAAATAATATAGCCCATAAAAGAGCATTCCATAAACGATGAGAATATTAAAGTAGAGCATACCATCGAAAAAACGATTAGCTAAACGGTGTTCTATTTGTTCTTCACTAAGTTTCTCTGAAGAAGGTGTAATCAAGGCTTCCCAAATGGGGATAAATCCAAAAGCATAAAAAACTGTAGTAAACGTCCATAGGCCTCCAACTTGTATTCCAATCAATGCCGACAAAGGTATGGTATAGGACAAAAAATATTTTAGGTCTTTCATCTCTTTGAATTATTCTTTATAAAATTAGAACCTATCTAGCATTTTCAATTGTATTGAAGCTAGATAGGTTAAAAGTAAAAATAATAAAAAAGCTAATTTCTCTTTTTAGAATATTTATTTGAACCTACGTTTGGAGGTAACTCGGTTGCTTGAGTTTTATTTTTATTAGAATTTAAATTTTTAATTCCACCACAGGAAAAACAAAAATTCAAAAAAAGTAAGGTAATTAAAAGCTTCGTTGCTGTTTTTAACATAACCTCTTATTTTTTTTCTAACGTTTCTAAAATTGATTTTAATAGAATATTTTGTTGCTTCAAAAGTTCCAGGATTTCTCTATCGGTCACCTTTTGTTCAATCGTTCTGGTTTTGTTATAGTATTTCATGATTCATAATTAATAAACTTAAAACAAAGCACAACCAACAAAAAGAATGTATTTGAAACTTGTATAAAAAAAAGAACATAAACTTTTCGCCATTGCTGTGATGCTTTAAGCGTTAAACCTATGTAACGATTTTTTCGGATGCGTTCTCTCCACCCGCGACTCTATTATTTCTCCCAGTCCACACGGGATTGTAAATCAAAAATAATAAAATAATGTAGAGTTTGGTAAATTTTATGAAAATAAGAAAAGTGAAGTGCTGAATTTTAAAATTTAGTTTCCTGTTTTTCTAATGAGACCGACGATTTTAAATCCTTGAATAGAAACAATGACAACATTTAAAAAAATGATGGAATAAGAAAGGTCTAATATTCCATAAGCCAACCACAACAATGCTCCCACCAGGTTAACGGTTCGAAGCCACAACATGTTATTTATCAAAAAAGAGCAAATCACTATCGCAGTTGCAGACCATCCTACCAGGTCTAGAATATTAAGTTCCATCTTTAATTTTTTACAAAGAAAATTATAAAAATAATAGGTTTTGTACTCTGTATTAATGTTTTTTAAAATGACTAAAAAACCCGTTGGCTTTTAGGCTAACTATTTTTGTAGGAT
>Ga0075477_10000156_pt1 | contig 26459 bp, 23 predicted proteins | sample DEB08_DNA_FD_76338 | JGI IMG/M metagenome (GOLD analysis project Ga0075477, IMG submission 76338) | Aqueous microbial communities from the Delaware River and Bay under freshwater to marine salinity gradient to study organic matter... | ecosystem: Environmental > Aquatic > Marine > Coastal ...
CGCCGTGGCGAATCGGCAATTGATCTCGACCTCGGCCTGCGGGCGGGGGCCATCGCCATCCACCCCGCCACCGAGCGACACCGTGGCGGTCTCCCCGATTCGAACGACGACCGGCATCTCGGAGATGCAGTCGCCAACGGCATCGAGGATCCGGATCTCGAGCTCGATCTCCTCCACGCCCCGCCGAGAGGCCACGAACTCCATCGCCGATCTCGACGAGGCGGAGAGTCCCGCGGCGGGTGCGGCACACCCGGGGATTCCCATCGAGGCGACGCCCCCCAGCAGGACGACCGCGACGAGGCCTGGGAGCAGGAGCATCACGCGGCACACGATGGAAACGGGGAGCTTCATGACGTGTCGGTCCTACCGGGCCTCGGGCAGATTCGGACTCGTTGCGCGTCCGGAGCGTAGCCCGTGCGGGCATCGGGGCACGCCCTCCTCGTGCCGCCGGAGGGAGGATCCTTCGGAGGCATCGCCCGACGGCAGGCCGGCTTCGCGTCGGCCCGCGGCCGCCTTCAGGCGGACAGGTCGCGCGTCCGCGGACGCCTCCCGTAGACTGCCGGCGTGTTGGCTGGCCTCCGATCGCTGCTGCTCCTCGCGATGACCGCCGTCCTGGCCTCGGCTGCCGGCTGCCGACAGTTCACCTATGCCCCCGACCGGGCGTCGCGGCCGTATCCGGCGCACCTTCCCCAAGGCGAAACCGTCCGGGTGCAGGTGCTGAGCAACGGGATCACCATCGACGTCGTCAACGCGACGTCGACCACCTACCGCGACGTCGATCTCTGGCTGAATCGCCGCTTCTGCCGATTCCTGCCGAGACTCGGCGCCGGCGAGTCCATCACGCTGCGCCTCGACACGTTCTGGGACGACGTCGGCGAAGGACCTCAGGTCGGCGGCTTCTTCGCCACTCGCGAGCCCACCCCGATCGTTCTCGCCGAGATCCAGGTCGACGAGACCTCGCCGCTGGTCGGTCTGATCGCCGTCGAGGTGGTCGCCGAACCGTTCTGAGATCAGTCCAGGCCGAGTCGCTGCCGCTTCGCTTCCCACTCGGCCTGCTCGCGACGATTTTCCGTCGCCAGCGGATTGCCCGAGCGGATCGCCTCGACCTCGAGACGGGTCAGATGCATCGCACCGAGGCGGTAGTCCTCGAACGCCTCGCATGTCAGCGGCACGATCTCGCGGACGAGGCGGTACATCGCCTCGGCATAGACGCGGATCTCCCGCTGGGCGTGGGGATCGATGCGAAGCGAGAGGAAGTGCAGGATGTTGTGCAGATCGCACTTCCAGTACCACTCGGTGAAGACGCTGACCGGCAGCGCCGCCCGAGCGAGTTCCCGAGCGACCCCCTGCTCGGTCAGGTCCAGATACTCGCGGTAGTTCGCCTCGGCCCGGTCGAGAAGCGAGAGGAACCGCTCGGCGGTGCCCGTCTCGATCGGCTCGTCGCCGCCCTGTCGATTCGTCTTGGACTGGCTGCGCACGCTCTCGACGGTGGGTCGCCAGAAGCGATCCGGCACGATCGAGTAGCGGGCGGAGTACTCGTTGACGTTGGCGGTTCGATGTCGAATCCACTGACGCGCGACGAACAGCGGCATCGCCACGTGGAACTTGAACTCGACCATCTCGAAGGGCGTCGAATGGCGGTGCCGCATCAGGTAGCGCAGCAGACCGCGGTCTTCGTTCACCTTCTTGGTCCCCTGCCCGTACGAGACTCGTGCCGCCTGGACGATGGCGCCGTCGGCGGTCTGCCCCTCGCCCACGAGCCGGGGCATGCAGTCGACGAGGGCCACGAAGCCGTGCTCGTCGACGGGAATCTCCCAACGGGCGGCGCCGCCCATCACGTCGCCGAGCGGCGTCTCCGGTTCGACCTTCCTGATCTCGAGGCGATTGGCCGCCTCCGCCGCGTCCTGATGGAGTTCGTGGGGCGTCTCGGGCGTCGTCGAAGAAGCGCTCATCCTGACTCCTGCTCGTCCCAGAGGACTGGGGACCTTGGGGGGTCGCGGGTCGATCGTCCCGCGGGCGTCGTCACACTACCGGCTCGAGGTCGCCTCCGCCCGGGCCTCGGCCCACGACTCGATCCAGTCGTTGACCTCCTCGAGGGTGCCGTTGCGGGTCGGCAGCCCGACCACGGTCACCTGAGGCGGCCGATCCGGCGAGAAGACCAGACGGACGTGCTCGAAGACCCGATCTCCGGCAGCCAGGTCCTCCGGCAGTCCCGCATCGACGATCAGACGAGGCCATCGCGGGGCGTTGGGGAACGCCGCGTCGGGGGCGATCTCCTCTGGCCATCCCTCCACCAGCATCTGCCGCAACGGGGCCTCTTCGCTCGGCATCGCCCCGGAGCGGTCGGCCTCGGCCAGGGTGAGCCATGCGGCCAGGCGAACGTCCCGATCGGTGTCCGCGGCGGTGCTCCGCGCCTCGGAGACCACGGTGAAGCCCCAGATCGTCACCGCGATCGCAGCGACCACGAAGAGCCACACGAGAATCCTGATCTGCGTCGGGTTGGCACGGTCCGGCGGCAGGTTGCCGCGTGGCGGCGATCCGCTCACATCCGCATCCCTTCGTACCTGATTCGATTCCGCTTGCGACGAGGGTCCGCCTCCGGAACCGCCGAGAGCAGCGCCTGGGTGTAGGGATGCGTCGGTCGGTTGATGATGGTGTCCCGATCGCCCTCCTCGACGATTCGACCGTCGTACATGACCGCGACGCGATCGCAGATGTGGTGGATCACCGCCATGTCGTGGCTGATGAACAGGTACGACAGGCCGAACTCCTCCTGAAGGTCCTTCAGCAGGTTGAGGATCTGGGACTGGATCGAGACGTCGAGGGCCGAGGTCGGTTCGTCGCACACGATGAGCTTCGGCTCGAGCGCGAGCGCGCGGGCGATGCCGATCCGCTGCCGCTGGCCGCCGCTGAACTCGTGCGGATACCGATCCGCCGCGGTCTTCCACAGACCACACCGCACGAGCAGCTGCTCGACGCGATCTCGCAACTCCTCGCCCGTCGCGATGCCGTGCACCTCGAGCGGCTCGCCGACGATGCTCGCGACCCGCATGCGGGGGTTCAGGCTGCCCGCGGGATCCTGAAAGATGATCTGCATCTCGCGTCGCAGGCGCCGCATCTCGCCGGCGGGCTGGTCGAACACCGACTCGCCCCGGTAGAGCACCCGTCCGCCGGTGGCCGGGATCAGCTTGAGGAGGCTTCGTCCGACCGTGGTCTTGCCGCAGCCGGACTCTCCCACGAGACCGAGGGTCTCACCCACGCCGATTCGGAAGCTGACCCCGTCGACGGCCTTGACGTGCCCCACCACCCGCTGCAGCAGCCCCCGCCGAATCGGGAAGTGCGTCTGCAGGTCGATCACCTGGAGCAGGGCGTCTCCCGAGGAGGCCCCGGAGGCGGAGAAGTTGGTGGAGGGTCCGACCATGTTCCCGATGGTAGCACCCGCTCCTGCGGATTCCGCCTCGTCCGCCTCGTACACTTGAAGCATGACCCGCGCCTCTTCGACCAGGTCCGAGACCTCTGCGGCGTTGCCGGCGAGCGACGCGGCAGCGACTCCCATCACCATCCGCACCCTTGCGAAGTGGCGCCGCGAAGGCGTCAAGTTCGCGGCGCTGACCTGCTACGACGCGACCACCGCGCGCTGGCTCGAACGAGCCGGCGTTCCCGTGCTGCTGGTGGGAGACACCGCCGCCGAGGTGATTCTGGGCCACCCGGCGACCCTGCACGCGCCGCTGGACTTCATGATCACCCTCACGGCCGCGGTGAAGCGCGGCGGTCCCTCGCGGTTCGTGATGGCGGACATGCCGTTTCTCTCCTACGGCACCGAGGACGCCGAGGGCATCCGCAACGCCGGTCGGTTCATGACGGAAGGTCATGCCGATGCGGTCAAGCTCGAGGTCGACCGACGTCACGCCACGCTGGTCGAGAAGATGAGTCTCGCGGGCATTCCCGTCGTCGCCCACATCGGATCGCGCCCGCAGCACGCTCGCCTGCGCGGCGGGTACTGGTCCGCGGGCAAGACCGCCGAGACCGCTCGCGAACTCCTCGAGGACGCCCGCTGTCTGGAGGAGGCCGGGGCCACGATGCTGCTGGTCGAAGCGTGTCCGGCGGAGGTCGCCGAGGAGATCGTTCAACGAAGTCGGCTTCCCGTGGTGGGATGCGGGGCGGGTCCCGCCTGCCATGGGCAGATCGTGGTCCTGCAGGACCTGCTCGGACTGACCGACTGGCAGCCGGCGTTCGCGACGCCGACGGCGAGAATCGGCGATGCCATCGTCAAGGCCGCGTCGACCTGGTGCCAACGGGTCGACGGCGGCGATCTGGGTCCGCATCCGTACTCGATGTCGGACGAGGAACGCGAGGCGTTTCGACGCTCTCTCGAGTCCTAGTTCCGGACCGGCCACCGAGTCCGCCCCGGTTCCCCGATCTCGAGCCGGGCTGCAACCGGCTTCGAATCGTTCCCAAACACCCCTGTCGTCCCCGACTTCGGCAAACCGATGTCGCCGGACGGCGTAGACCCAGGAGGTCGAGACGATGGTCTCGGCCACAGTTCCTTCTCGCCGTCGGTTCCGACCGAGAATCCACCGCGGACCGGCTGCGAAGGATTCGATGCGGACCATCGTGCCTCGTCGCGACGTTCCTGCTGCCCCGCAGCGAGGATCGGACCGACACTCCGATGGCGAGTCGTCCGCCAGTTCGTCCCGCGGCGCTCGCCGCCTTCTACGGTCCCGTCGCCAGCCCGGCGATCCCGAGGAGCCACGACCATGCACGATCCCGCGAACTCCGACGCCGCTGCCCAAGGCCGCGTTCTCCCGATCCACTGGGGTCCGAGCGTTCTCGTGGTCGCGGCGGCCGCGACGCTGCTCTTCGCGACACCCGAGGCGATCCGCCGGATCGGGCACGCCCACAGTCAGGTCGAGATCGTGCAGGCGTCGCAGCGACTTGCGCAGGGCACGGTGCTCGACGAGCTGAACGAGGCCTATCGCGACATCGCGCGCGTGGTCGAGCCGGCGGTCGTGCACATCGGCACCAGCGGGCGAGCTCCGAGTCGGCGCGGCATTCGGCCCTATCTTTCGACGGGCTCGGGCTGGATCTACGACGAGGCCGGCCACATCGTCACCAACGCCCACGTCGTGGACGGTTCCGAACGAATCGAGGTCCAGCTCTACAACGGGGAGAGCCACGACGCCGAACTCGTGGGCATGGACCTTCGAACCGACATCGCGGTCCTGAAGATCGATGGAGCCCTCGTCCATCCGGCCGCCCGCGGCGACAGCGACGGCGTCCATCAGGGAGACCTGGTCTTCGCCTTCGGAAGCCCCTTCGACTTCCGCTTCTCGATGTCCAAGGGCATCGTGTCGGGCGTGGGTCGCATCGCCGGCCTCGAGGACATCGACTACGAGAACTTCATCCAGGTCGACGCGGCCATCAATCCCGGCAACTCCGGCGGCCCGCTCACCGACGTGCGGGGACGCGTGGTCGGCATGAACACCGCCATCGCCACCGGGCGCGGCAACGCCGTGGGCCAGGGCCAGTTCGCCGGCATCGGCCTTGCGATCCCCACCTCGATGATCGAGACCGTGGTCGACCAGTTGATCGAGACCGGCGAGGTCGCCAAGGGCTTTCTCGGCGTCAGCGTCGCTCCAATCGAACTCGCCACCGCGATGCAGGATCGTGATCCGTCGATGGCCTACGTGGCGGACCGGTTCGCGGGAAGCGGCGCCCTCGTGACCGCGGTCACCGACGGCAGCCCCGCAGAGCGGGCGGGCATTCGGGTCGGCGACGTCATCGTCGCGATCGACGACAACCGGGTCACCAGCCGCGAACTCGTCCCGGCGCTGATCAGCTCGCGGCGTCCCGGCGATCGCGTCGTCTTCGAGATCTGGCGCGGCGACCGCGTCTCCGACACCTCCGAGGTCCTGCATCTCGAGGTGGTGCTCGACCGGCTCGCCGCCGAGGTCAACCACGAGGGCATCGTGCGCGGCCTCCGGATGCTGGGCCTGCTCGACTTCGACACCCACACCGAGGAGACCGCACGACGCTTCGAGGTGCCCTACCGACGCGGCGTCGTGGTGCTCGACATCGACGAGCGATCCTCGCTGGCCGAAGCGCTTCCCGAAGGCTCCGTGATCGTCGCGGTGATGAACCAGCCGGTCCTCAACATCGACGACTTCTTCACCCGCACCGGCCGCGTGCTGATGCAGATGGGTCGTGGCATGCGGGTGCGGGACCTGATGCTGAACATCGTCGATCCACAGGGCCGCGAGCAGACCGTGCCGATCCCGCTGCGGTGAGGCGGATCCAGTTCCGCCGACGTTCGGATGGCCCGACCCCGCCGTCCCGACCCCATGGCGGCCGGGACGCCCGCTTCGCTTGTGATCCCCTCAGAACCGCCGCATCGGGTTGAGGACGAGGTTGTCCCGGCCCGGCACGAGCAGGTCCGCGATCTCGACCGCCTCCATGAAGGAGGTCTGGGCCTGCTTCACGTCGTGGGCCCCCGGCAGCACCATGCCCCGTTCGAGGTGCTCGACGGTCGCGACCGCGTCGCCGCAGACGAGCACGGTCTGACCCGGCAGGGCGAGCAGCAGGCCGCAGGTGCCCGGCGTGTCCCCCGGCAGCGGAAAGAGATCGACGCCCTCGGCGAGATGGTCCGGCGCCGGCTCGCACCGACCGAGGACCGACAGCTCGCTGCGCACGGTGGCGGCGAGTTCGGTGTCGCCGGCCCGATCGGCCTCCTCGAGCTTCTCCTGCAACGACACCTGAAGCGCATCGCGCTCGCGGGCGTCGAGACACCACCGCGCCTCGTCGAACAGCGCCAGACCACGGCGTCGCATCGGATGGAACGAGGTGAGGAAGACCCGCGTGATCTCCGCGGGGCGGATGCGGGTGCGGTCCTTCATCCGGGCCTCGAGCAGCTGCGGCGGCAGCGAGGGATCGACGAGGATCCGCTCGTCGCCGGATGCGACGAGCACGGTGGTGGCGTGATCGGCCCGCTGCGGCGTGCGCTCCTCCCACAAGGGGTGCGTGCCGAGGGCGCCGATCGAGATCACGCGGAACTGGACGCTCATGACGCCAGTGTCGCATGAACCGGCCGCGGCGTGCGGATCCGTGGAACGGGACGCGGTCGTGCGTGCACGCCCGCGCTACTCCTCCGGAGCGTTGCGAGCGAGTCGACCGAGCGGGTTGTCCGCCTGGTTCCGCCTGGCCCGCAGGGCCTCGAGCACGATCGGCGGGACCATGGTCGCCAGTCGCTCGAGATCGCCGCCGAGCGCCGCCACCTGCTTGATCAGGCTCGAACTGGTGTAGCCGTGGATCTCGCCGGCGACCACGAAGACCGTCTCCATCTCGGCGACCTGTCGGTTGGCGATCGCGAGCTGGCACTCCGAGGCGAGGTCGCTGCCGTGCCGAAGTCCTCGAAGAAGCACGTTGGCGCCGATCTGCCGGGCGAAGTCCACGGTGAGGCCGTGGTAGCCCTCGACCCGCACCGGCGCCCCGCCCGGGGTCGTGGCGACGAGTTCGGCGACGAGACGCTCGGCCATGTCCACCCGTTCGGCGCTCGAGAACAGCGGCTCCTTCTCCGGATTGCGGCCGACCGCCACCACGATCTCGTCGAAGATGCCGCGGGCCCGGCCAAGCACGTCGAGGTGACCGAGGGTCATCGGATCGAACGAGCCGGAATAGAGCGCCACGTGCTTCGCGTCGGACATGCCTCGGATGATAGTTCCGACGACAGGCGTGGATAGACTCGCGCCATGCCCGCTCGAACCCTCCTCCCGCACGTCCTCCTCCTCGTCGCGGCCGGATCGGTCGCCGCAGCCCCATCGACATCCGGCGATCCGATCGTGCCGCAGTTCGACCTGTCCCGCGACGCCTCCCGGCAGGTCGTCGTCGATCGCGAACCCGGCCGGTATCTGGGGCACCCGACCACGGTGCTGCTCGAAGACGGACGCACCGTCATCGCGGTCTATCCCAAGGGCCACGGCCGCGGCCCGATCGTCATGAAGCGAAGCGAAGACGGCGGCCGCACCTGGAGCGATCGCCTCCCGGTGCCGGAGAACTGGGCGACCAGCAAGGAGACGCCGACCATCCATCGCCTCGTCGATCCCCGCGACGGCACGAAGCGGCTCGTGGTCTTCTCGGGGCTGCATCCGATCCGCCGCGCGTACTCCGAAGACGACGGCGCGACATGGACGCCGCTCGAACCCATCGGGGACTTCGGCGGCATCGTCGCGATGAGCTCGGTGGTCGCCCTCGCCGACGGCACGCACGCGGCGTACTTCCACGACGACGGCCGCTTCTTCAGGCCGCAGGAGACCGACGGTCGCGCCACCGGGACCTTCCGCCTGTTCGAGACCCGGTCGAAGGACGGCGGCCTGACGTGGACCGAGCCGCGGGAGCTCTGGTCGGGAGGCGAGGTGCACCTCTGCGAGCCGGGCGTGTTCCGATCGCCCGACGGAGGCACGCTCGCGATGTTCCTGCGCGAGAACCGTCGGCGCCTGAACTCCCACGTGATGTTCTCGACCGACGAAGGTCTCTCCTGGAGCGAGCCTCGCGAGGTGCCGGACGATCTCGTGGGCGATCGCCACGCGGGGGTGGTGCTTCCCGACGGACGCGTGGCGGTCTCCTTCCGGGACACCCGACCCGGCAGCCCCACCGCGGGCGACTGGATCGCCTGGATCGGGCCGTGGTCGGAACTGGTGCGAGAGAGGAACGCTCGCGCCGAGTCGGCGTTCCGGGTGCGCCTGATGGACAACCACCATCGCTGGGACTGCGCGTATCCGGGCGTCGAGCGCCTTCCCGACGGCACGGTGGTGTTCACGACCTACGGCCACTGGACGCCCGACGAGCCGCCCTACGTCGTCTCGGTGCGCCTGCATCCGACGGAGTTCGAGGTCGCGGCCCCGGCGCCCTTCGGGGCATTGCCGAGCTCCGCGCAGCAGGCGTGGCACGAACTCGAGTACTACGGCTTCATCCACTACGGCATCAACGCGTTCACCGATCGCGAATGGGGCTTCGGCGACGAATCGCCCACGCTCTTCGATCCCGAGTCCATGGACGTCCGACAGTGGGCGAAGGTCGCGAAGGCCGCCGGCATGAAGGGACTCGTCCTGACCGCGAAGCATCACGACGGCTTCTGCCTCTGGCCCACCGAGACCACCGAGCACGACATCGCCGCGAGCCCGTGGCGCGACGGCGAGGGCGACCTCGTCGCCGAGTTCGTCGCGGCGTGCGAGGCCGAGGGCCTGCGCTACGGCTTCTACGTCAGCCCGTGGGACCGCAACCACCCCGAGTACGGACGACCGGAGTACCTCGAGGCCTTTCGAGGGCAGTGGCGTGAACTGCTCGAGCGGCATCCCGACGCGTTCGAACTCTGGTTCGACGGTGCCAACGGCGGCGACGGCCACTACGGCGGCGCCCGCGAGACCAGGCGGATCGACCGGGCGACCTACTACCGCTGGGACGAGACGATGCCGTGGATCCTCGCGATGGCGCCGGAGGCGATCGCCTTCAGCGACGTCGGGCCGGGATGCCGCTGGGTCGGCAACGAGCGCGGCTTCTCCGCCGAGACGAGCTGGCAGACCATGGATCGCGAGGGTCGCCATCCGGGGATGTCCGGCGCAGTCGACCTTGCGAAGGGCGAGCCGGGCGGCTCCCACTGGATCGGCGTCGAGGCGGACGTCTCGATCCGCCCGGGCTGGTTCTTCCACGAGTCGGAGAACGAGCGGGTCAAGAGCCCCGAGCAGCTGCTGGAGATCTGGTTCGCCTCGGTGGGTCGCGGCGCCAACCTGCTGCTGAACCTGCCACCGGATCGAAGAGGACTGGTCCACGAGCGCGACATCGCCTCGCTCGAGGGCCTTCGCACACGTCTCGACGAGATCTTCTCGACGGATCTGATCCTGAACCGCGTGGTGGCGGCGACCGCGGACGAGACCCGCGGCGACAGCCCCCGCTTCGGGCCCACGAACCTGATCGACGGCGACGACGCGACGCTCTGGGCCGCAGACGACGACGCCCGAACGGCGACGATCGAACTTCGCTTCGACGAACCGCTCGCCTTCGACGTGGTGCGGTTGCGCGAACCGATCGAGTTCGGCCAGCGGATCGCCGCGTTCGGAATCGAGACTTGGGACGGATCCGCATGGCGCCCGCTCGCCGAGGGCACGACGATCGGCCCCCGCCGCATCCTCGAGGTGCCGCAGACCTCCACGACGCGGCTGCGGATCTCGATCCGCGAGAGCCTCGCGTCCCCCCTGCTTCGAGACGTCTCGCTGTTCGACGACCCGCGTCGCGAGTGAGACCGAACTGGTCAGTCGATCGCGAATCCGTCGCACTCGGCGGCAAGCGCGAGGTCCTTCTCGGTCAGGCCGCCGGCATCGTGCGTGGAGAGGGTCAAGGTGACCTTGTTCCACCGCACGAGGATGTCCGGATGATGCTGGACCTCCTCGGCCCTCTCGGCCACGCGGTCGACGAACGCCATCGCCGCCACGAAGTCGGCGAAGGCGAAGGTCCGCTGGATCGACTCGCCGCTGCGGCTCCACTCGGAGAGCCGCTGCAGGCCCTGTTCAAGGTCGGCGTCGGCGAGCTTCTCGATGGTCATGGGGGCGTCCGAAGTCGGGGAGAATCTGCGGATCGGAGGAGACGACTCGACCGATCGACGCATGATATCTCCGGCAGGCCGGCATTCACCTCGGGCCCGGCCGAATCGAAGGCATGAGCACCCGAACCACCCGCCTCGCCCCGTCGACCACCGGCGACCTGCACCTCGGCCACGCCCGCACCTTCCTGCTGACGTGGGCGCTGGCCCGTCGCGAGGGATGGCGGATCGTCCTGCGGTTCGAGGACCTCGATCCTGAACGCGCAACCGCGGACTCCCGGGACCGAACGCTCGACGTGCTGGCGTTTCTGGGCATCGACCACGACGGCGATCCGCTGACGCAGTCCGCGGATCCCGCGCCGTATCGGGCGGCCATGCGGCGTCTGGCCGAACGCGGGCTGGTCTTCGCGAGCGATCTCAGTCGCCGCGAGATCCGAGAGGCCGTCGCAGCGCCGCACGCGGGCGGCGAACTTCGATTCGATCCGGCTCTTCGACCTCCGCCGGGACCCGCGTGGCGCTTCGAAGATCCCGCCCGTGGCCGTCGATTCGCCACGCCCGACGTCGTCGTCGAGTTCGAGGACCAACTGCTTGGCCCGCAGCGGACGTGTCCTGCCGAAGAGTGCGGGGACTTCGCGGTGTGGACCCGCGACGGGCTGCCCGGGTACCAGTTGGCGGTCGTCGTCGACGACGCTCGCCAGGACGTGACCGACGTCGTCCGGGGCGACGACCTTCTGGCATCGACCGCTCGGCAGCGGCTGCTGCAGCTGGAGCTCGATCTGCCATCGCCGCGATGGTGGCACCTTCCGCTGGTGCACGACGCCCACGGCGTCCGCCTCGCGAAGCGGAACGACGCCCTCTCGATCGACACGCTGCGGTCGCAGGGCGCGACCCCCGAGCGAATCTGCGGCCTCGTGGCCTGGTGGTGCCGATGGATCGACGAACCGGCGCCGGTCGAACCGCGACGCCTGCCGGATCTCGCCTCGCCGGAGCGTCTCCGCGAGGTCGCGGTCCTCGAGTCCGACCCCGACCACCGGCCGAGGGTCGAACAGGAGACGATCACATGGCTGTGCTCGGGCTGAGGCGCGTCGTCGCCATCGTCGTTCCACTCCTGGTGTCGGTGCTCACGGCCGCCTGCGACGGCCCGGCCGACCCCTCCGGACTCCAACGGATCGAGGTTCGCGGAGAGATCTGGGCCTTCGAGGTCGCCGCGGACGACGCCAGTCGCACCCGCGGGCTCGGCGGCCGGGAATCCCTTCCTCCCGGTCAGGGGATGCTGTTCGTGTTCCCGGAGTTGGGCGTTCGACGCTTCTGGATGTACGACTGCCTGATGCCGATCGATCTCGTCTTCCTAGACGATCTCGGAACGATCACCGCGGTCCACGAGATGCCCTTCGAGCCTCCGCGTGCCGAGGGCGAGACCGAGAACGAGTACGCCTCGCGTCTGCCACGCTACTCCAGTCGGTTCCCGGTCCGCTTCGCGCTGGAGTTCCCAGCCGGCACGATCGATCGACTCGGACTCGAGCCCAACACCCGGGTCGAACTCGACGGCCCTCGCTTGAAGTCGCTGGTCCGCTGAGCCGATCCCCTCCCGACGCGAATCGCGGGAGGAGGAGGCGCACGGATGCAGCATGGGAAGGAAGAGACGACCTCGGCGGTCGATCCGCCGGAGGTCGTGGTGCTGGCCGGATCGCGGGCCCATCGCCCCGCAGCGACCGAGTTGGCGGAGGATCTCGCCGCCTCGGCGGGCGCGACTCCGTGGCGGATCCGCCTTGCGTTGCCGACGCCGGGCCAACCCTGTCCCGACGGGCTGATCGTCGTCGGCGATCCCCTCGACGGGGCCGCCGACCCCACGCTCGTCGCGATCCTCGAGGACTTCGAGAACGCGTCCATCCCCGTGGTCTGCCTCCGGTCCGGCGGAGGAGGACGCTTTCTCGATCTCGACATGCCGCGGAGCGCCCGCGTCGCGGCCGCCATGTGCCTGTTGGAGAGTCTCCGGCGATCCGCCGTGCGATTCGATGAGAGTCGCCGGCGCGGGCATCGCGCCGTCGAGACGCTTCGTCGACACGAGTTCGAACTTCAGGAGGCTGCGTCCCTGCAGCGGGAGTTCCTTCCAAGGCACCTGCCCCGTGGCGACCGCTTCGACTGCTCGGTGCTCTGGCGACCGTCGAAGCACGTCAGCGGGGACATCTACGACGTGGCCCGTCTCGGTCGTCGTCACGTGGGCCTCTTCATCGCCGATGCCGTGGGGCATGGCGTCTCCGCCGCCATTCTGGCCATGGGACTCCTGAGACGTCTGAACCTCACGACGGTGGACGGCACGCCGATGCAGCCCGCCGAGGTGCTGGGCCATCTCAACGGCGCCCTGCTGCAGCGGTCCGCCGGCGCCACGTGGTTCGCCACGGCCGCCTACGCCCTGCTCGATGTGGAGACCGGTCGCCTGCAAGCGGCCTCGGCCGGTCACCCTCCGATCGTGGTCCTTCGCTCGAACGGCACCCGCGAGCGATTCGGTGCGACCGGCGGCCTGCTCGGAATCTTCGAAGGCGAACGCTACGCGGAGCACGACGTCGCACTGCGTGACGGCGATCGGGTCCTGCTGCACACCGACGGCGTCGAGACGGTGCTCGACGACGACGGCCCGGAGGGCTACATCGAGCATCTGACCTCGATGGCCTCGACGCGACGGGCACCGGCGCTCTTCGCCGACTTGATCTCGCGCATCGAGGCCTCCGGCGGCTGCGCGGCAGGCCTGGACGACGTCACCCTGATCGACTTGGGATTCGGGCCGATCGTCTCCAACGAAGAGGCGGCGGCGGCCGGCGGCGGCGTCTCGCGCGACGTCCGGGACGTCGGTTCACCCGCAAGCGGTTCGTGAGCGTCGGCGGCCGACCACGGCCCCACCGATCAGAAGGACCGCTGCGACCGACGGGGCGGGAATGTAGATGTTGGTGATGGGTCCGGAGCCCTTCCCGCCGTCCCATCCGTACTGCAGCGAAGTCCCGGGTCCCTGGTCGTAGGACAGATTGGCGCCGAAGGAGAGGATCAATCCGTCGCCCCAGACCAGGTCGCGAACGAAGCGACCAACCCAGAGCCGCCAGGTCCACTCCTCCGCGCGGCCTTGGAGATTCGACGGATTGGCGTTGAACCAGCCTGCGTTCTCCGGAACCGCCCCACCGGTCCCGGGAACGAACTGGTCGTCGAGAGCCGTCGTGTTGATGCCGCCGATCGGGCCGCCGATCATCACGAACGAGTCGATCGAGGAATCGACCACTCCCGGGATGTCCCCGGAGTCCTTGACGTTCCAAGCTCCGGGCAGGCCGCTCAGCGTGCGGAAGTCGTCGTGGTGGAACGCCATGCCCGCGGCGGTGCCGATCTGCGCGTTGAACACCGAAAGCACGGTGTCCATCTGATCGTCGAACTGGGCGTACACGTCGACCACGAAGAACTCCTGGTCGCTGCTGGCGTAGTGGTCGAACATCCAGCCGGTGAACTCCGCCGCAGCGGGTGTCGCCACGACCGCCGCGGTCAGCAGGGCGGCCGACATCGATCGAGACGTCGCAAAGAAGTCGTTCATGGTCGTGTCCTCGGGAAAGGCGGGTCTGGTCGATCGGATGGAGGAGAGGCGTCGAATCGGGCGGCACGGGTCGAGATCGCCCAACGCCCACCGGTGGATCACGATCGAGAACGACGGCGGCCTCGGCTCGACCATCCGGCGGCCAGGAGAAGGGTCGGGAGCGTCGCGGGCGATGGAATGTAGACCTCGTGGATCGGCCCCGATCCCTCGCCGCCGTCCCACGCGTATCGCAACTCGGTCCCGGGGCCCTGGTCGTAGGCGAGGTTCGCGCCGAAGGACATCAGAAGGTCCCCTCCCGCGAAGTCCTCGAGTACGAAGCGGCCGATCAGCAGCCGCAGGCTCTCCGGATCGACGCGGCCGTTGAGATTCGCCGGCTCGACGTTGAACCACCCTGCGTTCGTCGGCACCGCTCCGCCGGTCCCGGGAACGAAGAGGTCGTCGAGTTCGGTCGTGTTGGAGGCGCCGATCGGACCGCCGATCAGCACGAACGAGTCGATCGAAGCATCGACCACTCCCGGAATGTCCCCGGAGTGCTCGACGCTCCAGGCGCCGGGCTGGCCGGACAGGGTGTGGAAGTCGTCGTGGTGGAATGCGGCGCCGGTTGGTGTCGAGACCTGCGCATTGAAGACCGACGACACCGTGTCGAGCGGATCGTCGAACTGCGCGTACACGTCGATCACCATGTATTCCACCCCGCTGGCGGTGTACCAGTCGAACATCCAGTCGGTGAAGTCCGCCGAGACCGGCGCCGTGAGGCACGCCGCGGCCAGCGAGCCTCCCGCGCACCAAGCTGCGGTTCTCGATCGATGGGCCTGTCGCATGTCAATCTCCATTCGCATCCCGTCCGGCATCGGAACTCGCCGCGTTCTCTCGTCAAGGTCTCTCGCCACGGTCTCTCGCCACGGTCGATCTCGCCACTCCGCCTTCGTCCTCCGGACGTACGCAGCTCGCGACCTGCGACGCTACGTCCGACCCGCTGGTGCGCGGCATCGATTTCCACCCTTTCGTGCGTGATTGGGGTCGATCACCCGTCCAGTGCGACGGCGTCCTCAATCCGACGCCGGGGTGCTCCTGATCGCGTCGATCGCACCAGGCAGATCGGAACCCAGTCGGGTCTCGAGCACCCGCACCACCATCTTCGCGATGCAGTCGCCCTCGAGGTTCACCCCGTCGCCGACCTTCAGATCGCGGAGCGTGGTTCGATCGAGCGTCTCCGGAATGAGCGCCACCTCGAACCAGTCGTGGCCGAGGCCGGCGATCGTCAGCGAGACGCCCTCGACGGCGATCGATCCTCGAGCCACCAGGAGCGGGGCGAACGACCCACCGACGCCGATCCGAACCCTCCACTCGCCGTCGGTGGTGATCGCGAGAACCTTGCCCACCTCGTCGACGTGTCCCTGGACGAGGTGGCCGCCGAGCAGGGTCTCCGGCGTTGCGGATGGCTCGAGGTTCACCCGGTCGCCCTCCGAGAGCGAGCCGATGGTGGTCCGTCGAAGGGTCTGGGGGACCACGTCGAACCGCACCGCCTCGATCCGGTCGCCGTCGAGCCGCCGGTCCGCGACCGTCAGGCAGCACCCCGCCACCGCGATCGAGGCACCCGGTTCCGGTCGATGTCCCCACCCCTCCAGCGAGATCCAGAGGGCCTCTCCACTGTCGCTGGGGACACGCGACTCGACCCGACCAAGCTGCTGGACCAGTCCTGTGAACATGGAATGAGCGTAGCGACCCCGATCTCGGTGAACCGCCGATCTTGACGCTCCGAACGTGCCCTCTGATACTCGTCGCTTCGGGAAAACTCCGGGGCGTCCGACCCGCGGGTCCCGACCTCCTCTCCGGAGGCGGTCGCCGGGCCGACGCCCGCCCTCCCACGTTCCTCACCTTCGAACCACGAGAACCCGCATGCACCGCACCCCGAACCGCCGCGGATCCCGATCCACCTCACCGAGACGATCGGCGGTCCGCTCGGGCGGCCCCGCGATCCGGATCATGCAGGCGGGACTGATCACCGCCCTGTTCGCAGGCCTCTCCACCGGGGCCTGGGCCCGGCAAAGCGGAACCGGTTCGGACGTCGCCGACGCCAACCGCGAGCGTCTCGAGCAGATGCAGCAGCAGCTCGATGCCCGATCGCTGTTCCCGCCTTCCCGACTTCGCGAGCTCGGCTACCGCGCCGACTGGCAGACCGAGGTGCCACCGTCGCCCGGTGCCTCCCTCGACACCCTGTTCCTTCGCGGCGACGCCCTCTACACCCGCGACACCAACAACCTGCTGAGCCGGGTCTCCCGTGATCGCGGCGAGGTGCTGTGGCAGTCCCCGATCGGCTCGCCACGCGACGAGCTGATCGACGTGCTCCGCCTTCGTCGTGGCGACGAGGAGAAGGCCGTGGCCATCGGACGTCTCGAGGTGTTCGTGGTCGACAACGCCAACGGCATCGCCGAACGCCGGCAGGAGATCGAGCGGACCCTGTACACCAGCGGCGCGGTCTTCGGGCCCTACTTCATCTACGGCACGAGAGACGGCCAGATCATCTGGCACCAGTACGAAGTGGGATACCCCTGGCGGGGCAACAGCCTTCCCGGATCGGTCTCCGCGACGCCGCTGATCGTCGACGATCTCGTCTACGTGGTCGGTTCGACCGGTCGCATTCTCGCCCTCGACGCCGCCAGCACCCGCCTGGTCTGGGAGAAGCAGCTGATCGCGGGCATCGACGACGGACCGGCGTGCCAGGACGGCGTCCTTCTGGTGGCGGGGCGGGACCAGTACCTCTGGGCCCTCGACGCGAAGACCGGCCGAACACTCTGGCGATACTTCACCGAGAGCCCGCTGACGACCTCCCCGGTCGCCGACGGCGATTCGGTCTACCAGTTCGTCCCCACCGAGGGTCTCGTCAAGCTCTCGCTTCGTCCCGAGGGGAGCATCGCCGGCGACGTGCAGTGGCGGTCCACCGAAGCCACGGGGCGAATCCTCGGTCGACGCGGCAGTCGCCTGCTGCTCTGGGACGCCCCGACCCGGACGATGCGCACCGTCGACGTCGCCACCGGCGACGTTGTCGAGCAGATCGAGCTGCCGGCTGTGGCCGACGTCGTCGCCGAGGGCTTCGAGAACCCGGCGTTGCAGTTCCTCGCCTCGAACGGCACGGTCATGCGGATCGTTCCGCAGCAGTGACCCTGCGGAGTTCCCCAACACCCATGCTCGATCTCGTTCCGGTTCGTCGTGCGCTGCTCTCGGTCAGCGACAAGACCGATCTCATCCCCTTCGCCAAGACGCTCGCCTCGCTCGGAGTCGAACTGGTCTCCACCGGAGGCACGGCCCGCGCCCTTGCGGAGGCCGGTCTTGAAGTGGTCACGGTCGAGACCTTGACCGGTCATCCCGAGATCCTCGATGGCCGCGTGAAGACGCTGCACCCCCGCGTCCACGGAGGCGTGCTGGCCCGACGCGATCTCCCGGCGCACCTCGAGGCGCTGGAGACCCACGGGATCTCCGCCATCGACCTGGTCTGCATCAACCTGTACCCGTTCGAGCGGACCATCCGCAGCGAGGGCATCGAGGAGGCCGAGGCGATCGAGCAGATCGACATCGGCGGGCCCGCCCTCATGCGAAGCGCCGCCAAGAACTTCGAGTCGGTCGCGGTGGTGACCTCCCCGTCGCAGTACGACGCCGTCGCCTCGGAACTCACCGCGAACGAAGGGCGAACCTCCCGCGCCCTGCGGGCGGACCTCGCCGCCGCGGCGTTCTCGAGAACCTGCGAGTACGACGCGGCGATCTCGGCCTGGATGGGACACCGCCAGGCGGACCGTTTCGCCGAGACCCTCCGGATGACCTTCACCGGCGGCACCCCCCTCCGCTACGGCGAGAACCCGCACCAGCGAGGGGCGCTTTATCGCGATCCCGCGGCGGCGGGTCCCTCCATCGCAGGAGCCGGGGTCCTCGGCGGCAAGGCCCTGAGCTACAACAACATCCTCGACGCGTCGGCCGGACTCGAACTCGTGCTGGACCTGCGATCGCTGGCCCGTGAGCGGCGGGTGGCGGCGGTCATCAAGCACACCAATCCGTGTGGCGCCGCCATCGGCGACTCGCTGGCCGATTCGTTCCGCCGGGCGTGGGACGGCGATTCGCTGGCCGCGTTCGGCAGCGTGGTCGTTCTGGGCGGAGACGTCGACGGCGACACCGCAACCTCGATCTCGGATGGATCCCGCTTTCTGGAGGTGATCGTCGCGGACCGGTTCACGCCCGAGGCGGCGTCGATCCTGTCGCAGCGATGGCCCTCGGCTCGGCTGGTCGAGACCGGTCCCCCCGCCCACGCGCCGAGCCGTCCGCAGGTCCGCTCGATCGCCGGAGGCGTGCTGCTTCAGGAACCCGACGACCATCCGGTCAACGCCAACGACTTTCGACACGCCGCCGGCCCGGCCCCCGACGAGGCGTTGAGGCAGGAGGCGGCGTTCGCGTTCAGCGTCGTGAAGCATCTGAAGTCGAACGCCGTGGCGATCACGTCCGGCGGCATGCTGCTCGGCGGCGGTGCCGGGTGCGTCGACCGGGTCAACGCCTGCCGAAACGCGGTGACGAAGGCGGGCGATCGCCTCTCGTCCGAAACCGCGTCGGTCGCGGCCTCGGACGCGTTCTTCCCGTTCCCCGACGGTCCCGAGGTGCTCGCCGATGCCGGCGTCCGCTGCCTCGTCCATCCCGGCGGATCGAAGCGGGACGACGAGACCTTCGCACTCTGCGACGCCCGCGGGATCACCTGCCTGCTCACAGGCATCCGCCACTTCCGTCACTGATCGAATCGACTCAGTTCGCGAGCGCCCCGAGGTCCTCCTCGGGCACCACCCGCCGGACCCGCCGCAGCAGGAACGCCGCCGGCACCGCGACGGCGAGGGCGATGGCGAGGCCCGAGCCCGCAAGGACTCCGGCGTGGACGACACGCTGCTCGTCGACCGGTCGCGGATCCAGCAGGCTGTAGGCGATGCGACCGTCGCGGGCTCGCTCGCCGATCACGATCGCCGGAGTGCGATCCGGGCGACGCGGAGCCTGCGAGGCGCTCTCCGCCGCGAGGGTGGTCGCCACGGTGTCCAGCACCGGCGGCAGGAGTCGGCGATCCTCTCCCTTCAGCACCAGGCGCATGCGTCCGGGGCCGTCGCTGTCGATCTCGAGGTCCCGCTCGAGCAGGGCCGCCACCGTCGAGGCGTCGCTGGGTGAAAGGCCCCGGGCCGCCAGTCGGGTGGCGACCTCCTCGGCGAAGATCGGATCGGCGAGGATCGCGGCGTGCCACTGCTTCCACTCGTCGGCCAGGCGAGGATCGAGCGGCTGGCCCTTCGCGCCACGGGCGATCATGTCGACGCTGGCGGTGCCGGGCGCGGGCCACACGTGGTCGCTCGCGACCCAGGCGGCCGCGCACAGGCCCGCCACAAAGAGCGTCACCACCATCGCAAGACTCGCGGCGCTTCTGGTCGCCCAACGTCGGACCATTCGGACCTCGCTGTCCGCGAGGAACTTCTGGATCTGTCGCAGCTCCTCTCGCTTCTGCTGGACCTGCCGCAGTTCGTGCAGGGCCGCCTGTCCCGAGGGACGAGCGACGACCGACTCGGTCGCGGTGGATCCGCCGACCGCGGTCTCGCGGCCTTGTCGGACTCGACCCCTCAGGGCGACACGAAGCCGATGCAGGCGATCGCGTCGCGAGCGAAGAAGGTTCGCGATCCGAGCGAGCTGCCGGGCCTTCTCCTGGAGCTTTCCGACTTCGACGTTGGAGGCATCGCGAGAGGACTCCCGTGCTGCGCGAAGATCCGCGGCCAGAGCCTCGATGCGGGCGTCGCGCTCGCGAAGGGCGGCCTTGGCCTGCTCGAGCGAGGCTTCGAGGGCCTCGAGACCGGCGGCATCCGCGTCGGCCTCCTGCCTGGCCTGCGGCGCGGGCTCGGTCTGCGAGCGGAACTTCGCGATCTCGGCCTCCAGCCCGTTGCGGCTGGTCTCGGCGTCCTTCAGCGACTGCTCGAGTTCGGTGATTCGCTTCGACGCCTTGTCGAAGCGGCCTCGCACCGCCGCCAGTTCGCTCTCGAGACGGGTGGCGGCATCGTCCTGCGACGCCTGGTGATCGAGCTGCCGCTGCAACGTCGCGATGCGGCGTTCATGCTGCGAGGCCGACTCGCGGGACTTCTCGAGTGCCCCTCGCAGCGAGGCGCACTCGCTCTCGCTGCGATCGAGGCGCGTCCGAAGGCCGGCGGCCTCCTCCTCGAGGGCCTTGGCCTTGCCGAGCCGCTCCGTTCGAGCCTGCTCGTCGGCCTCGCCGGACCTGCGAAGGGACGAGACCTCCTCGCGAGCCCGCTCGAGTTCGGACCGCAGCCGCTCGACCTCGGTGCGCTGGGTCTGGTCGGTTCGTTCCGCAGCGGCGAGCTTCGCCTCGAGCGCCGTCACCTGCTCGCCGAGACGCCTGGAGTTCGCAGCGGTCGCTTCCGAGTCTTCGGTGCGCCGCGTCGCCTCTTCCACCGCGGACTTCGCCGCGGCGAGGGATCGTTCGAGGCCGGCAAGGCGGCGCGACATCGTCTGCTCGGTCGCGGCGGCGCTCCGCTCGCGATCGGCGAGACGGGTCTCGAGGGACTGCGACCGCTCGATCGCGGCCTCGAGTTCGCTCCGCTCGACGAGATCCGTTCGATCCGACAACTCGGCCTCGAGTCGCTGCACCTGCTGGGCAAGCGCCTGCTTCTCGCGCTCGATCGACGCGGCCCGCGCCTCGAGCTCCGCACGGCGGCTCGCCGACTCGCGCCGAATCGTCTCGAGTTCACCGCCGAGGCGAGCGATCTCCGCATCGGCCTCGCGTCGTGCCGTCACCAGATCGACGACGGACTGTCGCTGGCGATCGAACTCGAGGCGCTCGAATCCGACCGAGGCCTCCCGCGCCGCCAGGTCCCCCTGTCGTCGTTCGAGTTCGGCAACCTGAGAAGCGAACCATCGCTCCTGCTGGTCGAGCCGACCGAACGCCTCGGAGACCTGCGCCTCCCGATGAAGCAGTTCGCTCCATCGACGATCGATCTGCGCGAGCTGGTCCGCCCCGCCCGCCTGCGCGGACTGGAGACGGGCGAGTTGGGTCTCGATCTGCTCGAGAAGGCCCAACGCCTCGTCGGCGGATCCGGGAACGTCGATCGCGATGGGTTGCTGCGTCGGGTGCATGCACGACTCCTTCGGGGCCGCGGGACTCCGGATCGAACCTCGAACCGGCCCGCGATTCGGGTTATCGACCGACCACCGGGGCCTCTGAAGGCCGATTGCCCCATTGGTTTCCGCAGGGATTGCCGCCGCTCTCGGGATCGCGCGAAGCCGGACGGGCCGGTCCGCGAAGATCGCACCACGGGGGGACGAACCGGGTGTTCCGATCCCTCCCCCCGATCCCCACCGCCCCATAAAGTGATTCGATGAGCCTGCTCGATCCCCCCAACGCCGCGACCCTCTCGCCACCCGCCGAGCCTCGTCTGCGACGCGGCGGCGACGAGCGACTGGCCCCGATCGTGGCCAAGGTCGCCGAGGGCCGACGCCTCGATCGCGAGGACGGCCGACTGCTGTGGGAGACTCCGGATCTGCACACCGTCTGCGGACTCGCCGATCTCGTGCGACGACGTCTCCACGGCGACGTCGCCTACTACAACGTCAACCGCCACATCAACTACTCGAACGTCTGCGCCCTCCGCTGCACGTTCTGCGCCTTCCGACGCCGACGCGACGAGGACGGCGCCTACGAGATGGATGTCGAGCGGGTCGCCTCGGAGGCGGCCGCCGCCGAGGCGGCCGGCGCCACCGAACTCCACATCGTGGGCGGCCTGCATCCGCACCTCCCCTTCGCCTACTACACCGACATGCTTCGCGCGATCCGCGCGTCGGCGCCGAAGGTGCATCTGAAGGCGTTCACGGCGGTCGAGATCGTGCACCTCCAGCGGATCTCCAAGCGGGGCCGCGACGGACTGGCCGGACTGCGGGGCGTGCTCGAAGACCTTCGCGATGCGGGCCTGGGATCCCTTCCGGGCGGCGGCGCCGAGGTCTTCGACGATCGCGTGCACGACGAGGCCTTCAAGGGCAAGATCCGCGCCCACCAGTGGCTCGACGTGCATCGCGTGGCGCACGAGATCGGCCTGAACTCCAACGCCACCATGCTGTACGGCCATGTCGAGACCCGCGAGGATCGTCTCACCCATCTCGAACTGCTGCGGCAGGAGCAGGACCGCACCCTGAGGCCGTGGGCGGAGACCCAGGGCATCGACCTCGACGGCGAGGCGGTCGTGCTGACCGGCCCCGACGAGCGATACCCGCGAGCTCGACAGCCGATGCCCGGTGCGGACGGTCTCGACGGCGGCTACTTCCAGACGATCATCCCGCTGCCGTTCTTCCCCGACGCCAGCGAACTCGAACGCCTGCCCGGGCCGAGCGGCCTCGAGAACCTGCGGACTCTCGCGATCTGCCGCCTGATGCTCGACAACGTGCCGCATGCCAAGGCGTTCTGGATCATGCAGACGCTGCCGATGGCGCAGTTCATGCTGCAGAACGGCGCCGACGACATCGACGGGACCGTGGTCTGGTACGACATCACCCACGTCGGCGGCGCGGGAACCCATCAGGAGGTGGGAGTGACCGAGCTGCTCAAGGCGATCCGCGAAGCGGGCTGCCGCCCCGTCGAACGCGACACGCTCTATCGCCCCGTCGAGCGCTTCGGCCCCCACGGGATCGACTGGCGACTGGCCGAGCGGGAATCCTGAGTTCGATCGCGGTTCAGGACCGACCGAGGATCCATCGAAGTTCGGGCATGCGCCACACGGCTCCGCCCGCGGCGAAGACCACGCCTCCGGCGACGACGCACGCGCCGAGCGTCGCGAGTGCCGACCACCAGGAGGCGGTCGCAGGCGGCAGCAGGCTCCGAACCGCCAGCACCACGACGACCATCGCCGCGGTCGACGCGAGAGATCGGAATGCGGACACCCGAACCTGGGAGTCCAGAACGGGACCGACCCCATTCGAGCGGAGGGTTCGCAACAGCAGCCACGGCTGCAGCATCGCACAGGTCGCGGTCGACACCGCGAGTCCCGCCACCCCCAGCGGCGTCCAGATCAGCAGCAGGTTGAGGGTGGCGTTGAGACCCACCAGCAGGATGCCGATGCGCACCGGAGATCGCGTGTCGCCTCTGGCATAGCACGCCCGGACGAGCACCTGGTTGAGCGAGTACGCCCAGACCGCGGCGGCGTACGCCGCAAGCACCCCCGCGGTGGCGACGGTGTCGGCGGCGGTGAATGCCCGGCCCTCGAGGATCACCGCGGTCAGCGGTTCCGCGACGAGCACGAGTCCCGCGCTTGCGGGCAATCCGATGAAGAGCACGAGGCGCACCCCGCGCCTGAGCGTCTCGAGAAACTCCGCGGGCTCCGACGAGAGTCGGGAGAGCGCCGGGAAGATCGCCGTCGCCACCGCGATCCCGAAGACCCCGAGGGGAAACTCGTAGAGACGCTGGGCCCAGGCGAGCGTCGCCATCGCACCGGGTTCCAGGGGATAGTCCACACCCAGCACCGTCGGGCCCACCGCGGTGGGCCAGCTGGCGATGACTCCATCGAGCAGGGTGTTCACCTGGAGCACCCCGAGACCGATCACCATGGGCAGGGTCCGACGCACCACCCCTCCCACCTCGAGCCGTGCCGCCGCATCGGACGCCGCCGACGGCGACACCACCTCGCCTCGCGTCGCCCGCCGAAGTGCGACCCACGACCAGGCGACCTGAGCTGCTCCGGCCACGAGCACCGAGACCGCCACCGCGACGATCCCGGACTCCTCGCTTCGCCCTGTCGCGACCGCCAGCGCCGCAGCGACCACCGCGAGATTCAGCAGGATCGGCGCCGCGGCGGTGGGACCGAATCGCCGACGGGCCTGCAGCATCGCGCCGAGCAGCGCCGTCGTGCAGATGAGCGGCGCGAAGGGAAGCATGATCATCAGGAGCCGTGCGGGCTGCCCTTCGACGATTCCGGCGACGGACAACCGCCAGACCAGGACCTCTCCGAGCAGCACGAGCACGCCCAGCAGCGCCATGGCGCCACCCACGACCAGCGTCGCGGCCCGCCGTGCCGCCGCCGGATCGGCGTCCACGAGGCGCGTGTAGGTCGGCAGGAACGACGCCGTCAGGGCTCCCTCGCCGAAGAGGCGGCGGAACAGGTTCGGCACCATGAACCCGAACGCGAAGGCGTCCATCGCCGCGCCGACGCCGAAGATGCGGCTCAGCACCGCATCGCGGGCGAGACCGGAGAAGCGACTGGCGACGGTGAGGGCGGCGACGGTGCGAGCGTGCCGTTCGAAGCGGCCGCTCATGGGTCGACGAGGCCGCCGGCCCGGTGCGTCACGACGACGACGGTCCGTCGGGAGACGTGGTCCCCAGGACGAGCTGGGCCTGGCTCATCGCGGGGTCGATTCGATTGGAGCGGATCGAGATCGCGCAGCGTCGGTCCCCGCGGGCCACGAACGCCTCGGCGGAGATCCGATTCGAGTCCTTCCGAAGCACCGTCCATCCCGCGGAGCTGTAGAGGGCGATGGTCCGATCGAGCAGCGCGCCGGCATCCTCGATTCGGCCTCGGTAGACGATGCGACCGGCGACGAGCGAGCCGTCGCGGCGCTCGAGGTTGCGGGCGTACACCGACTCGAGGCCGGGCACCGCCGGAAGATCGCTGTCGAGGACCATCGACGGCGTGCTCGAACAGGACCCGGCTGCGAGCACCGGAGCGCTTCCCAGGACCACGGCAAGGATCAGACTCGACGGCGTCCGGGTCATCGCGGGCATGCTACGTCGCCGCGCCCGCCGACGCGACGGCCGCCTCGGCGGCGAGGCGGCCGCTCCGCATCGCTCCGTTGAGCGACGCGTCCCCGACATGATCGCCACAGCGGTAGACGCCGGGACGGACCGCGACGTCCCTGGGACCGGCGAGGTCCTCCGGATGCTGCCGCGGAAGCGCGTGCGAGATCCGCACCAGATCGATGCGACGCCACGCGGCGAGGTCGGCGGCCGGAAACCACCCCTGAAGCTGACGTCGCGCCGCCCTCTCGAGATCCTCGTCCGAGGACCGCAGCATGGCCTCGTCCACGATGTTGGCGTAGAGCAGACCCCGCCCCCTGATCGCGTAGTTCGGCGACACTCGCGAGATGAAGCTTGCGTGATTGACCGGTCCGCGACCGGTCCCATCCAGCATCAGCCACGGGGTGATCGCATCGGATTCGGGCAGATCGAAGGCGAGCATCGCCGTCGAGCGCCAGGGCCGGGGCGAGGCTGCGGGCCGCTCGAGCAGACGCTCGGATTCGCCCGATTCGACCGCGACCACGATCGCATCCGCGGACTCGGTGGTTCCGTCGGAAAGGTGCACCGTGCCGTCGCCGATCCGGTCGACGGCGGTCCCGAGACGGAGGGACCCCGGCGGCAGGTCCGCGGCCAGGACCCTTGGAATCTCCGCCATCCCGCCCCGGGGCACGGCCGCCGCACCGGCCGCGAACATCGCCAGGCAGAACTCGAACTGCCCGAGGTCGGTGTCGAGCGAGCGGTCGAGAAAGACCCCCCCGAAGAAGCTCCTCAGGAAACCCTCCACGAAGGGCGGCGAGAGATCGGGCACAAGGCCGTCGGCGACGGAGCGTCCCAGGACAATCGGTGCGGACGGGCGCCGCAACTTCGCCCTCAACGCACGTCGTCCCATCGCGAGGGCATCGCGAGTCGACACCAGTCCGGACATCCACGACCCGATCGCCGCGATCGGATGACGCAGTGGATGGGCGACGCGGCGGAATCCGCGGCCATCGTGAACCATCGCCCCCGATGGAAAGCGGGCCAGATGCAGGCGATCGAGGTCGATCAACCGCGTCAACTCGGGGTACGCGGTGAGCAGGATCTGGAATCCCCGATCGATCAGGAAGCCGTCCCGCGAAGCCGTGGCGACTCGCCCTCCGACCTGCCGGGCGCGATCGATCAGCAGCACCCGCGCGCCGAGTCGAACCGCGTGCAGGCCGCAGGCGAGTCCGGACACGCCGGCGCCCACGATGACGATGCGAGGTGCGGGCGTTCGCTTCATCCGGACATCGTCTCCCCGTCGGACGCCTGCGTCGAGCGAACCGCGCCTTCGATCCGGTCGGTTCCGAAGAGGAACGGACTCCCGCACTCCGGACAGTTCGCGATCCCATGGGCATCCTGCAAGCCACGGAGATCGTGCCCGCATCGAACGCAACGGCGATCCGCCTCCGACGCAAGGCGTGCAAGGCGCCGCCGAGCACCATGGATCCCCCACGCCGCGGCGACGACGAGAACGGTGAAGTCCACCA
>Ga0075477_10000159_pt1 | contig 26100 bp, 20 predicted proteins | sample DEB08_DNA_FD_76338 | JGI IMG/M metagenome (GOLD analysis project Ga0075477, IMG submission 76338) | Aqueous microbial communities from the Delaware River and Bay under freshwater to marine salinity gradient to study organic matter... | ecosystem: Environmental > Aquatic > Marine > Coastal ...
CATATGAAGCTAGTTGGTGCCTTTTGATTTATTGAGGTATTTAAAGAAATCAGATTTTGGATCAATTACTAGAATATCTGACTTATTATTAAAAGTAGCACCATACGCTCTCATGCTTCGAGTAAACTCATAAAATTCAGAATCTTTGGAGAATGCTGCTGCGTATATTCCTGCTGCTTTAGCGTCGCCCTCTCCTCGAATTTGCTCGGAAGTTTTGTAAGCTTCTGCTAGAAGAATAACTCTTTGTTTGTCAGCAGCAGATCGAATTTCATTAGAAAGTTCATTTCCTTCAGCACGCAATTCTTCAGCCAACCTATTCCTTTCTGAGCGCATTCTTTCATACACAGAGTTACTAAGCTCTGGAGGTAAATCAATTCTTTTAACTCTAAAATCAATGATTTCTATACCAAGATCAGCAACAGAATTGCCTAAATTTCTTCGCATGTCTTTCATTAATTGATCCCTTTCACCCGAAACTAATTCAGTCACTGTTCTACGCCCAAATTGATTTTTGAGCTCAAACGCAGTTCTTTGGCCAAGTAAATTATTTAGGTTAATAAAGCTACCACTAGTGGCATCGTAGAAGGTTCGAACATTGGTAATTCGATATTTCACAAATGAATCAACGATGAGATATTTGCTTTCTACTGTTAATATTCTATTCGGCTCTTCATCTAGAGTTTGTAGTCGAGAGTCATATTTTTTGACGTTCTGGATGATCGGTAATTTGAAGTTCAGACCAGTCGGGAGATCAGTTTTAATGGCTTCACCAAACTGAAAGACAATGCCATCTTCTTTTTCATCAATCACAAATATGCTGTTAAGTATCAATGCAAGAATAAGTCCTGCAAGAACTATGAGATTCATTCCTTTAGTCATTAGTCTTCCTCCTGTTGTCTGTTTTGTTCAAGAATTTTGTCTAACGGAAGATACATTAAATTATTGCCTCCCTCGACATCCATCAATACTTTAGTTGAATTGCTGTAGAGACCCTGAAGAGCATCTAAGTAAAGCCTGTCTCGAGTAACTTTAGGCGCCTTTTGATACTCAGCTAATAACTCTTCAAAACGAGCAGCCTCGCCCTCTGCATTGGCTACAACCTCCTCTCTGTATGCTTCAGCAGCCTGAATTCTGGCAAATGCTTGCCCACGAGCCTCTGGAACAATAGACAACCCATATCTATCAGCCTCATTTTGTAATTTTTCCTTGTCCTCTCTGGCCGCAACCACATCATCAAATGAAGGCTTTACAGCAGAAGGAGGATCGGTTTTTTCTATATTAACCTGTTGGACTACCAGTCCCGTTCCATATAAATCAAGATAGCTTTGCAGTCTTGAGTTAACATCCTGAGCGATCAATTCTCGGCCGGTTGTGAGTGTTACATCAAGGGTATTATCTCCAACAACATGTCGCAATGAACTTTCTGTAGCTTCTCTCAGGCTGCTTTCTGGATCACGGACATTCAAAACAAAATCCTTTAAATTTTTAATTCTGTATTGAACAGAAATAGTAACATCAACTAAATTTTCGTCTTTGGTAAGCATATTGACTGTTTGCGAGTAACGTCTTGTTAATGCAACGTTTTCGACGTATCTTTCGTCAATTCCAGCAAACATAAAATTCAAGCCTTCGCCTGTTTCGGCATGATATTCACCAAATCTTAAAATAACCGCTCTTTCAGGTGAGTCAAGCTGATAAATAGACATACTTGCATAAAGGACTAGCAGTCCAAAAAAACCATACAGAAAAGCTTTTTTGGTTGGAAAATTAAATCCGTTTCCATCGGAAGATCCGTTGGAGCCTGAACCCTTTTTTCCTCCAAACATGAGAGAAAACTTTTTGATTAAATCATCAAATGAAACCTCATCTTGATCTTTCCTGCCCCAAGGGTCTTGATTGTTTTGATTGTCCCAATTCACGTAGATACCTATTAAGTGTAAAGTTGTATTATAAATTCATTTTGGGGGTAAATCCTAAGAATTAAACAGCTGAAAGCAAATTAAGCTGCTTTTTTAATTGCTCCGTAGCTTCTTCCTGCTGGTGAAGATCAAAATAAGTTAAATTCTCCCATCCTCGCATCCAAGTGCACTGTCTTTTTGCAAATTGACGAGTGGCATATAGAGACTTTTCAAATAATTCTGATTTTTCTAACTTTCCTTCAAGCACTTGCAATCCCTGTCTGTAATTTATTGCTTTCATTGCCGGATGTTCAGTAGAGATTTTAAAAGTATTTTGAATCTGCGAAATTTCTTCAAGCAATTTATCTCCAACCAGTGTTCCTTGCCTGGATTCAATTCTTTCATGCAGTTTCAATCTATCTGAAGGAAAAATCCCAAACTCTATTAAATTATATTTTTCTTTTAATTGGCTTGTTTGCAAAGATGCAAAGTTCGCATTCAGACTCTTACCTGTTGAAGTGATAATTTCAATAGCTCTGATAATTCGTTGAGAATCTTGAGGTTTGATATCATGCGCTGCCTTTGGATCGATTTTCTTTAATTCTTCATGCAAAGCCTCTACTCCATTTGTGAGCATTTTTTTTTCGAGCTCATCTCGAAGTTGGCTATTAGCGGAGGGAAGCATGCTTATACCTGTTTTCAGAAGATTAAAATACATCATGCTTCCACCAACCATTAATGGAATCTTTTCTCTAGCATGAATATTATCGATCAACCGCATCGCTGCATCATAAAAATCTGCAACAGAAAAAATACAATCTAAAGAGACATGGTTCACTAAATGATGAGGGTGTTTTCTTAAAGTTGCATCAGATGGCTTAGCAGATCCCACATTGCATTCTTTATAAACCATGACTGAGTCTACGCTTATAATTTCAAAAGCTTCAAATTGATTTTGCCAATCAATCGCCCAGTCAGTCTTTCCAGATGCAGTAGGGCCTAGGAGAAAGATTATGGTTTTCTTACTTAGTTTCAAGTACTTTTATATTGCGTCTTGACCAGTCTCACCTGTTCTAATTCTGATAACTTGATCAAGTGTAGAGACAAAAATTTTTCCATCTCCAATTTTTCCGGTGCTTGCGCTTGATGTAATTGCATTAATCGCTGCATCAAGCTGATCAATTGATACAGCAATTTCTACTTTGATTTTGGGTAAAAAATCGATTACATATTCAGCCCCTCGGTATAATTCAGTATGGCCTTTCTGCCTCCCAAAACCTTTCACCTCGGTAATTGTCATGCCAGTAATACCAATCAGATCAAGTGATTGACGAACTTCCTCTAATTTAAATGGCTTAATAATTGCTGTAATAAGCTTCAATTTTTTTCTCCTAATTGCTTAATTATATAAGAAGCTTGAACCTCTGTTGAACCTTTATTTCTTTCAACAACCTCCTTGGCTCTGAGCGCATATTGCTCAGCTATTTTTAAATCACCAATAAAAAAATCTATCGCAGCTAGCAATTCATCCTCGCTGGTAACTTTGATACATGCTTTATTATTAAGAAATTGCTCAACTATATCTTCAAAATTAAATGTATGGGGACCTATGATGATTGGAGACCCTAAAGCAGCAGGTTCAATTAAATTATGCCCTCCTCTAGGCACCAAACTGCCCCCAACAAAAGACATAGATGAGGCTGCATAAAGGCCAGGCAATAAGCCTATGCTATCGATAATGCACACATCGTAATCTTCTGAGCTTAGATTTGAAAATAATTGTGATCTGAACCCTTTGATGGTTGCTTGCCTTGAGATCTCTGCAGCGCGCTCTGTATGCCTGGGACAAATAAATAGCTTGAAATGTTCTCTAGATTCAAGCCTATTGAATGCATTCAGCAATATTTCTTCCTCTCCTGGATGAGTGCTGGCTCCCAAGATAAAAGGAGCAGTTTTAACTGGCTTGGTGTTTGCGCTAGAAATATCAAATTTAACTGAGCCCACTACCTCAATAGAATCCTCATTAATGCCCAGTTTTAAAAAGCGATCCTTGTGTTTGCTTGTTTGCACAAAAGAAAAAGTGATCTTTTTTAAGATGTCTTTTAAAAGCCATGATGACATTGCATAAGCACGGTAAGACTTATGACTTAGTCTGCCATTCATTAAATAAAGAGGAATATTTTTTTTAGATGCTTGTGAAATCATTGATGGCCATATTTCTGTCTCAAAAATTAATATGGCATCAGGCTTGTAAAAATTTAGAAGCCTGTTAACAAAGAAAACAAAGTCCCAAGGGGCATAATTTATTACTATATTCTCAGGAAAGATTTCCTTTGCCCTTCTTAAACCTGTTGGGGTTGAGGTTGTTATCACGATATCAAAATGTTTGGCAAGTTTATTAATTAGCGCTTGAGATCCTATGACCTCTCCTAAACTTACTGCATGAAACCAAATAATTTTTTTATTTGCTTGTTTGAGCTGACTGAAATTATATCCAAACCTATTAAGAAAATGCTTGGTGTAATCTGAATCAGAAAAACTCTTAACAAAGATCCGTAATACAAATACTGGGACAAGTATTAAAATTAAAAAATTATAAATTACCAACTTCATATCAAAGCTATATTTAAATTAATGTAATAATACATTCTTTAATTTTGATGTACTCATAATATTGATTAAGTTAATGATGACATTATGGCAAGGTCTTTGCCATCTCCCAACTTCATGGCATCCAGCAATGGGAAAATTTTGTGGCAAAGTCCTGTTTATTTTTGCTGGCAGCAGGAAAAAAATTGCGCAAGTAAATCTTGAGGCATGTTTCCCAAATCTATCAAAAACAGAAAAGGAAAAAATTTTAAGAGATAATTTTTTGTACCTAGGAAGATCTTTGATTGAAACAGGCATAGCTTGGTTTTGGTCAAACCAAAAAATACAAAGCCAGATTAATTATAAAATAATTAACTTAGATCTTTTGCTTCCCAATGAAAGTAATAAGGGTAACTTGATCATTTTTAAGCACTCTCAACACTTAGAGTTAGATGCTCGTCTTTTGGCTATGAATGCTCCAATGTATGGGGTGAGCAGATCACATAATTCTGCTTCAATGAATAAAATTCAAGATAAAGGTAGACTTTCAAGCCTGAAAGATACAGCTGATAAAAATAATCCAAGAAAATTTATGAAATGGCTGAAAAATGGAAAGAATGTTTTGTATGCAATAGATCAAGATTATGGATGGGATCATTCTGTTAAATTAAAATTTTTTCAAAAAGAAGCAGCTACTATCACAACAACAAAAAAGATTATTGATGCTACTGATTCAAATTTATTATTTATAAATTCATACTATGTAAATAATAAGTTAATTCTTAAGATAGAATTAATTGATCATTTAGAGCTAGACTCAACAGAACTAGCCCAAAAAATTAATGACATAATGGAAGAAAGCATTCTTCAACATCCAGCTGAATATCTTTGGATACATAGACGATTTAAATCGACGCTAGGAAAAGACTTTTATAAATAATATGGACTTTGATCAACTAAATAATATTAAAGGCTTCATGCCCAGTCATGAGGGATTGGCATTGACGAAATGGGCGGAAAAGTTTTCTCCTTATGGGCCAGCTCTTGAAATTGGTACGTTTGGAGCAAAGTCTGCACTTTATATAGCTGCAGGAAGTGCAATTCATAATCAGTTGGTTTATACCGTGGACCATCATTCTGGTTCCGAGGAACACCAGCTAGGTGAAGAATATTTTGATGCAGAAATTTATGATGAAAAATTAGGCCGAGTTAATACGGTGCCTTTAATGCAATCAAACCTTCAGCAATTTGAAGAAAGAAAATGGGTCGTTCCAATTCTTGCCAATGCAAATTCTATCGCATCATCATGGGGAACAGAACTAGGGCTCTTATTTATTGACGGTAGTCATACTGAAGTATCGGCAATGAACGATTATGATAATTGGAGTAGTAAACTTCATTCTCAGGGAGCATTGGTAATTCATGATATTTATGAGAAACCAGAGGATGGCGGACAAGCTCCATATCTAGTTTATCAAAAAGCTCAAAAGGAAGGTTTTAAACTATTCGAAAGAGTTGATACCATTGTTTGTCTAACTAAGGCTTAAATTGTTGTTTAAGAAATAAATCAGCCCCAGAGGTCAGTCTGTTATTCGCATCAGCTGCTAAAATGCATGCCGCTGAGGTCCAAGCAGGTGTTTCTTCTGGCCAGTAAATATTTTCTTTAAATTGCCAACCCATGTAGGGTATGTTCTTGTTATCAACTATAGCAATAGCATTATGAAGAAGCTCTAATGCTATTTTATCTTCTCCAATTTTTTTATATGCAATAGAGCACTCGCTGGTCTCAGCAACAGTTACCCAAGGCTCATCTGATACACATTTAATTCCAAGACCCTCAACCCAAAAAGAATCTTGAATTTTTGTTATTAAAGCAGCAATTCTTTGTTTTGAATTAATTCCGCCTAGAATCGGATAATACCAATCCATTGAAAACCTACTGCGATCTTTTTGCAAGTCAAATATTTCAGATGGATTTTCAAGCGCTGTTATTAATTTTGAATGTGCAATTTTCCATTCTGACTCGTAATTATGACGGCCTAAAACTTGGCAAATGGCAATTGCGCACTCAAAACTTTTTGCAATAGAGCTGCAGCCAGTTAACAGATAATCCTCATCAATTGTTTCAAACTCATTTATATTCCAGGCAATGGCTCCATTACTATGTTGAAGAGAAAGAGAAAATAAAATGCCTTTTTTAACTGGCTCCCAAAAACTTTGTAGAAAATTAATATCATTATTAAGCAAATAAAAATGCCATACAGCAACAGCAATGTATGATGCGTAATTAGTTTGTTTGTTGAGTTCTAATGGCTCTTCATCCTTATATAAGTTATACCAGCTACCATCTTCGTTCTGATTGGCAGACATCCAATGCAAGCCTTTAAGGGCTTGGCTGTTATAGCCTAAAGTAGTCAAACCCATGACGGCTTCAAGATGATCCCAGGGATCATGAGAGCCATCTTGATTGGAGGGAATGGCCCCAGAAAGAAATTGAGCCTCATCTAAAAATCTACCCAAATGATTTAGTCCATCAAGAGAATCAGGATTAATGCTGGAGATATTTGGAAACTTTTTCATTTCTTTTCAAAATAAAATGCAATGCTTTTACCAAAAATAGGATTCAGAATTTTTTCAAAGTTATTTAACCATGCCGGACTTTGAAGAATTTGATATTCAAGAAATTTTTTATAAATCTTCACTAGATAATTTGTCTCTTGGTTATTCCAAAAAAGACAGCGCAGCCACCAGTAGGCACTATGCAAACCATGAAATCTTTCGGAATGATTATAAGTAAACCCATGTTCTTTGATCTCATTGATTACTTGGCGTTTCTTAAAGATTCTTACATGACCGCCAGGCATATTTTGATAACCCGATGAGAGAGCCCAACAAATTTTTTCAGGCCAAAATGAAGGAACGCTAGGTAAAAATTTTCCCTTGGATTTCAGGACTCTATAAATCTCTTCAATTGCAGTATGGTAATTATCTAAATGCTCCAGAACCTCTGAACAGATAACAAGATCGAAGCTGTTATTTTCGAATGGAAGATTGTAGACAGATCCTTGCATAAAAACTGTTGAGGCAGTATCTAGTTCCTTAAAAAAATCTAAGCCTTCTTTGCATTTACTTAGAGAGGCAATATCTTGATCAATTCCAATGCAATAAACATCTGTATATGTATGCAAAGAACCAAAAATATGACGCCCTTCTCCACAACCAACATCTAAGATTCGTGCATTAGGCGGGAGATGAATTTTATTAAAATTAAAAGTTAGCATTTAAAATCCTGGATTATTTTATAAATCAAACTCTCGTAAGACTGTGAAATTTTATGCCAATCATAGTTTTCTATTATATGTTTTCTGCCCTCGTCAGCTCTATTCTGATATTTAGAGGGGTTGGAAAGAATATTTCGTATTGATCTTTCAATGCTCTTTGAATCACTCGCAGGAATTAGCTCAGCAAAGGTGCTAGTGATTTCAGGAATAGATGCGACATTGGTAGCTATTAAAGGGATACCACTTGCCATTGCCTCTCCAACAGGAAAACCAAATCCCTCATATAATGAGCTAACAATTGCGATATTGCTGTTTGCATATTCAAAAGCAATTTCTTCTTTTGTTAAGTTAGTTTTGTAAACAATGTTAGCTTCAATTTTCAGTTTTTTTATTAAACGCTCTGTGTGACCGCCTGCTCTGGCAGCTCCGATAACAACCAATCTAATATAGGGGAAATCTTTTTTTAAGTCAGCCACAGCCCTTAAAGTAAAATCTAAGCCTTTCAAAGGAACATCTGCGCTTGCAGTGGTAATGATCTGCCCAGGAATTCGAGGAATATTTTTTTTAGGGGAAAATTTTTGAAAATCAATTCCGTTAGGTATTACAGAAATATTTTTGCTTGAAACATTAAAATCTTGTGCGATATCTTTTTTTGAATTAAATGATGGAGTTGCAATAGCTTGAAGTTTAGGAGCAACTTTTTTTTGCATTTTTAAGAAAGAAAACCATCGCCATTTTGAAATTTTTTGAATTATTCCTTTTGAGAATTCAAGATCATATTTGTAATCTTTTGTAATGGGATGATGGATGATCTCGAGAACAGGAAGTTTTTTTTGAATATCAAGAATACCATAACTAATAGATTGATTATCAATTAACACATCGAAGGAGGGCTCAGTCAGTATCTTATTCAGCCTATCTCCAAATGTTTTGATTTCCGGAAATCCTCCCAATAAAGCAGAAAAAAATTCATACCAATCATTTAGAGATTTATTTTTTTTATTTCTAAAAAGAGAAAGCCTCTCTTTAAATACAAAAGTGCTAAATAGATCTAATCCAGGAGATTTAATCAAGTTAATATCTGGCTCTAGATTAGGATATGGAGGACCAGAGATAATACTTACATTATGTCCAAGTGCTTGTAATGCCTTTGATAGCTCATAAATAAATATACCTTGACCGCCCCCAAATGGAGCACTGCGATAGCTAGAGATAGCAATATTTAATTTTTGATTCAAGTTAAATGTAAGTTTAGATTGCAGTAAGCCAGTCTGAGTAGCGGGTATCTTGACCGCAGACTATTTCAGAATATTTATTTTGCAGAATCTCAGTAATTGGACCAATAACGCCTGAGCCAATTGAAGATCCATCAACGGTTGTAATTGGGGTAATCTCAACAGCGGTCCCTGAATAAAAAGCTTCATCAGCATCCAATAATTCTTCAAAAGTTAGGTTCCTTTCTTCAACTGAATAATTAAGATTTTTAGCAATAGACATTACGCTTTGTCGAGTAATCCCATTTAAACAATAATCTGTTGTGGGGGTAATTAATACAGAGTTTTTTACGATAAAAAGATTTTCTCCACTACCCTCAGAAATGTAGCCATGTTTATCCAAAAGTATTGCTTCTTCAGCCCCTTTGGAAATAGCATCATTAACCGCCATAATTGAATTAACATATGTACCGATAATTTTGTTGTTTGAGTACAAGGGATTGTCATACTGCTGGAACGGAGATTTAACAACTGATATACCATTTTTCTTAGCGTCTGGATCCATATACGAAGGCCATTCCCAGCAAGCAACAGCAACATTAACAGAAAGCGAATGTTGGGACCTTAGACCCATAGACTCACTCCCCAGAAAAACAATCGGTCTAATGTAACCTTCTCTAAGGTTATTCTTAGACATTGTATCTATTTGAGCTTGGCACAATTCTTCTGCAGAATAAGGAATACTGATATTAATTTTTGATGCTGCAGAAAATAGTCTTTCAGTGTGATCAGTCAACCTAAATATGGCTCCCCCATCATTTGTTTCATATGCTCTCACGCCCTCAAAAACTCCCATTCCGTAATGCAGGGTATTGGATAAGAGATGAATATTTGTATCGTTAAATGGCTGAAAATTTCCATTTAGCCAAATAAATTTTGAGTCAGTGTTAAGAAACATGTTGTCTATGGTTTTAAGTCTCAGCTATTATGACAAAACAACTCATATAATGAAATTAAAATTGCTATGATCGATGAATCCATTTTCAGGGAATATGACATTCGCGGAATAGTGCCTGAACAAATCAATGAATTTTCAATCAAAGCTATAGCATCTGCTATAGCAAGAAAATGTATTGATGAAAGGGTAAATGAGCTAGCTCTAGGCAGAGATGGGCGACTGTCTGGAGACAACATATTGAAATTACTTTCAAAAGAATTGCAATCTCTTGGAATCAATGTGGTGAATGTAGGCATAGTAACAAGCCCGCTTCTTTATTTTGCTGCAAAAAAACTGAACTCCAAATCAGGCGTTATGATAACTGGAAGCCATAATCCAAAAAATTATAATGGCTTTAAAATTGTAATAAATGACATGCCAGTCTCTGGGATTGAGATGCTGCATTTAATTTCAAATAAACCAAATTCTAAAGACATTGGATCTGAAATTATTAAGAACGATTTAATGGATGAATATATTGAAGAGGTAATATCTCAAGCATCCAAGAACTCAAAAAAAATCAAGGTTGTTGTTGATTGTGGCAATGGTTCGGCTGGAGAAATTGGACCCAAATTAATGCGTGCACTTGGGCATGAAGTAGTGGAGTTATTTTGTGAAATTGATGGAAATTTTCCCAATCATCATCCTGATCCAGGCAAGGTAGAAAATCTTCAAGACCTTATAGAAATTGTAAAAGCAGAAGAAGCAGATCTTGGCATTGCTTTTGATGGGGATGGGGACAGGTTGGGGGTAGTAAGCAATCTAGGCGAAATTATTTACCCGGATCAGCTTATGATGATATTCAGCAAAACAGTGTTGCAAAATAGCAAGGGTAAAAAAATTATATTTGATGTGAAGTGCACCAATTTACTTGCCAAAATGATTACTGAAGCTGGCGGCATACCAATAATGTCTCCTACAGGACATTTTCATATTAAAAATGCCCTTAAAAAAACCAATGCACCACTTGCTGGGGAAATGAGTGGCCATATCTTTTTTAATGACAAATGGTATGGCTTCGATGACGGACATTATTCAGCTTTCAGGCTTATAGAAGTAATAAAAAACTCTACATCCTCTCTTTCAACAATTTTTGATCAATTGCCAAAAGCCTATTCGACACCTGAAATCAATATAAATGTAGATGAAGATAAAAAATTCAAAATAGTTGAAGATTTTGTTTCGCAATCTGATTTTGGAGAAGGTGAAAAGATCACAATAGATGGCCTAAGAGTAAACTTTAATGATGGCTGGGGTTTACTTCGAGCCTCAAATACAACACCAAAGCTTGTTTTGAGGTTTGAAGCAAATTCTCCAGAGAGGCTAAATGAAATACAAAATATATTCCTCAATCAACTAAAAAAAATTGATGAAACAATTAACATTGAGCTAAGCTAAAGCTATGTCAAAAGACAGAAAACAAATTATTCTTCAAAGCTTAGCAAAGCTTTTGGAGGAAAGAGATGCGACGAAGGTAACAACGGCAGTTCTTGCTGCTGAAAGTGGTGTAACTGAAGCTGCCCTTTATAGACATTTTCCTAGCAAAAGATCAATTTTTTTAGAACTGTTTACATTTTGCGATCAAACAATCTTCCAGAAAGTTGGAGAAATAAAAAACGATGCTGATATTGAGGCAGAAGAAAAAGTTAGGTTGATATTCTTTTTTTACGCAATATTTTTAGAAAAAAACAAAGGTTTTGCTCGAATTTTATCTCGCGAAGCATTGGGACCGAGTGAGCAAAATGTCATCGACTCCGTAAATCAGTTCTATGAAAGATTAGAGCTTGCAATTAAACAATTGCTCTCTACAAAGAAAGATTCCTTGCAATTAACTGCTGGTCAAAGCGCTCATCTGATTACCTCAATCATGGAAGGCATGATTTCTAGATTTATTAGAAATAAGTTTAAAGAAATTCCTAGCAGCTATATTGAAAATTATTGGTTGTTCATTTCTAACAGCATTTTTAAAAGTTAGGTCTATTCATCTAAAAAAAGTTCAAAGTAAGAGTTTTTGCTTTTTTCATCAACTGGCCTGCCTGTCTCACGATCAACTCTCACATAAGACAAACCCTTTGGAATTTTCCAGTCTTCTTCAGGCAGATCTACCAATGCTGTTTTCATAAAATCAACCCAAGTAGGCAAAGCAATACTGGAACCAAATTCATTATCTCCCAAAGAGGAAAAATCATCAGTTCCAACCCAAACAGTTGTTACTAAATCATTATGAAAGCCAGAAAACCAAGTACTTATTGCGTCATTTGTTGTGCCCGTTTTTCCCGCAATATCACTTCTATTTAAAACTTGGACTTTTCTTCCATTACTCCCTCTCGAAAGAGCCTCCCGCAATATATCTTTTGTAATAAAAGTTACTCTAGGATCAATTGGTGCCAAGGACTCCTTTTGGATGGGTGGTAACAAATAAAAAGGTTTGATTTCCTCTGTTAAGTTAGTTTGAAACCATGGAAAACCATCAATATTTTTTTTCTTATTTTTCATTTGAGGATTTTGAAAAATAGTTTTTCCATTTCTATCTACTACCCTTTCTATAAAGAATAAATCTTTAGGATCATCAGCGTTAACCATAATACTGTATGCTCGAGCCATCTCAGCCGGAGAAAAGCTTGATGATCCAAGTGCCAAAGACAAATCTGGAGCTAATCTGGACTTAGGAAATCCAAATCTTGATAGATAATTTTGAGTCTGCGTGATCCCCATTTCTCTCAACAACTTAATAGAAACTAAATTCACTGACTGAACTAGGGCTTCCCTGAGCCTAATGGGCCCATAAAATTTACCAGTATAATTTTCAGGTCTCCAGCTACTCTCCAAATTTGAGTCTTCAAAAATAATAGGAGCATCATTTATTTTGTCAGATGCCTTGTAACCATTCGCAAAAGCAGAGGCATATATAAATGGCTTAAAGCTTGACCCAGCTTGAGGATATGATTGTTTCACCCTATCGAAATTACTTTTTGAGAAATTCAATCCACCGATATAAGTCTTAATTGCCCCATTAGAAGGATTTGTAGAAATAAATGCCACTTCGGCATCGGGGACTTGATCAAGATAATAATTTCCATTTAACTCAGACAGATATATTAAATCTCCTAAACGAAGAATGTCATAGAAGTTTTGAGGCCGAGGCCCTAATTTATTAATATCTATTCTTGACCTAGCCCATTCATAAACATCATCCCAAAATAAACTCTCTAATTGAAAAGAATTATTTAGATATATGATTCTTTCTGGTTTTACATCCATGACGATTCCGACTGAATGTCTATCTGAATTGGCAAACTCTTCAAAAAAATCTCTGATTACAGATATGTTTAGCTGCCTCATGCCTAGCTCATCAAGGGTATTTGAATCTTGATATAAAATATCTAAGTTTCCATCTTGCAATTCTTTAAAAATAAAGTCAGGAATTTTTGATAAAAGATTCGCAGGCTCCCTCCAGCCATGACGTTTATCATATGCATATAAATTATTTGCAGCACTATCAAGAGCTGCCTGCTGAAGTGAGGAATCTATTGTAGTGAAAACTGATAAGCCATCTTTGTATACCGATAAGCCATATCTTTCGATCATCGCTTGTCTAGCGATTTCAGCAATGTGTCGTCCATCCAATGAAAAGCTTGAATCTAATTGAGTTAAGTTAATGGGCTCAGCCTTCGCAAGCAAGAACTGGGCTTTACCAATATATCCAAGCTTATACATTCTTCCCAAAATCCAGTTACGTCTAATAATTGATCTATCGGGAGAGCGAATAGGGTTAATTCTCGAAGGAAGCTGAGCTGATGATGCAATTAATGCAGATTCAGCAAGAGTTAGCTCATTAATAGATTTAGAAAAATATTTATTTGCTGCAGCCTCTACACCATATGATCGATTGCCTAAAAAAATAGTATTGAGATAGAGAGCAAAAATTTCTTCTTTACTTGCAGAGCTTTCTAACTCAAAGGCGAGATAGATTTCTTTAATTTTTCGAATGATTTTTTGATCACGAGATAGCAGGTATCCTCTAACAACCTGCATTGTAATTGTACCCCCGCCACTCACAATTTCACCCGATTGAACCATTTGGTAGGCTGCTCTGACAAGAGAAGTTAGCCTTACACCGCTATGTTCGAAAAATTGATCATCTTCAGCGGCTAAAAATGCATTTTTTAGATTTTGTGGAATCTCCTTATATTCAATAGTTCTTCTTTTCTGATCCCCAAACTCACCAATTAAGACACCATCAGACGTATAAACTTTTAAAGGTATTTGCAATACATCTTCATCAACTAAATTAATTTCTGGGAGACTGGGCTTTATAAAGAGATATCCAGCTCCAATAGTAAATATTGATACAAGAGTGCCTATTAATGTGGCTAATAATGCCCAATTTATTAATCTAACAAACATACAAATTAAATAATTATGTTTTTAATGTTAACGCTCAAATATTTTGATACATGAATTAGAATTATTTTACTCCTATAAATGATAGAATCAGCAACTTAAAAAACGAAGTATGAATATTTTTATTGTTGGTCCTATGGGCTCTGGAAAAACCACTGTTGGGAAGATCGTGGCTGGAGAGCTATTTTTAGATTTCCATGATACTGATGCAAAGATTGAAGAAAGCACTGGCGTTACAATAGATTGGATTTTTGATATTGAGGGCGAAGCTGGTTTTAGAAAACGTGAAACCGCCACATTAAAAGAAATGGTTGCACTAAATTCAATTGTTCTGGCGACCGGTGGTGGTATTGTCATTGAAGATGAAAATAGAGAGCTGCTAGCATCAAGAGGTACTGTTTTTTATCTTCATACTCCTTTAAAAGTCCAGATTGAAAGAACAGCCAAAGATAAAGATAGGCCATTGTTAAAAGATCAAGATCCTGCAAAAGTTCTAGCAGATCTTCAAAAGTCAAGACAGTCTTTATATGAAGAAGTGTCTGATCATATAATTGATACTGAGAATAAAAGTGGCTCAGAGGTTGCAAACGAAATAGTTAAACTCGTTAAAAATTATGGCTAAAGAACTCTTTGCAGGTCAAAGAAAAAATAAGTACAAAATTCTAATAAGCAAAGAAGCTATCTCAAGGAAAAATATTGCTCCTCTGCTTAAAGAGCATAAAAAAACACTCATTATTACAGATGATGGAGTGCCTCAAAAGATAGTCAAAAAAGTTACAGCTGCTTGCAAACCATCAACCAAAGTTTTTGAGATTATTTTGCAGCAAGGAGAAAAAGCGAAATCTATTCAAAACTTTCAAAAAATATTAAATTTTTTAGTAGAGAGTAATTTTGACAGGACAGATTTAATCATTGCCGTCGGTGGTGGCGTGGTTGGGGATATCTCTGGCTATGTTGCTAGCTCTTACTTGAGGGGCATTCCATTTATACAAATACCTACCACACTTCTCGCTCAGGTAGATTCTTCTGTCGGGGGGAAGACCGCAATCAATATATCAGCAGGCAAAAATCTTGTTGGAGCATTTTATAACCCTAAAGGTGTCATCATAGATACATCCGTGCTGAAAACACTATCAAATCGAGAGTTTAAGGCTGGTTTAGCTGAGGTAATAAAATACGCCTTGATTAAAAATAAATCTCTATTTTCATTGCTGAAAAGACATCCTAAGGAGATTTTATTAATGCATCATAAGATTATTGAAGAAATAATTTTTGCATCGATTCATACTAAGGCCCAAATTGTGACACAGGATGAGAAGGAAAATGGCATTCGTGCAATTTTGAATTTTGGTCATACTTTTGGTCATGCCATTGAAGCACATGGGAAATATAAAAAAATCCTGCACGGAGAGGCTGTGGCAAAAGGAATGAAAATTGCTTCTAAAATTTCTTATTTAGAGAGCCTTATTTCTGAAAAAGATCACAAAAAAGTTATTGCGTTATTAGAAATGTTTGAATTTGATCTATCTCTTAATCAATACAATTATGAAGAACTAAAACCATATATTCTTAGAGATAAAAAAATTAAAGCGGGTAGATTGAATCTAGTTCTGCTAAATCAATTATCGAATGCAACAGTGACGAGTGCATTTGATACAAAAAATCTTAAAAAAGCGATGCAGGATTAAACTAAGCAGCGTTAGCTGTGGTTGCTTTTAACAAATCTTGAATATTCAAAGCGGCAGGTGAGACCAGCCAGAATGAGGGCTCATACCTGTCGAACTCATCTAATATTACTTTTGCTCTTTCGCTTTTAGTTTCTTTGATATGACGCGCAATGATTTGCTTTAAAAATTTCCTGTGAGATTCCATTTCTTCACTAACAATTCTGTCCAAATTAACAAGACTACGATTGCATTGATCAAAAAATCTTCTGTTGGTATCTAAAACATATGCAAAACCGCCTGTCATGCCGGCTCCAAAATTTGCGCCCACATTACCCAAAACAGTCACATGTCCACCTGTCATGTATTCACAACAATGATCTCCTGCGCCTTCAATTACAGCGGATGCTCCAGAATTTCTTACAGCGAATCTTTCGCCAACACACCCTCCAACATAAAGCTCACCCCCTGTTGCACCATATAGTGCAGTGTTACCTACCAAAACAGTTGGAGAGTCTTGAGAAGCATATTCAGCAGAGCTTGAGATTACTATCTTGCCGCCATTCATGCCTTTGCCTACATAATCATTTGCGTCACCATTTAATTTTAAATTGAGGCCTGCTGCATTCCATACACCAAAACTTTGGCCCGCAGACCCCTTAAAATTCAGAGTTTGCTTTTGCTTTAATCCCTCTTCACCATACAAAGATGCAATCAAACCTGAGGCTTGAGCACCAACAGACCTATCACGATTAGAAATGTCATAATAAAAATCCGATGAATGGTCATTGGCAATTGAAGATTTTATATCTTGTAGAATCTTTGAGTTTAAATTCCCCTTATCCCAAGGATCATTTGATGGAGTATTGCAGTAATGCGGAGCATTCGATTTTTTGTCAGAAAATAAAATTGGGGATAAATCAATATTTGCTGTTGAAATATTGTCCTGAGTAATATCTTTTAAATACTGAGTTTGACCAATAATGGATTCAAGGTTACGAACTCCTAATCTAGCTAAAATTTCTTGCACCTCATTAGCAATAAATGTGAAGTAATTTATAACTCTCTCTTTTTCGCCAATAAAGTGATGATCAATGATATCTCTTCTTTGAGTTGCGACGCCTGTAGCACAATTGTTGAGATGGCAAATTCTCAAGTATTTACAGCCCATTGCAATCATTGGACCCGTCCCAAAACCGAATGATTCTGCACCAAGAATTGCTGCTTTGACTACATCTAAACCAGTCTTCAGACCGCCATCAGCTTGCAATCTAACTTTATGTCGGAGATTGCTCGCTCTCAAAGCTTGATGAGCCTCGGATAAACCAAGCTCCCAAGGAGAGCCTGCGTAGCGAATAGAAGACAGGGGACTTGCGCCTGTTCCACCATCATGACCAGAAATAGTTATTAAATCTGCATATGCCTTTGCAACACCGGCTGCGATTGTTCCTACTCCAGGCTCAGACACTAATTTGACTGAAACCAATGCTTTTGAATTTACTTGCTTGAGATCAAAGATTAGTTGAGCTAAGTCCTCAATTGAATAAATATCATGATGAGGTGGAGGAGAAATCAAAGTAATTCCAGGAGTTGAGTATCTCAGCTTTGCAATTAATGAATTGACTTTGCCGCCAGGAAGTTGCCCGCCCTCGCCTGGTTTAGCACCCTGGGCTATTTTGATCTGCAAAACCTCTGCGTTTACTAAGTACTCAGGCGTTACACCAAAGCGACCAGAAGCAACTTGTTTTATTTTTGACATCTTAGAAGTGCCATATCTCTCTTTTGCTTCTCCGCCCTCTCCAGAATTTGATCTTGCTCCCATGCTATTCATTGCTTCGGCCAATGTTTCATGAGCGTCTGGAGATAGTGCGCCAAGGCTCATCCCTGCTGAATCAAACTTTTTTAACAAATGCTTTGTGTTTTCAAGCTGAACCTTTTTGGGTTTTACTGGAAATTTAACCTCCATCAGATCTCTTAGCATTGCAGGCTTCCTGAGATTAACAAGATCTGCATACTCTTGATATGTTTTGCTGGATCCAGTGCTCACGGCTTCTTGGAGTTTTTTTACAACCTCAGGGTTATAGGTATGATATTCGCCACCATGGACAAATTTTAATAGTCCCCCAAGGCCAATTTCACTTACATTGGAATTTGCATAATTATTCAAAGATCGCATTTCTTCATCCAAATCTTTGAAAGTTTTTCCTCCCACTCTGCTCGCTGTATTGGTAAAAGATAAATCGACTATATCTGAGCCTAAGCCAACAATCTCATGTAATTGAGAACCCCTATAACTTGAAATAGTCGAGATACCAATTTTTGAGATAATTTTTAAAAGTCCTTTATTAATACCTTTGCGATATTTAGCACAATTAGCGGTTGGACTGCCTTTCAGCTCATTCCGATAGGTTAAATCTAGGATTGTTTGAAAAGCCAGCCAAGGAAAAACAGCAGTGGCTCCAAAACTAAGCAAACATGCAATCTGATGGGTGTCTCTTGCTGAGGCAGAGCTTACTATCAAATTAGCATCTGATCTAAGGCCTAACCTAACCAACTCTTGGTGTATGCAGCCAACTGCAAGCAATGCATTAATTGATAGCTTATTTCTATCTGGCAATTTTTCATTTAAGTGAATAATCACCTCTCCCTTTCGCACAGCAGCAACCACTTTTTTAGTTAATGCATTCAAAGCATCCTTGAGATTTGATTTCGATGAATACTGCAGATCAAAATTTTTGGAAGAAAAATAAGGATTTTTTAATAACGCTGCAAGCTTTTTGTGTGAAAGAACAGGAGAAGTGCTGACAATTCTTTTAGCATGATCTTTTGATTCCTCAAAAATATTTAACTCAGGCCCAAAGCATGCCTCTAGAGACATGACGCTCGATTCTCTTAGGGAATCAATCGGTGGATTTGTTACCTGAGCAAATTGTTGCCTGAAGTAATCATAGATAGACCTTGGCATTGAACTTAACATTGCCAAAGCAGTATCATCGCCCATTGAGCCTGTGCCCTCAAGACCATCAAGTGCAAGCGGTTTAATTACAGAAACCCTCTCTTCATTGAATAAAGAAAAGAGTTTTGATGATTTTATTAATTCTGAATGCGGAATTTTTTTTATGCCTGGACCTTCAAATGCATCTAAAGTAGATTCAAGATAAATCGCAGATTTTTTTAACCAATCTCTGTAAGGCTTGCTTTGTTTGAGCTGTTCATCAATCATATTTTGGTCGAGAATTTCTCCAGACTCAGTGTTGACAGCAAAAATTCCACCAGGACCTATGCGTCCTTTTTGCAAAATCTCTTCATCGGCAACTGGATAAATGCCTGTTTCAGAGGCCACTGCAATCATTCCATTGGTTAATACCTGGTATCTAGCTGGTCTTAATCCATTTCTATCTAAAACACAGATTGCCCATTCCCCATCTGACATGACAATACCAGCAGGACCATCCCATGCTTCCATATGCATTGAATTATATTCGTGGAACGCTCTAACCTCAGGGTCCATTGTATGAATATTTTGCCAGGCAGGCGGTAAGACCATTCGGATAGATCTAAAGAAATTAATTCCACCCTTTACCAGTAACTCGATCATGTTATCTAGAGCTGATGAATCAGAGCCTGTTTCGTTAACCAGTGATTTAAATTGGCTAATTCCTGGAATCAGAGGAGTAGAAAACTTAGAAGCGCGAGCTTTAACCCAATTTCTATTTCCTCTAATCGCATTGATTTCACCATTATGTGCAAGAAGCCTAAAAGGTTGAGCTAAATGCCATCTTGGTTGAGTATTTGTAGAGAATCTTTGATGAAATAAGCAGATCTTGGCTGTGAATGACTTTTTAGCGATGTCGGTGTAAAAGTTACTAATTGCATCAGGGAGCATTAAACCTTTGTAAACAATTGTTTGACTCGACATGCTGCAGATGTATAACTTTTCATCATCATCATGCAGCTCTTCAATTTTTTTTCTGGCCTGAAGAAGACAAGACTCAAATCTTTCTCTATTAAAATCCTTTGAAATAGGCGTAATAAATATTTGATTAATTTTTGGCAAAGATTCACATGCTATTTTGCCAAGAACGGATGGGTTAATTGGCACTTCTCTAACGCACTCAAGGATTAGATTTTCTAATTTAAGAATTTTTTTGATAGCTGATAGATCTGGTGTTATGGCAGCAGATGAAAAAATTTGGGCAACGCCAAACAATTCTGGCAATTGAATATTTAATTCTGTTTTTATTTGCCTTTGAAAAAAAGCTTGATTTAAATCAAATAAAAGCCCGCAACCATCACCGGTTTTGCCATCCGCCCCAATTGCCCCTCTGTGAGTCATGCTAGTTAAACCAGCAATGGAACGTTTGACCACATCCCTGTTTTGAATTCCATGTCGATTAACTATCAACCCAAAACCGCAATTATCCTTAGCTTGAGACTCCTGATATAACGATATATTTTTATTTTGTTGTGGCATTAAGTTATACATATTAACACAACAATGTCATACTATGTCATACATAGAAGGCAGAAATAACACAACTTAATGAGTGCAAAAAATAAACAATATAAGATTGAAAAAGGCTTGTTGCTTTTTACTCAACCTCGATCTCCTTACTTTTATGGAAAAATTAGATTAAACAGAAAATACGTAACAAAATCTTTTGCCCCTATTACCGATTTAGACGAAGCAAAAGTGAGGTTATTTGAATGGCGCAAAGAGCTTCTGAGTCAAAGTACTATTCCAATATCTACAACACTCTCTCCTGAAAATTTTAAATCTAGATCAGAGTATATTGAGCATGTTCCTCTGGAAAATGATTTTCAATTTCTAGAAGTCGGCCGCTATGACCCCAATAAAAAAAATATAGAAGAAAGGAAAATAAATTTTGTTGAGATATATGGTGATTACAATCAATCTGAAGCATCTCATCAATCCCATCGATGTCTAGATTGCGGAAATCCATATTGCGAATGGAAGTGCCCAGTTCATAACTATATTCCTGATTGGTTAAAGCTCGTAAATGAGGGAAATATTATGGGGGCAGCTGATTTATGTCATCAAACAAACTCTCTACCAGAAATGTGTGGTCGAGTTTGCCCTCAAGATCGTTTGTGTGAGGGAGCTTGCACACTAAATGATGGATTTGGAGCTGTAAGTATTGGGAATATTGAAAAATACATAACAGATAAAGCAATAGATATGGGCTGGAGACCTGATCTAAGCAATAGAGTGTGGACTCAAAAGAAAGTTGCAATTGTGGGTGCTGGACCTGCAGGTATTGGATGCTCAGATATCCTAATCAGAGCTGGGATTCATTGTGATGTCTATGATAAGCATTCAGAAATTGGCGGCCTGCTCACATTTGGAATTCCTGAATTTAAGTTAGAAAAAAGCGTGGTAAGACGAAGACGAAAAATTCTTGAAGAAATGGGTATTAAATTTCATCTTAATAAAGAAATTGGTAAAGATATTTCCTTCAAAAAGCTGCATGCAGAATATGATGCAGTGTTTCTGGGAATGGGAACCTACACTTCGCTAGAAGGAGGTTTTAAAGGAGAAGATTTGCCACAAGCTCACAAAGCAATCGATTATCTCATTGGGAATACAAATCACCTTTTAAAATTTAAACAAAAAGAATCTGACTATATTAATTTTAAAGGCAAGGATGTTGTAATTTTAGGTGGGGGAGACACTGCAATGGATTGCAATAGAACTGCCATCAGACAAGGAGCAAAGTCTGTAACTTGCTTGTACAGAAGAGATGAGAAAAATATGCCTGGCTCTAGAAGAGAAGTGATCAATGCAAAAGAAGAAGGCGTGCAATTTGAATTTAACATTCAGCCAATTGAAATCATTGGAGGAAAAAATGTTGAAGGGGTGAAGACCATTCAAACTAAATTAGGAGAGCCTGATCAAAATGGCAGAAGAGTTCCGGTCCCTATTCAAAATAGTGAAAAAATTTATCCAGCCGATGAGGTTATTGTAGCGTTTGGCTTTAGAGCCAATCCAGCAGACTGGTTTAAAGATTATGAAATTAAGACTGATAAATCTGGATTAGTGATAGCTCCTGAAAAACAGGAATTTAAGTTTCAAACTACCAATCCTAAAATTTTCTCTGGTGGTGACATGGTCAGAGGGTCTGATTTAGTTGTCACTGCAATTTGGGAAGGAAGAGAAGCTGCCAAAAGTATCATACAATTCCTTTCATAAATGAATAATTCAAAATTTTTAAAGGCTTTGAGCCTTCAAACTAATTCGATTCCACCAGTATGGTTTATGCGCCAAGCTGGTAGATACCTTCCTGAATACCAAGAAATAAGAAAAAATTACAGCAACTTCTTGGATATGTGCAAACAACCCAAAACCTGTGCCGAACTAGCCTTACAACCAATTAATCGCTTTGATTTAGATGCATCAATTCTCTTTTCTGATATCTTGACTATCCCAGATGCTTTGAATCTTGGTTTGGCATTTCATGAAGGAGAAGGTCCCAAATTTAGCAATCCCATTTCATCTCCTCAAGATATTAAAAAATTAATACGATTTGATGTTAATGCCGTTGATTACGTCTTTAAAGCAGTTGAAGAAACCAAAAAACAGCTACCAAAGGACTTACCTTTAATAGGTTTCTGTGGCAGTCCCTGGACCCTTGCTGCATATGCAATTGAGGGCGGCGGGTCCAAGGATTTCAGAAAAACAAAAAATTTTATGAAGGAACATCCAGATGAGCTGCAAGAATTTTTAGAAATTCTTAGCAATGCTTGCTACGAATATTTAAGACAACAAGTTTTAAGTGGAGTTAATGCGCTTCAAATTTTTGATTCATGGGCGGATTTGTTGTCAGACAAGGATTTAGAAGATTTCTCATTGCGATACACCCGACTCCTTACCAATCAACTTAAAGCAGATCCTGTCACTTCAAATATCCCTATTATTTTATTTGAAAAAGCTCCAAAGAAAAAAATTACTGACTTAATATTTGAAGATATATCTTGCATAAGCCTTCATTGGCAAGAGGATATTGAGAGCATCGCTTTGAATTTAAAAAATAAGTATGCTCTTCAAGGAAATCTCGATCCACATGTTCTGCTTGAGCCTGATGAAACTATCTGGAATGAAACTCAAAAAATTTGCACCATTATGAATGAGTATCCAGGGTTTGTTTTTAACCTTGGTCATGGCATCACTCCGGACATAAAACCGGAAAAAGTTAAGGTCATGATCGATGCTATAAGAGAATAATTTCAAAATTAAGTTTTTACTTAAGAGTCAAAAAATAGGCTTCAGAGTATTTTTTAGCTATCATTAGCGCTGTAATAACATTTTTTAAGGGGAAATATGTTTAATAACTATTTTTTACGCGCAACTTTCGTTGCAATTTTAATTTCATCTCCTGTTGCATTTTCTCAAACACTTGAAGAAGTCGTAGTGACTGCACAGATAAGAGAACAAAGTCTTCAGGATGTACCTATATCAGTTTCAGCTATAGATGGAGAGGTAATTGAAGATAGAAGTGTTGATAATCTTCAATCACTTTCTGCTTCAGTGCCTAACTTCTATGTAGCAGAAACCCAAATTGATACATCTATTTCTATCAGAGGGGTTAGATCTGGTGCAAATAAGGGTTTTGAACAATCAGTTCCATTAAATTTTGATGGGGTTACATATCCGAGAAGTCAGTTAGCAAGAACACCACTTGTTGACCTAGAAAGAATTGAGGTATTGCGTGGTCCTCAGCCTACCCTTTTTGGTAAAAATGCTATTGGTGGAGTTGTTAGTGTGACTTCAGCAAAGCCAACAGAAGAGTTTGAAGGAAAATTTTCAACCTCTCATGAATCAGAGCATGATGAGTCACAATCACTTTTAGTCCTATCAGGACCACTTTCTGAAACTTTGCTTGGAAGATTAACCGTTTCAACCAGAGAAATGGATGGATGGATTATCAACGAAAGAATGAAAAGGTTGGAACCACAAAGAGATGAGACATATATTAGAGGTCAGCTTGCTTGGACTGGCGATAACGATATTGACTACAACTTAAAAGTAGAAACAGCTGATTTTGATTCTGTCGGATATGCCATGGAAGCATTGGCTCCGCAAGATGGGTATGGTCTTGTTTTTAGGGGTCCAATTGCTGTAGAAACAGATGAGAACTGGGTCAGATCTAGTGGTGAGACTTTTAGTCAAAATACAATGGATAACGTTGTTTTCACTGTAAATATCCCGATGGATAATGGGGGAACTTTGACATCCATTACAAGCATGGTCGAGTACGATTCCTATGAAGTACTTGATATTGATTACGTTGGCCTAGAAATTCTAGATGGAACAAATCAATCTGAAAAGTATGAACAAACATCACAAGAAATCCGCTACACATCTCCTGGTGGCGAGAATGTAGACTACATTGTAGGTGCATATTTCCAAACTGCAGATGTTGATGTGACTGACTATGTGCCTTTAGGTTCTTTCTTAGCTCTTGCTGGTCCTCCAGTATCTTTACTTGTGGGAACTAATTGGGACAGACTTTATAAACAGTCATCTGATATGTATTCAGTCTTTGGTCAAGCTGATATTAATCTTGACGGTAACTGGAGACTAACAGTCGGTGCAAGATATTCTAGCGAAGACAAAGATGGAAGCAGAAATTTAACTTTAGATGGAACAGGTACAGCATTAGCTGGATCACCACTTCTTAATATCTTATGGGCAGGCGTTTTAAATGTTGGCCCTCACAGCATTGCCAGCAGCAGAAGCGAGAATTCTTTTGATCCAATGGTGAGACTAAGTTATGACCTGTCTGATAATTCGCAAATGTATGTCTCATACACAGAGGGCTCAAAAGCTGGTGGATTTGATATTAGAGGTAACTCAATCCCAGGAACTCCTTTAGTTTCAAGTGAAGGTGGTTGGGAATTTGAAGAAGAGAATGCTACAAACATTGAGTGGGGCTACAAAATGAAATCTGATAGAGCTCAATTTGATTTTACTTATTTCTCAACAGAATATGACGATCTGCAAACTAGTGTTTTTGATGGGGTATTAGGATTTAAAGTGGGAAATGCTTCAGCGGCTGAATTAGATGGTTTTGAAATGCAAGGACGATATCTTCTTGCAGAAGGTTTTGAATTTTACGCATCTCTTGCAAGCTTGGACTATAAATTTACAGACTGGAAAAATAGTCAGTGTGCATATGGTGAAGCACCTACAAATGGCATTTATTGTGATAGATCTGGAGCAAGTGTTATTTTTGCTCCTGAAAACACAGGAAATGTTGGCTTCGACTATGAGACTGTTTTATCTAATAATTGGGTGTTTGATGCTAACTTAAATGTTGATTATTCATCTGAATATTACGTTACAACTAACTTAGATAAAAACATCGAAGAAGGTGGTTACTCTAAAGTAGGCCTAGTGTTAGGTCTAGAAAGCTCAGATGGTAAATGGAGACTATCACTCATAGGAGATAATTTGACTGATGAGCGCATCAAAGTTGTTGGCGGAACCATTCCATTGGCAAGAACTTTTGTAAGGCTTGCTTCTGGCGGAGCCCTGGATGGAATTGCTTACGATGCAATTTATGATCGACCAAAAAATGTCACTTTAAAATTAGATTATAATTTTTAATCTAATAATCTAAAAAATTAAAACCCCACTTCAGTGGGGTTTTTTTTAATTAAAGTCTTTCAATCAAAATAGCTGTTCCAGCTCCTGCTGCACCGCTTGTAGCAACAATTCCAGTTGTAAGGTTTTGTCTTTCTAACTCGTCAATCAATGTTGACATCATAATAGAACCTGTTGCTCCCATAGGATGGCCAAGGGCAATGCAGCCACCATTCACATTTAGCTTTTCATCATCTATATTTAATTCTCGCTGGCAATGGATTATCGTTGAGGCAAAAGCTTCATGTATTTCAAATAAATCTACATCGGATACTTGAAGATTGTTCTGTGCAAGTAGTTTTTGTGTAGCTAAGATACAGCCAGATAAAACAAGCAAAGGATCATCGTTAACAGTAACAACAGAAATTATTTTTGCTCTTGCCTTTTGC
>Ga0075477_10000165_pt1 | contig 25844 bp, 18 predicted proteins | sample DEB08_DNA_FD_76338 | JGI IMG/M metagenome (GOLD analysis project Ga0075477, IMG submission 76338) | Aqueous microbial communities from the Delaware River and Bay under freshwater to marine salinity gradient to study organic matter... | ecosystem: Environmental > Aquatic > Marine > Coastal ...
GGTAGGACTACGGAAGTTCATGTGATTTCGAAACTTGCGATCCTTCGGAGGGCGGCCTCACAGACGTCGCCGGCGTCGTCGGATGAAAAAACTTGATCTGGTGGGGGGCGGAAACTCGCGAGAGCACTTCGGCAACGGCATCCACCCGAGTACGGGGTGTGAGCAATGGTGCCAGGCGACGTCTCATGGCTGCGGCGTGATTGCGGCGTCGGGCATCGTCTTCGACGGCATCGAGCAGCGCATCGACGGCCGTTTCTCGATCGAGGGCGTTCCCGCCAAGAGGCAGATCGATTCCGCCCGCGTCGCCTCCAAACCACGACGCCAACTCGGGATCGGTGGGGGAGGCGAAGACCGCGCCCGCGGCCAACGCCTCGATCACTGCTGGTCGCTGACGCAGCAACGGCTGAATCGCGATCAGCGCGTCACCCTCGCCGAGCACGCCTCGGCATCGGCCGAGAGGCGGGATGCGGACGATCCGCTCGTCGGCGATCCCCGCGGCCTTGTCCGAGGTCTGCCCGGTCTTCGGCACGTCGAGCACGTCGGGCGTCGGCACATCGACGCCGAGTCGCCGAAGCAGGCGTCGGATCGCTGGACGGTCGCCGAGCGGATCTTCGAGAAAGACCTCGATCGGTGGGTTTCCGGAGAGACCATTGGCGGAGGCGTGCCGCCGGTCGCGATTCCGCGCATGGACCCGCTCGATCACTGTTCGGAGGAGCCGCTGCCCGTGAGCATTCGGGCGCCTTCCCGGATGCGCCAGCACGATCTTGCAGGAGGGCGTCGGTCCGCTCGCCGAGACCCCCAGCCGTCCTCTTTCGGGCGGTTCCGAGATCGCTGGCGGCACGAGAAGCGGCTCGCCCTTGACGTCGGTCACGAGTCGGTCCCGAAGCGGAACGGGAAGGCAGTCCATCTCGGCGGCGCTGGCCACGGTCAGCAGCAGGTCCACGCCGCGTGGCGGTCGAGAGAGCGCCGCCGCCTCGACGATCGAGCCCAACTCGATCCAGAGCGGGGCCTCGAGTCTCGCGGCCGCCCTCGTCGCGGCCCGCCAGGCGTCTCGCCCACGAGCCCACACCAGATCGATCCCGCGTCCGCGGCTCGACGCGCAGATCGCATCCACCTCGCCCGCCTCGTACCAGCGTGCCTGCCGTGGATTCCACGGCAGACGCCGCACGCCCGCCGTCTCGCGAACGGGGCGAGCGGGATCGCTCTCGCTCCGGGAAGGGAGGACGCGGATCTCCTCGTGTCCGGATTCGGCGATCGCGGCGATCACGGCGCGATCGGCCGCCGCTTCGGAGTCGACCCGATCCTCGGCGATCCACTCGAGGATCCTCATGCGTCGGGCTCCGGCGGGCAGGCGTCGATCACCTCGGCCGGGATCCGTGTCGGGCGGCGGGATCGGAGATCCATGTGGGCCCAGCGCGTCGATGCCTCGGCGACGACCACGGCATCTCTCGGGCGAAGGATGCGGGTCGCACGCTCGCTCGTGGTGCGCCCGTAGCGTCGAACCCAGGTCGCCGCGATGAGGCGATCTCCGCCGAACGCCTCTGCTCGGTAGTCGATCTCGTGACGCGCGACGAACCACATGGTTCCCCCGGCGGCCATGGTCGGACGCGCCCAGCCCAACGACTCGAGGTGGGCTTCCGCGGCGCGATCGATCAGGCGCACGATCTCGACGTTGTTCAGATGCGGCACCGTCTCGCTGAGGGCGTCCTTCTCCACCTCGAACCAGATGAAGAATGGCCGTGGATGGGGGAGTGCGACCGCGGGTGGCCAGGACGAGGGTTCGGCAACGCTCCCCTTCATGAGGTCGGACCGGTGGAAAGGGACCGCAGGTACGCCCAGGTGTAGATTCCGGTGGAGTGCCCGTCGGAAAAGAGGATTCGGACGGCGTAGTTGCCCACTAGTTCGGCGCCGTTCGCTCTCAGTGGGCCGGAGGCCGCTCCGCTCGGCAGCACCGCGAGCGGATTGCGATCGATTTCCGCCCGGAGCTCCCGAGCATCTGCCGAGGGGCTGTTGCGCCTCAGGTGCTCGATCGAGAGAAGGTCGATCCGTCCATCGGTCCACTCGATCTCGAGGCCGCGTTCCCGATCGAGATGCAGCCGTTTCGGGGGCGGCACCTCGCCGGCGGGGTGGGCGACGGAGATGTCGGCAGGTCCGCGGGGCACGGCGGAATGGTACGCCCGTCGCGTCGATAGCATGCGTCCATGGCCCAACCGACGACCACCCGGACGCCCGCCGAGGAACTCGATGGCGACGACGCGACGACGCCGATCGCTCGCGAGCATCCGGCCGATCTGCTGCTCGACGCGATCGACGAGATCGGAGCTCCGGCGTGCGTCGGCCTCGACCCGGTTCTGGACAAGCTTCCGCGGACCGTGGCTCCGGGCGAGTCGGCGGTGCGTCGCATCGAGTCGTACTCGCTGGCGGTGATCGAGGCGATCGCCGGTCGGGTGCCGGCCGTGAAGCCCCAGTCGGCATGCTTCGAGCGCTACGGCGCCGAAGGCGTCGCGGCGCTCCAGGCGGTCGTGGCTCGTGCCCGCGAGTTGGGGCTCGTGGTCGTGCTCGACGCCAAGCGAGGCGACATCGGCATCTCGGCGTCGCACTACGCCGCCGCCGCCGCTGGGCTCGGCGCCGACTGGACCACCGTCAACGGCTACTTCGGCCCGGAGGGATTCGATCCGTTCCGGCACGGCCGCGGGGCGTTCGTGCTGGTGCGAACCAGCAATCGGGACAGCGGTCGCCTGCAGTCCCAACGTCTCGCCGACGGTCGCACCGTCGCCGAGGCGATGGCGGCGATCGTCGCCGAGGCCGGCGACGCGTCGATCGGCCGTCGCGGCTACAGCGATCTCGGTGCGGTGGTCGGTGCGACCCACCCCGAGGACGCGAACCGCCTGCGACGGGCGATGCCTCGTCAGATCCTGCTGGTCCCGGGGTTCGGGGCGCAGGGGGGCGGGCTCGACGACGTGAGAGCCCTGTTCGACCGCGAGGGGCGAGGTGCACTGGTCACGGCGAGCCGTTCGGTCATCTACGCGTTCGATGCCGACGCGGAGGGCTGGAGCGAACAGGTGGCCGCCGCCGCGGACGAACTGCGTCGGACGCTCGCCGGGATTCCAGGGCGAAGTTCGGGCCGCGATGCCGAGGGCGCCGAACGATGAGCGAGCACGCCGGCGGAACTCGTCGAATCGGTGGCATCCTCGTGGCGACGGGTCTGGTCGCGCTGGTCGCGGTACCGGTCGTGGTTCGCGACGGGGGTGGTCTGACGGAGTCCTCGACGCGGCAACTGGTGATCCTGTCGCCGCACAACGAGCAGATTCGCACCGAGATGGGGCGAGGCTTCGCGGCGTGGCACGAGGAGCGGTTCGGCGAAGCGGTGACCGTCGCGTGGTCGACGCCCGGTGGGACGAGCGAAATCCGCAAGATGCTCGTCGCGTCGGCCGAAGCCGACCTTCGCGAGGGACGACCCGTCGGGGGCAACGCGGATCTGCTGTTCGGAGGCGGTTCCTACGAGTTCAACCAGCTGTCGAGGCCCGTCGAGGTGGACGTGGATGGTGAAACCCGCGCCGCCACGATCCTCGAGCCGATCGACTTCTCGCCGGCGTTCCTCGAGGAGGTCTACGGCGACGGACGGGTCGGGGACGAGCCGCTGTACTCGGCCGAGGGCATGTGGTTCGGTGTTGCCCTCAGCGGGTTCGGCATCGTCTACAACCGCGAGATCCTCGAGTCCCTGAAGGTGCCCGCTCCCGAGGTGTGGGCCGATCTGTGCACCCCGAAGCTGCGCACCTGGCTGGTGCTGGCCAACCCGGGCCAGTCCGGATCGGTGACGACGGCGATGGAGGCCATTCTTCAGAGGCGAGGGTGGGACGAAGGTTGGGCGATCCTGAGGCGCATGGCCGCCAACAGCCGCAGCTTCGTCTCGAGCGCGTCGAAGGCGCCGATCGAGGTGAGTCTGGGTGAAGCCGCGGCCGGCCTCTGCATCGACTTCTATGGCCGCTATCAGGCCCAGGCTCTCGCCGACGCGGCCGAGGCCCTCGGCGTCCCCAGTCTCGATCGCCTCGGCTACGTCGACCCGCCGGGCCAGACCGTGATCGATCCCGATCCGATCGCGTTGCTCCGCGGGGCGCCGGAGGCGGCGTTGGCGCGACGGTTCGTCGAATTCTGTCTCTCCGAGCAGGGGCAGGCGCTGTGGCAGTTCCATGCCGGCTTCGAGGGCGACCCCGCCAACGGCGTGCCGCGGGGACCGGAGCGATTCGAGTTGCGTCGGATGCCGGTGAGGCGGGATCTCTACGCGAAGCATGCGGCCCTCATGGTGGATCGGGTCGACCCCTACGCGGTCGCAAGCGGAGTCCCGGACTACGACCGCTCGATGCGGGCATTCATCGCGCCGATCTTCGCGGCGTTCGCCATCGATCGGGCGCCGCTGCTGCGGAAGGCCTGGGATGCGATCGTCGATCATCCCGCCTATCCCCGGGACGCTCGCGGACTGGTGCTGGCCGAAGACGTCGCCGATCCGCAGCTGCGGGCGATGCTCGAGAACTTCGACGCGATGCCCGAGGTGGCCGGCCCCGATGGCGGCGTGATCGGCCTGGCCCTTCGGGACGGCCGGAGTCTGGTCAAGGCGGGATGGCTCCGCGGCGTGTGGGACGGCAAGGGACTCTGGCCGCCCGACGCCTCGCCGACGACCGAGTTCCGCCGCCGTGTCGGCACCTTCTTCGACGATCGCTATCGGGAGGTGATCGAGTTGGGCTCCCACGAAGCGCCTCCCGCGACCGGCGGATCGTCCGGATGACGCGGCGGCCGACCTCCGCCGTGACGTCCCCACCGCGGCAGACGCGGCCGCTCACGAGGATCGTGGCGACGCTCGGTCCGGCGACCGACGGCGACGACGAGTTGGCTCGAGTCGTCGAAGCGGGCGTCAGCGTCGTTCGCCTCAACTTCAGTCACGGCACCTTCGCCGATCACCTTCGACATCTCCAGCGGGTGCGACGCGTGGCGGATCGCCTCGGTCGAACCGTCGCGGTGCTTGGCGATCTGCGCGGTCCGAGGATCCGGGTCGGGCATTGTCCGCATCCGGTCGAGGTGAAGGAGGGCGAACTCGTCGAGTGGCGGCGGACGCCTTCGAGGGGACGCGTGCGTCATGGGCTCGCCGCGGCCTTCGCCGTGACCGAGCCGTCGGTCATCGAGGATCTGAGAATCGGACAGCGAGTGCTCGTGGCCGACGGCACCCTTCGCATGCGGGTGGTCGAGGCGCATGGGTCGCGGGTCGTGACCGAGGTCGAGATCGGCGGCGAGATCCGGACCGGCAAAGGCATCAATCTCCCGGACACTCGCCTGTCGGTGCCCGTGATCGGTCCGCACGATCGCAAGGCGATCGCTTGGAGCCTTCGGCACGAGGTGGATCTGCTGGCCTTGAGCTTCGTCCGACGAGCCGCCGATCTGCACGAGTTGCGACGTCTCGCCGGCGGTGGACGACGAAGTTCGCGTCGGGAGGACGGGCCGCGTCTGGTGGCGAAGATCGAGCGGCCCGAGGCGATCGATCATCTCGAGGCGATCGTCGCCGCGAGCGATGCGGTCATGGTCGCCCGAGGCGACCTCGGCGCGGAGATGGGCCTCGAGGCCGTCCCGCCGTTGCAACGACGGATCCTCGCCTCGGCACACGCGGCAGGTCGTCCTGCGATCGTGGCGACCGAAGTGCTCGCAAGCATGACCACCGCCGCGACGCCGACCCGCGCGGAGGTCGGCGACCTGTCCCGGGCGGTGCTCGACGAAGCCGACGCCATCATGCTCAGCGGCGAGACCGCCATCGGACGTCATCCGGATCTGGTCGTGCGTGCCGCCGCCACGGTGCTGCGTCGCGCCGAGCGGTGGAGCGCCGAGTCGCAGATCTTCGCCGCCACGCCCTCGCAGCCCGGGGAGGCCTTCGCCCTCGCCCTCGCCGCGTGGCAGTACGCCACGCAGCGTGGTGCGGATCTGGTCGTGGTCGCGTCCGACGAGCCGGAACTGGTGCGAACGCTCGCGCAACGGAACTTCTCGGTGCCGATCGTGGCGGTCGGACTCGGCGGGGCGCCGCTGCGGCGCCTGCTGCTTCACCGGGGCGTGGTGCCGGTTCCAAGCGACGCCCATCCGACGCTGGATGCGGCGCTCGAGGCGATCCGCGACCGCGCGGCGATGCTCGGAGTTCCTTGGCCCGCCCTCGAAGGCGGCGGGGTCTGCGTGGCGGTGGGTCGACTCGCGAACGGCGGCTTGCGTCCCATCGAGATGGCCGGGACGGGCGCGACGAGACGGAGGCGCCGCTCATGAACGGCCCCCCAACCGCTGGCATCCTCGCCATCGGCGACGAACTGCTCGGTGGAGAGACGCTCGACCGCAACTCCGCGTGGATCTCCTCGAGGCTCGCCGAGCTCGGCATCGGGACGGGCGAGCATCGGACCGTCGGCGACGACGCGTCGGCGATCGCAGGGGCGTTCGCCGAGTTGCGTTCCCGCCACGGGGTGGTGATCTCGACCGGAGGACTCGGGCCGACCCTCGACGACTGCACTCGCCCGGGCCTGGCCGAGTCGCTTGGCGAGCCGCTTGTCGAGGATGCCGAGGCGCTCGCACATCTGGAGGCCTGGTTCACCGGGCGGGGCCGACCGATGCCTGTCGCCAATCGCACGCAGGCCCTGCGTCCCGAAGGAGCGATCTGCCTCGACAACCCCCATGGCACGGCTCCGGGCCTGCTCGTCGAGGCGGAGGCGGGAGGCCTCGTCGCCTGCCTGCCGGGCCCGCCTCGAGAGATGCAGCCGATGTTTCTCGAGCAGGTTCGGCCTCGTCTGGCGGTCGCAGGCGAGGCCGTGGGGCGGACGCGTCTCGTGCACGCCTGCGGCGCCGGCGAGTCGGATCTTGCGGCCCGACTCGGAGAACTGATGGCGCCCGGCCGCACGCCGCAGGTCGGCATCACCGCGAGTCATGGCGTCGTCACGGCAAGAATCCGAAGCCGAGGCCGAGCCGCGGATGTCGAATCGCAACTCGACCGGGCCGCGGAGGAGATCGAACGTCGCTGGGCCCCGTACGCGTTCGGCCGCGACGCGACGACGCTGGCATCGGCCACCGCCGCGGACCTCGTCGCGGGCGGCCGCACGCTCGCGGTCGCCGAGAGCTGCACCGCCGGAATGCTCGGGGAGATGCTGGTGGCCGTGTCGGGCGCGAGCTCGTTCTTCGAGGGTGGATGGCTCGTCTACTCCAATGCGCTCAAGACCTCGCAGCTCGGTGTGCCGGAGTCGGTGCTCGAACGTCACGGCGCCGTTTCCGAGCCGACGGCCGCACTGCTGGCGATGGCGGCGGCGAGCCGTGCCGGCACGGATCTGGCCCTTTCGGTGACGGGTGTCGCCGGGCCGACCGGGGGCAGCGAGCACAAGCCCGTCGGCACCGTCTTCATCGGCCTCTGCGATCGACGGGATGGGCCGGCGAGGGTGCGTCGGTTCAGATTTCCAGGCGATCGCGACGCGGTGCGACGGCGCAGTGCGACGTCCGCGGTCGCGATGCTGCGACTGCACATTGCGGGCGCCGGCGGGACACCGCTGCTCTGGGAGTGGCCCGAATGAGCGGCAGGCCGACGGATCTCTCCGGCGGGGCGGGCATCGTCGCTGCAATCGGCATCGGCTCGAACCTCGGCGATCGAGAGACGACCATCTCCGCGGCGCTGACCGATCTCGATCGCCTGCCGCAGACTCGACTCGACAGGGTGAGTCGCCTGCACGAGACCGAGCCGGTGGGGCCGCCGGGGCAGGGGCCCTATCTCAACGGCGCCGCGCTCTTGCGCACCACCCTGCCGCCTCGCCGCCTCCTCGAGGCGCTGCTGGCGATCGAACGGAGCTTCGGCCGTGATCGAGCGAACGAGGTTCGCCACGGCCCGCGGACCCTCGATCTCGATCTGCTGCTGTACGGCGATCTGGTGCTCGACGAGGCGGGTCTGACGATTCCGCATCCGCGGATGACCGAACGGCGGTTCGTCTTGGAACCGCTCTCGGAGGTCGGGGGCGAGTTGATGCACCCGGTTCACGGAGCGTCGGTAGACTCCCTGCGGCGGGCGGTGGCGACGGCAGGTCGTGCCGGCGTCCCCTCGGATCGCGACGAGGCGACGTCGGATGCCGAGGCGAATCGCATCGTCTGATCGAGTTCGCCGGTCGCTCTGTTCCGATCTCGGTCAGTCGGACGGATGCAAGCGCCTCTGCTCCTGCTCCGGCCCCTGAATCTGGTCTGGGAGCCGTCCAGACCGCGTCCCTGCAGGTCGTCCGAATCCGGATTCGTCCGATCGGGACCCCCGACAGACCACGATCCGACGAACCCAGGCATCCGCCGACTCGTCTCTTCAGCACGCTCTTTCAGTCACGACTCTCTTCTCGCCCGGAACTCCATTGCCCATGCGACCCATCCGCCCCTCGACCGTCACCATCGCCGCTGCGGCGGCCTCGCTCCTGCTGTTCTCGGGTTCAGCCGCCCTGGCCGCGCCGCAGCAGGGTGGCGTGCCCATGCCGATGCCCACGGCCCCCGACCTCGAACTCGACAAGGGATTCGACGAGGCGAGTCGATCGCCCGAACGCCTCGAGGCCGCCGAGAAGCGACTGGCCCAGATGGCGAAGGCCTACCGCGAGGCGGAGACCCTCGCCGACTCCGTCTCGATCGAGATGAACGGCCCGATGGGCGTGCAGAAGCAGAACGTCGGGGTCGCGTTTGGTCCGAAGGGCGCGGCCCGGTTCGACCTCGACGGACAGGTCGAGATCGTCGCCATCGACGGCAAGGTGAACCTTCTCCAACCCAGCGTGAAGGACAAGTACCTGCAGGTGGCCATGCCCGCCGAGGTCGAGAACCCGATCGCCGCCATGGCGACGGTGGTTCCGGGATTCAGCCTGCCGATTCCCCACGTGGCCCTTCGCTACGACGAGGCGTTCGATCTCGGCTCGGTCTTCGGCATGGGACTCATGCAGTCGCCCCGCCTCGTCGGCTACCGCACCGAGGGGGATCGCGAGTTCTTCCTCATCGAGGACGACCTCGCGGCGCTGCTGGTGGAGACCGCCAGGAACGGTCTCATCGAGAACATGAAGGCGAGCTTCACGCCGCCCGGCCTGCCGCCGGGCGTCGAGATCTCGATGAATCTGCTCTTCGCCCTCGATCCGTCGGTTGCGGCGTCTTCGGCGGCCCCGATCGCCTTCGATGCGGGGGGACGGACCGCGGTCACCTCGATCGAGGAACTCGAGCCGCAGCCGGTGAAGGTCGGCGACGCGGCGCCGGGATTCGACCTGAAGGATCTTTCCGGGGCGTCGTTCAGCCTCGCCTCGATGAAGGGCGAGGTCGTGGTGCTCGACTTCTGGGCGACGTGGTGCGGACCGTGCCGACGCGGTCTGCCGAAGATCCAGGAACTCGCCGACTGGGCGAAGGACAAGCCGGTCAAGGTGTTCGCCGTGAACGTGATGGAGCAGCCCCAGGGCGCGGCACGCCTCGACCTTGTTCGGGAGTTCTGGACGAAGGAGAAGTTCACCTTCCCGACCCTGATCGATGCCGACGACTCCGTGGTGGCCGAGTACGGCTTCACCGGGATTCCCGCGACGGTGGTGATCGGGCCCGACGGCGTCATCTCCGCGGTGCATCTCGGATTCAGCCCGGACCTTGGCGACACCCTCCGCAAGGACGTGGAGTCGGCCATGTCCTCGAAGGGCTGAGTTCGACGAAGGTGCCCGAAATGCCGGCGGCGGCCTCGAATGTCGGGGACGCCGCCGGATCGCTAGCATCGCGACCGGAGGCATGCTCTCGAGACGGTCGGCGAACCTGTTTCGCGGCGAGTCCCCACGAATCCCCACCTCCCAGCGAGCCGTCTTGATGACCGATCAATCCGAGCGCCGAGAGGGCGAGATCGAGACCTTCCCGGAGGGCGAACTCGAGACCGTCGACCTCTCATCCGCCCACATCCTCCTTGTCGACGACAACCAGCAGAATCTCGAACTGGTGCAGGCCTATCTCGAGGCGCTGCCATGTCGACTCTCGATCGCCAAGGACGGCGTCGAGGCGATGGAGGCGATCGAGCGCGATCGCCCCGATCTGATGCTGCTCGATGTGATGATGCCGCGGATGAGCGGCTTCGAGGTCTGTCGCCGTGTCAAGAACAATCCGGACACCCGGAGCGTCGTGGTGGTGATGCTGACCGCGCTCAACGAGGTCGCCGACTACGAGCGGGCGGTCGAGAGCGGAACCGACGACTTCCTCTCCAAGCCCGTGAACAAGCTGGAACTGCTCACCCGCATCCGCAGCCTCCTGCGGGTCGCGCTGCTGAGACGGCGGCTGGACGCGCTCCTCGGTCGTGCCCCATCTCCGGAACGGTGACCGGCAGGTCGACCTTCGGGATGGAACGCCGGCGGTGCCTCTTGACGCCGTGGCGAGGGACGGATCGCTCGCACTGGGGGATGGCCCGGTCGAACCGGCCAAAGGGCCGTTGCCGGACCGCGAGCGGCGGGGCGGTGGCTCAGGCCGCCCGCCGCTCGTAGGCCGGAGGGGTGCCGTTGGGACGAACCCAGACGGTGCCGCGGGGCCGAATCACCAGATCGAGGTGCTCGAGATACTCGCGAAGGTGCTCGGTCTCGAACGACTCGAGCCAGGCGCGGGAGACGCCGTGGTTGATCTCCACGATCGACTCGATGATCTCTTCACGCTCGATCCTGCAGGTGGGGGCGGTCGCCGTCGTCATGGGGGGTGCTCTCTGGAGGTCGATTCGGCGGTCTCCTCCGCCGACGTGTGTGGAGATCGGAGGACCTCCCGGCACGGATCGAACGGATAACCGGCCCTCAGGGGCCTTCCGCGGCCGTTTGGAGGCCAGCGACCCCCGGATGGTGGGGGGGACTCCGAGGGCGCCCCTAGGTGTCGTGTGGTCCGGGTGGAGAAGAGATTTTTGAACTGTCCAGGGCGGACCTTGCGATCGGTCCGAGCGGACGACGAGCGATGGCCCGGGTGCAGAGGGGTGAAGATCCAGGGCAGGCCGCGGTGAACCTGAACCGAGGGCCGACTTGGCGGGTAGGCTCGGACGGGAGTGCCGCTCGGGGTGATTCGATCTTTCTCCCGTGGCACCTGCGCTTCTCGCACCAGACGTTCCCTCACCAGACGTTCCCTCACCCCAGACGTTCCCTCACCAGACGTTCCCTCACCTTGGCATGGATCGCCGGCGTGACTCCTCCTTCCCCATCCGCCGATCGCCCTTGCGGCTCCGAGCAGGCCTGCGATGCCGGCGCCGCGTCGGGGCTCGGTCGCGAGTGGGTTCTCGATCGCCGTTGGGCCTTGAAGTTCGGCCTCGCCGCGACCGGCGGATGGCTGGCGGTGGGCTGCGGCGGTGAGCAGGCCGGTGGGCCGCCGCCCGCACGCGTGGATCGGCAGCGGAGGCCGGCCACTTCGTCTCAGCTCGATCCGCGGCCGGCGCCACCGACCTCCGAGCCGGAGGTTCGGGTCCGCCTGGCATCGCTTCGGCAAGGCGAGGCGTTGTCCGTCGAGGTGGAGGGGCGATGGTTGCGCCTCGAGGACGAGGGGCAAGGCGGGGGCGCGGTCTTCGACGGCACGCTCCGCATCGAGTCCACCAGCGATGGGTGGCGACTCGTGCCCGAGCGTGGTCCGGTGCTTCGGTTGCCGCGGGGCCGTCTCGAGTGTGGGCCGGTGCCTGGCGAGCCCTCGCGAATGCGTGTCGGGTGGGCCGGTCGAGAGGCGATCTCCCTGCCGGGCAGGGTGGCTCTGGTCCCCACCGAACGGACGCCGGTCGAGGGTTCGAGGCGACCCGCGGACCGCCGGCCTTCGACGGACCTCGTGTCGATCAAACGCATCGAGTCCTACCTGCCCGGTGTGCTTGCGAAGGAACTCTACGGTCACTGGTCGCCGGGGTGCTTTCGTGCGCAGGCGGTGGCCGCGCGCAGCTTCGCCGTGTGCGAGGCCGCCCACTGGCGCCATCGTCGGCACTACGACCTCACCGCGGGGCCCGATACCCAGGCGTGGGAGGCGATCGATCCCAATGCCCCTTCAAGTGGTCCCGAGACCGACGCGGTCGAGGCGACCCGCGGTCTGGTGCTGTCCTGGAGCGGTCTGGTGGTCCCCGCCTACTTCAGCAGTTGTTGCGGTGGCTGGCCCGCCACGGCTCGCGATGCGATCGGCTCGAATCCCGCCAACGCGATCGAGCCTCTCGAAGGGCGACGAGACGGCGACCCCTGCTGCGAGTCGGCGCCGACCTTCCGATGGCGACGGCAGGCTTCGACACCGGAGATCGCCCGGGGACTTTCCGCATGGGCCCTTCGGCAGGGGCGACGCGATGCGGTGGACCTTGCGACGCTTCGTGAGGTCGACGTGCTCGAGGTCAACCGGCATGGTCGACCGGTCGCCTTCGAACTGACCGATCGCAGTGGTCGTCGCGATGCCTGGTCGGCGGAGACCTTTCGTCGCGCACTGGCCGCCGCGATGCCGACGGGCAGCAAGCCGGTGTACTCCTCCGCGATCGAGCCGGAGATCGATCTGGCATCGGCGCGATTCGCGGGCCGTGGACACGGCCACGGTGTCGGTCTCTGTCAGTACGGTGCCGAGGCGATGGCCTCCCGCGGCGCCGCGGCCGAGCGGATCCTCGAGCGGTACTACCCCGGCGCCTGGATCCACTCGGCGTGGAGTTGACGCCAAACTGGGGAAGGCTCGAGGCATGCCCTTGAATTCATCAGGCTGCAGGCTGGCGTCTGGAGTCTGGAGTCTGGAGTCTGGAGTCAAAAGTAGACACGGCCGCGCCCTTTTCAGATCGCGGCCGGTCTCCCTTTCCCTACAGCTCCAAGACCATGCGGGTGAAAACGTGCCTTCGTGCAGACCAGGGGGGTCCGTCCGGGGAAGCGCAGGTGTCTGGGGTTCCCTTTCCCATCGACCTCCGAGTGGTCCGCGCCCTTTTCATCGCGGGACTCGGTGCTTCAGCACTCTTCCACTCCAACCGTGCAATGCGAAGGTCCCTTGCTCCCTGCATTGCTCGGCCCGTCGTTGCTTCGGAATACTCCCTCCCTTGAAGCGACGTCGTCGGCCTTGAGCCTCCACCCAGATTGTGGGGCGGGTCCGAGATCATGCAAGCGTCCATCCCGGAATTGGGCGTTTTTTATTGCCACCAAGTCGCCATCCCTCCGTCTTCCCGGGGATCGCATCCGAGGGATGCCGGCAGATGGCTCTGGCCGTGAAATCGCTGTTCTCGCACCCGTCGGGCCGCCTGAGGGCCGCCCTGAACCTCGCCCGGAGCGCTGAGATTCCCTCCCGGAGGCGTGCCTCGGCCCACGGCTTCCCGACCGATTCCTAGGCTCCCGTCAGCATGGCGATCGTCGGACCACCACCCTGTTGCCGGAGCAGGCTCGCCGAGTCGCGTCGGAGGCGCCATCGGACGAGGGTCTGCGAGACTCGCGTTGGATCGATCGCGTCGTTGGTGGTCCTGCTGGGACTCGTCGCTCCCTTCGAGACGGCTTCGGTTGCGGCGTCGATCGCGACTCCAGCGCGAGTCGGATTTCTTCGCCCCCAGAAGACGTCGGCTCCACCGCTCGAGGCCGCGTGGATCGACCGCACAACGCCCCGCCTCGTCGACGGTTGGGCGGTCCGATCCGATCTGGATCGCGCCTCGACAAGCGCCGTGCTCGCCGAACTCGCAGCCCTGGGGCGACGCTTCACGGATCGATTCGGTCCCGTGTCCGGTCGTCTCCAGGTCTGGCTCTTCGCCAATGCAACCGAGGCGAGCGACACGGTGCGCACGCTGTTGGGATCGCCGCTCGACGCCGATCGGCAGGCGGCCTTCGTGCAGGATCCGGTCGGCGGCGGCGATGGGATCGTGGTCGTCGTTCCCCGTTCGGGCGACGCCTCGCTTTTGCACGCCGACCTCGCTCGGGCGGTCGCCGAGTACGGGACCTCGACTGGGGGCCGCGAGCAGCGTCCGCTGCCGCCGTGGCTCGCCCACGGCATCGTCGAGTGGTTCTCGTGGGCGGACTCTCCCATGGCGGCGATCGAGGGCGTTCGCCCTCCGGCGTCCCTGCGCCGAGCGGTTCGCGAGGCGGAGCGCGAGGGCCGACGCTTCGGCGTCGAACGCCTGATCCGACTCGACGGGCCATCGTGGGCGGCGAACGAGGCCGCCGGCAGCGGCCCGCTTCAACGAGCCGAGGCCGGCGCCCTCGTGACGGTGCTCATGGATTCGGAGAAGACCAGGGCGGGGGTGCAACGGATGCTGACGGCCCGCATGCCCCCGGGAACCTCGCCATTGGTGCAGTGGAGCCGGGCCTGGCCAGGCATGCCGCCGGAAGCGTTCGGCCGATCGGTGTCGCGACTGTTCGAGCCGGAGACGAGCGGACTCGAGGCGGCGTTTCGCGAGGCCGTCTGGCTTGCCGACGGTCGACCGCGGCTTCAGGACGGTGCCGCTGCGAGCTCGCCCGAGAAGGTGCGGGCGGCGATCATCGGGGAGGATCTCGGAGCGTTCGAATCGTGCCTGGCGGCGTCGGGGCGGTGTCGCATGGCGACGCCCGAGCCGGTCGTCGAGTGGGATCGACTCGAGCCGACCTCGTGGGCGGGTCGCGCGGGAAGGTGGCGGCTCCGGCTGGAGTGGAGAACCCTCGGTGCGCGAACCATCGGCCTCGTTTCGGTCGAGGCGGCCGACAGGGGCGAGTGATCCGACGGGGTTCCTCGCACCGGCCGGGTTCGCCGCGCCCGAGTTCTCAGGATGGGACCGGGGGAAGTTCGGCCGACAACTGGGCGTGCAGCGAACGAAGCGCTGCGCCGAGTTCATCGGACCGAACCGCCTCGAGATGCGGTCGGGCCCGGTCGGGCCGGCCGAGACTTCGCAGCCATTTCGCCGCGAGCAGCAGGCGAATCTCGGGCGTTCGTCCCTTGAGCGGGTACTGCTCGATCAGGCGCTCCCAGGCCGCCACTGCCGCCGCGTCGTGTCCGGCGGCGGCGAGTTGCGTTGCGATCTCCTCCTGGTGGTCCGGTGACAGCACGGTGTCGGGCGCCTCGGCGAGGAGGGACAGGAATCGATCCACGGCACCGGAATAGTCGCGCTGCTCGAGGCGACGCCCCACCTCGGCCCGCCGACTCCGGAAGGGATCCTCGGCGTCGGGGGAGGGCGAGGGTCTTGCAGTGGTCGATGAAGCGGGGGCCGAGGCCCACGGTGATGGGCCGGCTGCGACGGCGCGACGCATGGCGCGACGACGGTTCCACTGTCGGAACAGGTAGAGCAGGTCGAACTCGCCCCGGGGAACGATGCCGGTGGCGAGGAGTCCGAGTCCGGTGACGAGACCGAACGCGTATCCCCCGAGATGCGCGACGTAGGCGACCCCGCTGCCTCGGCCGCCGAGGGCCCCGAGCAGATCCAGCGCCACGTACAGGCCGATGAACCAGCCCGCGGGGATGAGGTAGACGCCGATCAGCAGGAAGACCAGCAGCGTGCGGATGCGGGCCCGCGGAAAGAGTGCAAGGAACGCCCCGGCCGTGGCCGCCGTCGAACCGCTCGCCCCGATCACCGGAGCCGTGCTCGAAGCGATGTGGGCGAGTCCCGCCGCGGCGCCGCCGGCGATGTAGAACGCGACGAAGCCGAAACGCCCAAGTCGACTCTCCACCGCGTTGCCGAACACCCACAGGAACACCATGTTGAACAGCAGGTGGGTGATTCCCCAGGGATCGTGCAGGAACTGGTAGCTCGCCAGCTGCCACCATCGGAATCCATCGCCGGAGCGCAGCATGCCAGCGTCGGCGAGGCGTTCGACCGGCCAGCCCAACGCCCGCTCCCCGACGAGGCCTGCGAGCATGACCGCCACGTTGAGGCCGATGATGAACGGCACCACCACCGGGGCGCGGCGGGGCGGCGGGTCGCAGCCGAGGGGGATGAACAAGACGCGTATCCCTCTGAGAGAGCCGAAGGGCGAGGTGCCGATCAGCGGGTGTCGGCGTCTCCGCCGGAATCCTGCGGATAGACCAGCACGCGGTCGTGGCAGAGCAGCACCAGATCGTCGCGACCGTCGCCGGTGACGTCGGCGATCAGCATCTGATGAGGCTCGAACTCCCGAATCTCGCCTGCGGAGAAGATCTTGGTCTCGAAGATCGGAAAACCGGTTGCGGGGAGCATGGTTCCGTTCTCGGCGAAGGTCGCGAGATCGAGGCGCTGTCGGCCCGCGTCGGCAAGCGCGAGATCGGTGAACCCGTCTCCGTTGAGATCGCCCGCCACCAGATCGTGGTGAAGTGAACGCTCCTCCTCGGGACGCCAGGATGCCGTCTCGCGCAGCACCGGCCCTCGCTTTCCATCGAGCGAGACGACTGCGAAGCCGTCGTCGGCGACGATGAGGACGTCCTCCTCCACGCCGCCGGAGAACCTTCCGCCTTCGATCGAGCGAACCCGAAACCCTTCGAGATCGATCGAGTCCGACTGGGCCCACTTGCGATCCTCGCCGCGGGCGAAGACGACGAGTCGATTGTTCTCGCGATCCGCCGCGACGATGCGGTCGCCGACGAACGCGATCGACACCAGGCGGCTGTCCGACCGGTCGGCGTTGATCTGATCGACCACCTGCCAGCCTGCCGCGCCCTGCCCGCCTCCGGCCTCGTAGCGGACGCCGCGCACGAAGTTCCGATCGGCGATCAGGAGTTCGTCCCGTCCATCGCCGTCGAGATCGAACACGGCGGTGTTGTCGCCGCCGGCGGCCTGCACCAGACCGAACTGTCCCATGTCGCCACTGCCGAGCACCTCCCATGCCTCCGGTCCGGGGCCGGCGCCGGTCGATCGAAGCATGGTCATCGGTCGATCCGGGACCAGCAGCAGGAGATCGCGGCGGCCGTCGCCGTCGGCGTCGATCGTGCGAATCGCCGACGGGGGACGGCCAAGATCGGGAAGCGGCACGCTCTCGAGCGTCTCGCCGGGCAGATCGAGGACCGAATCGCGACCTTCTCGCGAGACCACCACCGGCCGGTGGCCACCGTCCAGCGGGGCGGTGCCGACGGCGACGGGCACATGTCCGGGACTCAACGCGAGCGGTCGAGGGAACGCCAGGCGGCCATCCCTCCACGACGAGACGCCGACGACGCCCTCCTTCTCGCTCTGCAGCAGGACCTCGGCACGTCCGTCCCCGTCGAGGTCGGCGATCGAGAGGCCCTCGAGTTCGGAGTACCCGGGGAACGACTCCGCCCGTTCGAATCCGCGGTCGGGCACCTGACGATGCAGCACGATCTCGTTGGCTTCGACATGCGACGCCACCAGATCCTCCAGTCCGTCGCCATCGACGTCGCCGACGGCCACGAGACGCCGGCGGCTGGTGGGATCCTCGAACCCGAAGTAGCGAAGCGAGGGTCGGCCGAAGCGATCGTCGGCGTCGTCCTCGGCGAGTTCGTAGATCGCCAGGCGCTTGCTCGCCCGCTCGAGCACCGCGATCTGGGCCGCCTCGCGACCGGGCAGACCGATCGTGCCGAGGCGGCGAATGGGCGGCATCTCGAACCGCAGTTGGGGGCCAAGGGTCCGGCCGGTCGGCGATGTGCCGACGATCCAGACGCGAAGTGGTGCGGGATCCTCGGGCACCGCAGCGAGAAGGTCGAGTCTGCCGTCGCCGTCGACGTCGGCGACGTCGATGGCGGCGACCGAACCCGATCCCGCCGACAACACCTGCGCCTCGCCGAGGCGTCGTCCATCGAGCAGCGGCCAGACGTGGATCCGACCTCCGACGACGCCGACGACCTCCGGCCGTTCATCGCCCACGAGGTCGGCGAGCTCGAAGCCCTCCCGCAACGACGCGAGGCCGCGGGCGGCATTGCGTTCGACGACCTCGAAGCGGCCCGGCTCGGGCTGATCCATCACGACGATGGCCCCGGGTTGGCCGGCGTAGACCAGTTCCAGGGACTCGTCGTCGTCGAGATTCTCCGCGGCGATGCCGAAGACCTCGTGGCCCAGCGGCACCCAGCTGCGTTCGTACCGCCAATGGTCCGGCAGTTCGTTCATCCGGGTCGGTGGAGGAACGGGGTCTTCCGGAGACGCCCCCGGCTTCTGCCGCAGGATCTCCAGACGACTGAGGCGGTTGTTGACGACCACGAGGTCAAGCAGGCCGTCGCCGTCGACGTCGGCGGCGATCGCGGGCCCGGCCTTCGCGCCGATCGGAAGGATGTCGAGTCCGTCGAACCCGAAGAAGTCGCCGAGCGGAGGACGCTCCTGCCCGACTGCCATCGCTGCCGTCGCGGCGACGGCGAGAGAGGCCCGGAGCAGGATGGTGGACGCGGATCGGACTCGTGTGCGAGGCATGCCTTTCTCCGACGGGACCGCCGCGAGGATCGGAGGTCACGGAGGGCCGTTGTCGAGGCGAGCCGCGTGACGGATTCCCCGGCGGGCGTCACGACGAGTCGCGAATCGAGAGACGTATCGAGAGACGTATAGTACGACGATGAACCGACCTCGAACCGTCGACGTCCGCGCTCGCCTCCTCCTTCTGGAGCCGGGATCGTCGCTCCTGCTCGCGATGATCCTGCTGGCGACGGCCATGGCGACCATGACGACCATGACGGCCTCTGCCGACGACACCCCGTCTCCGGATGGAGATCGCCTGGTGCTCGAGGGTGGTGCGGAGGTCTTCGGCGAGATCGTCAAACGGACCGGGGCCTCGATCTGGATCGACGTCGGTCCGCAGGTGCTGGAGTTTCGTCTCGCGGATGTGGCCGAGGTCGTGGACGTCGACGGCGGCACGACGAAGGCGGGTGGATTCTCAGGCGGCATCTTCTCCACCGCCGAGGACCTGCCCGAACGCAGTCCGTTGGAGCAGGCGGAGCGTCTCGGCCCGACGGTGGTGAAGGTGGCGACGCCCGGCGGACTCGGCTCGGGCGTGATCGTCCACCCCGACGGATACGCCGTGACCAATGCCCATGTGGTTCAAGGAGAGACCGCGCTGCGAGCGACGGTCTGGCTGCCCGAGGCGGACGGGTCCACCGTTCGGACGACCATCGAAGACGTCGAACTGGTCGCCATCAACAACCACTACGACCTCGCTCTGGTCCGGATTCCCCATCCCGAAGGGGTTCCCTTCGACTTCGCGCCGCTCGAACGGGCCGACGAACTCGAGCCGGGTCAGCCGATCTTCGCGATCGGCAATCCACTCGGGCTCGAGCAGACGCTCACGGAGGGGGTCGTCTCGACGCGCACCCGTCAGATGGACGGCCTGACCTACATTCAGATCGACGTCGCCATCAATCCGGGCAACTCCGGCGGGCCGCTCTTCAACGCCCGCGGCGAGGTCGTGGGGATCACCAACATGGGGATCCTGTCGATGGAGTCGCTGAACTTCGCGATTCCCGCCCGCTACGTGAAGGACTTCCTGTTGAACCGATCCGCCTTCGCCTACGACGAGAGCAACCCGAATTCAGGGCATCGGTACCACCTGCCTCCCACGCGACGCCGAGACGGCGTGCCGTCCCAACTGCTGACCGGCCCCGCGCAACGGGCGCAGGATCGACCAGCCTCCACTTCTCCCGACTCTCCCGACTCTCCCGACCCCAGGGGATCCTCCCGATGATCTGCTGCTCAAGCACCCGACGTCCCGCGCGTGTCCTTCTCTCCTCGATGGCGCCATCGCTGGCCGTCGGACTGCTTGCGGCGTCCGCACTCGCCGCGCCGCCGCTTTCGATTCGCGACATCGCTCCGAAGTCGAGCGTCCTCGTCGTGGGGGCGGACGATCTTGCGGGAGCGTGGGGGCGGTTCCAGAAGACGCCGCTCTGGGGGCTCTGGAAGTCCGAGGAGTTTCAGAAGGCCTTCGCGCCCATGATGGAGCAGATGAACGAGGCGATGGAGGAGTCGGCGCGGGATCTCGGCCGACCCGACGCCTCATGGACTGCGCCCGCGTCGTTCGGCTTCGCCCTCTACCCGATGCTCGACGAGGAGTTGGGTCTGGAACGCCCATGCGTCATCGGTTTCATCGACTGGGGCGCGGGCGGCGGCAGCCTGGAACTCCTCGAGGCGATGCTCGACGACTTCGAGAAGGACGGGGCCCTCGGGCGGACCGATCTTCGCGGCGAGGTCGTTCGCACCATCGACCTCGGCGACGGCGAGGAGGAGATGGACGAGAACTTCGACGACCTCGGCGGGTTCTTGGAGCCGGACCTCGGTCTCGACGACATCGAGACCCTCTACATCCACCGGGCCGGCGATCGCCACCTCTTCACCACCGATCTGGTGGCCCTCGAGGAGATGCTCTCCTCGATCGACGATCGCGGCGGCGCCGCGTCGATCGGCACCAGCGACGACTTCACCGACACCATGGATCTGCTTCGCGGGCCGGACCTCTACGGGATGCTGTTCACCGCGAACGCGCAGCGGATGCTGTCCGGCGGCGACATGGCCTTCATGCTCGCGACCGCGCAGCCGATCGTGTCGCGGCTCTTCGGCGACATCCGAACCCACGCCTTCGGCCTCGAGGTCGGTGGCGAGGGCGACGCCATGATCGACCAGACCATCGCGATGACGGTGCCGGGCGAGAAGGCGGGCCTGCTGGGCCTGATCACCATGGAGTCGCCCGTCGCGGCTCCGCCGGCGATGGTGCCGGCCGACGCCATGGGGTACGGGCGCATCAACGTCCGCTTCGACCGGATCATGCCGACGATCCGCGAGGTCGTGGACGGCCTCGGCGAGATGGAGCGTCAGCAGATCGAGGGGGCGTTGATGCAGTTCGGGCCCATGTTGGAGCAGGCGTTCGCCTCGATGGATCCGAGCGTGCAGATCTTCAACCGTGTGAGGATGCCGATCGACGTCGACAGCATGGAGACGCTGGTGGCGATCCCCTGCAACGATCCGACGCAGGTGGAACCGATGATCGCGCTCGCCGGTCCGGGCATGGGCCTGATGCGTCGGGACTTCCAGGGGCAGGCGATCTACAGCGACGAGTTCAGCCCCATGGCGATCGGCCTCGGTCAGGGGCACGTGCTGATCGGCGCCGCCAGCGCCGTCGAGCAGGTCCTTCGGGGTGGAGCCGTCGAGGCCGAGGAGACCTTCGCGGACACCAAGGCCGCACGCGACGCGATGCGGGCCTTCGGCGACAAGCGGGTGGTCGGCTTCGGATTCAGCGACGTGATCGCCTCGCTGCGGGTGCAGCAGAAGCTGATGGCCGATCTCGGCCTCTTCGAGGAGATGGAACTCGCCCTCGACGACGATCCCGATGGCGGTCTGCCCGACATGGACTTCGGCGAGGTGGACTTCGAGGCGCTGCTCGATCCGGATCTTTGGAAGCGATATCTCGGTCCGGCGATCTGGGACTTCACCGTGGCCGATCGAGGCTTCGTGATGAGCAGTCGACTGCTTCCGCCGGTCGAGTAGGGGACCCCCGCAGCGGCCCCGACAAGGCCCGGCCAGGGCCCGACCCGATCGAGGCCCGAGCACGTCCGAGCACGTTCGAGCACGTCCGAGCAAATCGGAGTCGCCCCTCGGACCTGACCGGGGACGACTCAGGTTTGCTGTTGGCCGCTCGGCAACTCGTCGAGCCAGCGTTCGATGCGTCGTTCGATGCCTTCGAGCGACTCGGGGCGCAGATCGTCGTGGCCGGTGTTCGGCAGGCCTTCGAACCGCCCGTGCCGCCCCGCGGCGGCGGCGATGAGGTGGGCATCTCCGATGGGGCACAACTGGTCGTCTTCGCCGTGCAGGACCAGGAGCGGCGTCTGCAGGTCGGACGCGGACCGGGTCGTCGAGGATTCGGTCACGCCGCAGATCCTCAACACCGCCAGCAGGGGCGTCATGAGATGGCGCACGCCGAAGCCGGCGGCGGCGAGTTGCGCAGCGGCTGGAATCCGAACTCGCTCGTACGGTGCCAGGGCGACGACGCCCGAGATGAAGGGCGTCGGTCGCGCCGTCGATCCGGCACCGAGGCGAGCGGCGGTGTGGATCGCCACCACGCCGCCCATGGAGTGGCCGCAGAGAAGCACCTCGCCGGGCGGGAGCGCGTCGACCAGCGCCATCACGTCGCCCACTTCGGGCGTGCCGAGGCCGCTCGGTCCATCCGCATCGCCGTGGCCTCGAAGATCGGGCATCACCATGCGATAGCGACGACGACGCCACGGTTCGAGACGTCCGAGCATGTCGCGACGTGATCTGCCCCAGCCGTGCAGCAGCACCACGGTCGGCGCGGATGGAGAGGCGAGCACCTCTTCGGAGTTCGCGGCGATCCAGAAGGGCATTCCGGCGACCGCGTCCTCGCGCCACGCCAGGCCGAGATCGCCCGGATCCGCGGGCCGTCCCCGAGCCAGCGCCCAGCCCGCGGTTCGTCGCGGCGGTCGCCGAAGGCGTTGGGCGAGTCGCGCCACGACCGCGGCCAGGACGATCGCGGTGGCAAGGCCAAGCAGCGCGACCAGTCCCCATGGCATCGTCATCGTGCAGCGTCCGGCACGGTCGGTCCGTCTAGCGGCATGCCCGCTCGAGGCGGTCGGCGCGATGCCGAATCGAATCGACGACCTCGGCGAGCGAGGCCGTCTCGGTGGCGGCACGCGCCGGATCGTCGAGCAGCGGAAGGTTGATGCGGACGTTGGCGGCGGCGCTGCGATGCCCGGCGTCGGCAAGCGTTGCGGCGATCGCGAGATCGCTGCGAAGCATGCGGTTGCTCCGATCCTCCAGCCGCTCCGAGATCTCGAGGATCTCGACGGCGATCGTCATGATCGAACGAGGTGCCTCGATCGCCGCATCGACCGCCGCCGCCCACCGCTCGACGCGTCGAGGGTCCTCCTTGTCGAGTCCCCACAGCGACTGCAGTTCGGCGTAGGCCCGAGCGTCGTCTTCGGCGGCGGCGAGCGCGTCGCTGCGAAGGGTCTCGAGCCGTGCGGCGATCGACTCGAGCTCGGCGGCGTGTTCGGCAAGGGCCTTTCGCCCGATGCTGTAGGCCACCACCATCGAGGCGAGGCCCGCCGCGGTGGCGACCACCACACCGGCGGCGGCGCCTCCACCCGGCACCGGCTGTCTGGCCGCGAGGTCCGCGAGGAAGCCTCCGACGGTGGTCGAGGCCAATGCGTCGGTGTCCCCGGTCACGAGCCGCCTCGGATCTCGGCCGATAGCTCCGTCCCGAGCGCGGCCTGCACCGCAGCGACGGTGGGATCGACCTCCTCGTGTCGCAGCGTCCGATCGGAATGGCGAAACACCATGCGGAGGGTGACGCTCTTTCGGCCCTCGCCGATGGAGCGGCCCCGCCAACACTCGATGAACTCGAGCCCCTCGAGCGGTGCGGCGTTGCTCGCGACGGCGTCTCGAACCACTCGGTCGATCGAGTCCCATGCGACCGATTCTGCAACGACCACGGAGAGGTCGCGCTCGATCGAGGGGTGCTGTGGCGGCTCGGAGATCGCCGGCGTCGGTGCGGCATCCCCGATCAGGCGCGAAAGGTCCAGTTCGGCGACCGCGACCGGGCGATCGAGGCCGGCCTTCGCGACGAGATCGGTGGCGAGGAGGCCGATCACGCCGAGTTCGACACCTTCGTCGCCTGCGAAGGAGATCGACGCCGCCGGGCGGAGCCCGGGACGTTCGACGCCCTCGGCGGCGATCGCGATGGGACGCCCGGAGACCCGCTCGGCGAGACGTTCCACCGCGCCTCGAAGGCGTCGGTAGGCCGACTGGGCGTCCTCTCCGCCGTCGACGGCCATGCCGACGGTGCGACGTTCGAGGGTCTCTCCATCGGTGGCGATGCGGAAGCTCGCGGCGACCTCGAACACGGCGAGGCCTCGAACGCCCACGCCCTCGTTGCGGGCGAGCACCTCGAGCAGGCTCGGCAGCAGACTCGGCCTCAGGAACGGCGTGCCTCCGGCTCGGTCGTCATCGACCTGAAGGAGTCTCTCGCCCGGGAGCAGGAACACGTCCGCGAGGCGGGGACCGATCAGCGAGTGGCAGACCGATTCCACGAAGCCCGACGCCGCGAGCTGGTCGCGCACCGCCTTCACCGCCTGCACCGAGTGCTGCGGAGCGGGGGGGCGGATCTCGATCCGCTCGCGCAGCGGGACCGCGTCGAGGCCGTGGATGCGACAGATCTCCTCGACGAGATCGACCTCTCGCTCGACATCCATGCGCCGGGGAGGCACGGTGGTTCGGAAGACGGTGCCGCCCTCGCTCGAGTCGATGCGACACGCGAATCCGAGGGTGTCCAGGATCGCGGCGATCCGCGTCTCGGGGATCTCGATGCCGAGCAGGCGTGCGATCTCGGAGGATCGCAGCGCAACGTGCCGAGGGCCGGGGATCGCGGCGCCGTCGGCGACCACGTCGCCGACGAGCCGACCGCCCGCGAGTTCGAGGATGAGTTCCACGAGACGGTCCGCAGCCGGACCGACTTCCGCCGGATGGACGCCGCGCTCGAATCGGAAGCTCGAGTCCGAACGGAGGTTCAGGCGTCGACTGGTCGTGCGGACCGAGACCGGATCGAAGGTGGCGGCCTCGACGAGCACCGCCGTGGTCGCGTCGTCGACGGCGGTTGCGGCGCCGCCCTTGATGCCAGCGAGGGCGACGGCGCGGGTGGCGTCGGCGATGACCAGATCGCCTTCGGCAAGGTCGAGTTCGGCGGCGCCCTCGCCCAGAGGAAGGAATCGCTCTCCGGCCGCGGCGCCTCGGATCTCGATCCGGTCGCCTTGCAGCTTGCCGAGATCGAAGACATGGGTCGGCTGGCCGAGTTCCCAGAGCACGTAGTTGGTGCAGTCGACGAGGACGTTGCGGGGGATCTGGCCGATCGCCTCGAGGCGCCGCTGCATCCATTCCGGACTCGGGCCGACGGTGACGCCCTCGATCACCTGCGCGGTGTACAGCGGGCACCGTTCGGGGGCGCGATCGAGCACGGTGATCGGCGTTGGTCCGACCCGATCCCGTCGAACGGGCGTCGCCGGCGGTCGATAGGTCCGGCCCGAGACCGCGGCGATCTCGCGGGCGAGCGCCGCATGGGCGAGGCAGTCGCCGCGGTTGGAGGTGATCTCGACCTCGAGCCAGGTCTCGCCATGGGCGTCCTCGCCGCGATCGTCGATCGGAAAGCCGACCGCCGTGAGGAAGGCGTCCTGCTCGTCGGCGGTGCAGGGCGGGTCGAGATGGGCGTTGATCCAGGAGACGCTGGCGCGCATGGTCGAAGGGTACCCGCACGCCGCCCTGCCCGTGGCGGTACGCTGCGGCGGATGTCTGCAACCGCCCGGTTTCGAAGCGTGTCTGCGACGGTCCTCGCAGCGGCGCTGCTCGCGGGAGTCTCGGCCGCCTGCAGGGGCACGCCCACGGTCCCAGATGCGGCAGAGGTCCCCGAGGGGTTCTCGGTGAACGCCACGGTGATCCGCGGTCGTCAGGCGCCGGCGGTGCCTCGGGTCGAGGAGCGGTCCGGCCGATGGGTGCTGCTGCCGGACGGTTCGCTGCGTGCCGCCGCGGCGACCGATCCCGATCACGCCGATCGTCCGGGGCGGGCCCGGACCCTTCGAGAGTCGGAGGTCGCCGAACTCTGGGCGCTCGCCGTTCGCCTCGGGCTCGCCGATCCCGTCGCCGCCGACCCGGTCGGCAATGCCTCGCTGCTCGAGGCCGGTCCGGGCGAACTCGTGCAGATCGTCGAATTCGCCGTGGCCGATCCGACGACGGGGCCGCAAGCGTGGACCTTCGTCCATCGGGGGCCGGCCGATGCCGGCGGCGATCGGGTGCTCGGCATCTTCGTGAGGGCCCTCGCAGAGCGAGCGTGGATGGCCGACCGGCCCGGAGACTTCGAGCCGCCTGCGGCGATCCGATACGACTTCGGACCCGACCCCCATGCCCGCTATCGCGTCCCCGAGGACGAGCAGCCGTGACGGGTTGGGGGGCGCCGCGATTGGAGCCGCGTTCCCGCGGCGAGATTCCCCTCGCGAGGAGGCTCGTC
>Ga0075477_10000169_pt1 | contig 25615 bp, 18 predicted proteins | sample DEB08_DNA_FD_76338 | JGI IMG/M metagenome (GOLD analysis project Ga0075477, IMG submission 76338) | Aqueous microbial communities from the Delaware River and Bay under freshwater to marine salinity gradient to study organic matter... | ecosystem: Environmental > Aquatic > Marine > Coastal ...
TTTAATGAACTGGCAACATTAAAAGGAGCACCTCCTACTTTTTTTCCAGAGGGGAAAAGGTCCCAAAGGAGCTCCCCAAAACAAACTATTTCTTGTGACTTCATCTACAGGTTCAAAAGATAAAAATACACATTTAGGTGTTTTATTTAATTATTGAAATTTGAAATTATAAGAAAGAGAAACCAGAGCACCACGAATTACAGAAAGCTCATAAGCACCCAGTGGACTTCCCAAAAAGACATCCCCATCTTTTAACCCATCACGCTGTGCATAATAAGTATTGAAAGGGTTTTTTCTACCGTAGAGGTTGTAAACAGTAAAAATCCAATCACCTTTAAAACGGCGGTTTGGATCTTTACTGTATGCAATTTTCCATGAAAAATCCAAGCGATGGAATACAGGAAGTCTTGAATTATTTCGATTTAAAAAAATAGGAATGGTCACATTTTCTTGGTCGATAACACCATTGGCAATGGTGTAGGGTCTCCCTGTCTGGCCAGTAAAATTCAAGCTTATTGTATTATATGAATCTCCTTCAAAATTTACTGTAGCATTAAAGGTGTGTGGGCGGTCAAAGTCTGAGGGGAACCAATTATTATTGTTTATACGAGCGATCAGATCGGTTTCATTGGTTTTTAATAAACTTCTAGACCAGGTGTAATTTAAAAAACCATTGACTCTGCCGTTGGGTTTTCTTAGACTGAATTCTACACCATAGGCTTTTCCTTCTGCTTGGGTGACTTCGCGTTCCAAAAATTCTGAAAGGAAAAAATCAGCTCCTGGCTTGTACGTTAAATTATTATCGGTTTTTCTATAATATCCTTCAGTTGATATCTCAATATCCAGATCGGATAAAAAAGAATACCAACCCAAGCCATAGGTATCGTTCTTTTGAGGGGCTATATAACGGTCTGTTATCTTCCATCTCGAAGTAGGCAAAGGAGTACTGGTATTATAAATGTTTTGAATGTATTGATAAATACGAGCGTAACTCATTTTTATAGAACTATCCGCACCTATTTTGAAATTCATACCCAAACGAGGTTCAGGGTTAAAAAACTGAACTACTGTTTCCTTCGGATCGTAGGCTTTTCTTCCTTCAAAAAACCCTTCTGTTGAATACTGTGCTTCGTTAAAAGGTCCCACTACTCGGTATTGTGTTAGACGAAGCCCACTGGAAAAAGAAAGCTTTTTGAAAGGAGTCCAATTCAAATTTGCATATACTGAATTTTCGAGCCCTATTTCATTGGCAAGGTCCACAGAGTTGATGGAGTTCCCTTCTCCTGGATCTAGATTACCCGGATCGATTTGATATCGATTGAGCTGTATTCCTGCGTAATAATCATAGTTTTCCTTGCGATCGTCCTTAAATTCTAATTGTCCACTAGTGTATTTGATCTGTGATTTAAAACGTATCACATTATCGGACTCTTTTTCAGGAAATAAGTTTTGTGGGATATAATCACTTAGCACCCCTTTACCTGTTAAATTGGTGTTGTTATCAAAGGTGTGTAACCATCTTAAAGTGTGGTTCTTCGTTCCAAAATCATACTGGTTTGCAGAAGAAACTATATTTTCTATAGAAGAAATTAAGTCCAATTGATAAAAATCATTGGTTCTAAAGTGAGTATAGGTCAATTGGTTGTTTTCATTGGGTAAATAGAGCAACTTAACCGTTGCATCAGTAAAATTAGCTTTAGTGTTTTTTAATCTTTTCACCAAAATAGGAAATAAAAAATCTGTAAAACCCGAGCGTCCTCCTGCCAAAAGCATCAACTTGTCTTTAATTAATGGTGTTGAAACGGTCAACCGACTGGAGATCACTCCAATACCTCCTTCCAATTGAAAAGAATCTACATAGGGATTTTTAACTTTTACATCTACTACTGATGCTATTCTTCCGCCGTATTTTGCAGGAATATTGGCCTGGTAAATATCGACACCAGAAATCACATCTGGTGTAAACACAGAAAACAGTCCAAAGAGATGCGTAGGGTTAAATACTGGAGCAGACTCATAAAGCATCAGGTTTTGGTCCAAGGAACCTCCTCGTATGGAAACGCCATTACTAATATCCCCTGAGTTGTTTACACCCGCAAGAAGAGTGATGCTTTTTAAAACGTCAAACTCACCCATAGCTGTAGGAATTTTAATCAAATCACGAGCGCTCATTTCGAATACACCCATCTGAGGACTTTCCACATTTTGATTGCGTTTTTTTGCTAGGACAACAATTTCCGAAAGCTGTTCTTCCTCAACTTCCATACTGATGTTGATACTTTGATTTTTAGTTAAGTTAATCCTCAATGTTTCTTTTCGATACCCTAGATATTCAATAGATACATTGTATTCTTTTGACTCTAAACGCTTGGTGAAAATTCCGCTTCCATTTGTGATACCCCCACAAGCACAGGGATCTATTAAAACGGTTACCCCATAGAGTGGCTCTGAGGACTCTTTATCAGTAATCGTCAAGGTTAAAGAATATTCTTGTGCAAAAGATTGTTGCCCTATCAGTAAAAAGAGAATCAATGAAACTCTTTTAAAAAAAACCTGCTTTATTCTATCCATGAGAGCGGTTGTATTGCGGTTTGATTTCTACTTTCTACACAAGGTGCTTCATAAGTTATGGGGTTGGGCAGCGGATCGCCCAACAACTCGGGTTGAGGAGGTTTATATTTATCAACAATTCTAGAGGCGATAGCCCCTCTTTTTATAAAAATAGATTTACTTTGACCTGCTGCTGCTGTAAAACGTCCAAGTATGGGGTCTTCAGCATCCTCTACATTGTAAAAGTTTCCTAAAAGCGCGGAAGGTAAGGGAGCATTAAACCCACTATTATTGTCTACAATATCTTTAATGGTTTTATAATATTTGTAAGCTTCTTGCGTAATATTGAGCTGCAATACCTCGACTAAGATATCTTGGTTGGAATAAAAAGGAACACGTCCAACAAGCAGATTTGTTATTGGTTTTCCGTTGGTAAATTCATCATCAAAAAGCACAACCTCCTCATTATAAGTTACTTTCCAACAGGTTTGATCACACAAATAGGTATAGTAATCTTTTGCCTGTGGGTTGTCAACCTGAGAAAGACACTCTCCGTTGCGGTACACTGCCCGATCACACAATTTGCAATAGATTTCTTTTTGATAAGCTCGGTACTGGTAGTAATAAAAGTTTTGTTCGGTCTCTGGTTCTTGAAAATCTATAGAAACTTGATGTCCTGAGATATACTTGTCAAAAGCTTCTTCATAGATTAATTCGGTTGTAAAATTTTCTGCAATTCGTGTTATAGGAACTTCTTCTGGGACTTTTTCAGCTTTGGAACGATAGCGTTTTCCATTGGGAAGAACCACTTCCATTTCCCATCGGGAATCTGGGGTTACTTTAAAATCCTCAGAAACAAGATAGCTCGTTTCAGTTTCTGTGAAAGTTATTTGTTCTTGTGTGTCTAAATTGAACATAGTCACTGAACATCCACTAATAAAACGGACCTTAAATTGTCCAAATTCCAAAAAAGTTTGTTTTACGTTGACATAAGTAGTCCCTGGAATAGTTGAAGCAATTGCCTCTATAATCACCAGGTCTTCTTGAAAATCAAACTCGGGTGCTACAGGATCGATACACCCTTGTAAACCAAGTAATAAAAGAAGAAAAGATTGTGAAATCTTACTTTGAAGTAAGCGTTTCAGAGAGCGAGAAGTAGGATTCAAATTATAAAATGATTATATTTTTTTAGACTGTAAAAGATTAAGAGGGTTTAAACTTTTTTTTTATAGTTGATTTTTTTTAAACTTATGAAAAGAAATTGAGGAATGCGATAGAATTTCAATATGTTTTATTTGTACTTTTATTTAAACTATTGAAATGAATACAGAATCCAATCCGCTTGAAAATATTGAAGACTGGGAAGACGATTTACTAAGACGCTATCCAGAAAGCAAGGACAAAAAGAATGAAAAAGATTTTCGAGATTACGAAAATTCAGATCGTGCAGCAGGTGTTAGAGCCTTTTATAAGCTCAATCATCAATACCAATGCTATGATTTTGTCTCCGAAAAAGAAGCAAAGTTTTTACAATTCAAACAACGTAAAATGTCTCTTTGGGATGCAGTTGATTTTCTAAATACTTTAGTTGACGACAGTGATCCTGATATCGAATTGGACCAATTACAACATCTGCTTCAAACTTCAGAGGCCATAAGAGCCGACGGTCATCCCGATTGGTTTGTGCTAACCGGTTTTCTTCATGACATGGGTAAAGTCCTTTGTCTTTTTGGAGAACCACAGTGGGCAGTTGTGGGGGACACTTTCCCTGTAGGTTGTAGCTTTTCCAAAAAAATAGTTCACTCCGAATATTTTGATTTAAATCCAGACAGTAGCAATCCCGATTTCAACACCAAATACGGCATCTATTCTGAAAATTGTGGTTTGGATCAAGTGAAAATGAGCTGGGGACACGATGAGTATTTGTATCAAATTTTAAAGGACTACCTCCCTCAAGAAGCGCTTTATATGATCCGATACCATTCTTTCTATGCACAGCACAAAGAACACGCCTATGATCATCTTATGAACGCTACCGATCACAAAATGTTCGAGTGGGTCAAAAAATTTAATCCGTATGATCTCTACTCAAAGGCACCTGTACCTCCAGACAGTAAAGCGTTACGTCCTTATTATGAAGACCTTGTTTCCAAATACCTTCCTGACACTTTAAATTTCTAGTTAAAGTTGTGAGTAACTTAAAGGTTTTAAAAAGGTTCGCTTAATATCTGAAACCGAATTCGCGTATTCTTTCAATGCGGAAACGCGCTTCCATTCGGGGTGAACCGAAAATTTAGCCCAGTTTGCATCGCGCTCTTCCATAGATTCAAAAGCCAATAGATAGGTAAGGGCAGGCATTAAAGGACCCGAGAGCTGTTCTCCAAAAAATACACTATGAAGGCCTGTAGCTTCAAATATGGCAAACTCTTCTGTATTAAACATTTTAACTTTTCGTTGAACTGCATATTCATTAGCACCTTCATACGTTCTCAGTTCAAATAAATTGGCCTTAAAATTAGGCTTGATCAGTTTTGGAAACCCCTCAAAAGCAACCAAAAAAGAAGTCGTAAAACGATCGTATACTTTTTGTGTAGGCGGCAAGGCATCATAAGATTTTCGAGCATTCAGATAGACACTGTCTTTTGGAAGCTCTTGTATAGCCTGTTCATAAGCAGCCAAATTTTTAAAGGGTATCAGTAAAAATACTTGTTTTGGAGTAGGTGCACCATAGGCCTCAAAAACCCCTATATTATTGATACCTAATCGATTCAAAGCGGGTATAAAGGCTGTTTCTAAATAGTGATGTAGTGAAGCTTCTGCCGCATTAAAGGGTATGTCGTATTTTCGAAGTTCATAATATTCTTTTTGAGCAAAAACATGGACACTAAGTGTTATAAAAAATAAAATAAGGTGTTTTTTCATTGTTGTTTTGAGTTTAATATTATTAAAGAAAGCCGTCTACAGAATCTTGTTCATTGTATCTTCTGTTTTTGTAAAGGGTTTTACTGAGACCTAGTGATAAGCCCCTAAGTTCTGCCAATCCTCGAAGTCTTCCTATTGCAGAATAACCTGGATTGGTTCTTTTGTTCAAATCATCCAACATCTGATGTCCATGATCTGGTCGCATGGGAATCTGCCAGTCAGAGCGCCCCATTGCTTTTCGTTTTTCTTCCTCTGTTAGGATTGCCTTTACTATTGTATACATGTCAACATCACCCTCTAAATGATTGGCTTCAAAAAAATCACCGTTTGCTTTTCTTTTTGTACTTCGCAAATGTAAAAAATGAATTCGATCAGCATGAGTTTCAAACAAATGAACCAAATGGTTATCTGGCAGGACACCTAATGACCCAGTACAAAATGTAAGCCCATTGGAACGAGAAGGTATAGCAGAAAACAACTGTTCCAAATCTTCAGCTGAGCTTACCACACGCGGAATCCCAAAAAGTGAAAAAGGAGGATCATCAGGATGAATACACATCTGAATACCACAATCTTCTGCTGTGGGTATGATTGACTCCAAAAAAAGAATTAAGTGTTCTTGTAATTGTGCTTTTGATATATTCTGATAATGGCTTAACTGAACTTTAAATTGGTCCATAGAATAGCCTTCTTCTGCACCCGGCAACCCGGCTATGATACTTTCGGTTAATGATAATTTTTCTTTGGAAGAAAGGGATTCATAATATTCTTTTGCTTTTTGAAATTGACCGTTTGTATACTCCTTCTCTGCAGCCTTTCTTTTTACTATGAATAGATCAAAAGCTGCTATGGCAGTACTATTAAAATACAAGGCTGTGGAGCCATCAGGAAGAGGGTAATACAGGTGTGTACGTGTCCAGTCCAAAACAGGCATGAAATTATAACACACTTTTTTAATCCCACAATATGCAAGATTCTGCAACGTTTTTTTATAGTTTTCGATATAGGTTTTATACAAACCCTTGCGCTGTTTGATGTCCTCATGAATAGGAACAGACTCTACCACTACCCAATCCAAACCTCCTTCACGTATAGTCTTTTGATGGCTAAGGATATCGCTTTTCTCCCATACTTGCCCATTGGCAACTTCATGCAATGCAGAGACAACACCAATTGCTCCAGCTTGTCGAATATCACTCAGACTTACTGGGTCTTTGGTTCCGTACCATCGAAAAGATTCTAACATAGTCTTTTAAATTAAACCCCACTAAAAGCACTAAATCCGCCATCTACAGGCAAAACAATACCTGTTACAAAACGGGAACTGTCACTACATAAAAAATGAATAGCACCACATAACTCCTCGGGCTCTCCAAAGCGCTTCATCGGGGTGTTGCGGATGATTTTTTCACCTCGTTGGGTCAAACTACCGTCTTCATTTAAAAGTAATTTATGGTTTTGTTTGCCTATAAAAAAGCCTGGAGCAATTGCATTTACCCTTATTCCGTCTCCAAATTTTAAAGCCATTTCTACAGCCATCCAACGAGTAAAGTTCTCCATAGCGGCTTTTGCTGCAGAGTAACCTACCACTCGAGTGATAACTCGATCTACCGTCATTGAAGAATAATTGACAATACTTCCTTTACCTTGTTTTGCCATTATTTCCCCAAAGACTAGACAAGGGACTAAGGTTCCTTTTAAATTGAGATCTACAACTTCGTCAAAATCGGATTCAGAAAGATCAAAAACAGACTGCTCATCAGGAATAACAGCACCTGGTAAATTACCTCCAACAGCATTAATTAAGCCATCTATACGACCCAATTTAGACATAATTTTTTCGCGCACTTGGAGAAGCGCACTGCGATTCATCACATCTACAACATGGTATTCTACAAAACTATGTGGTATTAGTTTTTCTTTCAATTCCTCAAGCAAAAGCTGATTCCTTCCTAAAAGGACTAATTTAGCTCCTGCTTTGGCTAGGCTTAGTGCCAAAGCGCCCCCAAGGGCTCCAGTAGCTCCTGTAACAATAAGTACACGATCTTTCAATTCAAACATTGTCATTGAGCGTATTTTGGATCCCATGAGATCACCTGTTCTGTGTCCATAGCGCGAACACCCATATCTACAGCAAAAGCCACTGCTGCTCCACTTTGAAGGTTTGAGAGCGGTGTGGAATTATCTAAAATTGACTTTCGAAAATCCTCTAGAGCTTGTCTTGTGGGCTCTTTGTGTTGATATTTGATTGGTGTTCCTTTACCCTCAGTCCAGCTCGCAGTAGCTCCCGAAACTCCATCAACATCACCCATTATTTTATTGTATTGTCCCTCTGGATAACGCCATGCGTTTTGATAATCAATGAGAATTGTAGCTTTATCTCCCATGACTTTGATTAGATAATCGTCCTTAGCATTGGAAGTAAGACAGGTAAAGTTGGCTTTTACTCCCCCAGGATAGGTGTATATTAAATGAGTATTATCATAGGTTTCTCTTCCGTCTTTCCAATAATCAATCCCTCCAAAACCAGCTACTTTTTCTGGAGTACTTTTCAACAACCAATTACAAAAATCAATTTGATGTGAACTCAGCTCTGCGGTAAGACCATAGGAGAATTCTCTATACATCCTCCAATTGACCTGCCGCTCATATTTTGGATTGGGTACCGGTCTTCTCCAATTACCATTTCGATTCCATTGAGCTTCAATGGCAGTTACTTTACCAATATCGCCAGACTGAATGAGCGCTACAACATGAGAATACAAACGGGAACTGTGATACTGATGTCCAGTTTGGAAAATTTTATTGTGGTTCTTTTTTACTTTTTGAATCAAGTCTAGAGTAGCTACATCTCCTTTAGCTAGGGTTTTTTCACAATAAATATGCACTGAAGCATCAACAGCATCTGAGGCTATTGTTGCATGGGTGCTCAAAGGGGTACTGATTATGACGGCATCAATATTTTTATAGGAAAGCAAGTCTTTGTGATTGCTGAATCGCTTCGCTCTCGGAGCAATCTTTGCTGCTTGATCTAATCGAAAGGAAAGGGGATCGCAAATCGCTTCAACGCTCATTCCCTCTATTCGATTGATGATTTTCATCAGGCCCTGCCCACGATCTCCTGTCCCAATAACCCCCACATGTAGCTGTTCTGAGGGCGTTCCTCTAAAAATTGAAAACAACTCACTTTCAGGCACTAAAAGCGGAAAACCAAGGCCAGTTGCACTCTTTTTCAAAAAAGATCTTCTAGATGACATTGTTAGAATGAATAGGTTTAAATTACATTTTTTGGTCTCTGCAATTTAAAAAAAACTTTTGCTATCTTGGGTAGACTTAAATACAAAAACCAATTGAAAAATTTTTTTAAACCCGCTACCGTTTTATTTTTTTTGCTGACTGTCTGTTCAACATATTCTCTTTTAGGTCAGAATATGCAATGGGAAAATCTTCTCAGCGACCCTAACTTGAATAATTTTGTCCGTCTTAATGGTACAGCAGACTTTCGTTTGGAAAACGGCATCCTAATTGGAACTTCAAAGAGCAATACACCAAATACCTTTTTAGCAACCAAAAAAGTATATGGTGATTTTATCTTAGAATTTGAGGTCCTCGTAGATTATGGCTTAAATTCAGGTGTTCAATTTAGAAGTGAAAGCCTCAAGAGTTATCTCAATGGAAGAGTACATGGATATCAATGTGAAATAGAAACCAGCTCAAGAAAATGGGCAGGGGGTATTTATGATGAAGCAAGGAGAGGCTGGCTTTACCCTCTCACTAGAAATCCAGAAGGACAAGAGGCTTTCATAAATGGAGCATGGAATAGGTATCGTATTGAAGCTATTGGATCTACCATCAAAAGTTTTGTGAATGGGATAGAAACATCAAATCTGGTAGACGACAAAACACCAGAAGGATTTATTGCATTTCAGGTCCACTCTATTTCCTCTCCAGAGGAAGAAGGCAAACAAGTGCGCTGGAGAAATGTGCGTATCATGACTTCTCAACTTCAAGAGAATCTTCTGATTTCAAAAAATAAAGCCCCACAAATAAGCTATTTGGACGGTGCTCTCACCCAAGAAGAAAAAAGACTAGGTTTTCGAATGTTGTGGGACGGTAAGACAACGCAAGGATGGCGTGGAGCCAAACAAAAACAGTTTCCCAGCCAAGGATGGCATATTGAGGACGGTGTACTTAAAGTAGAGGCTTCCAATGGAGGGGAATCGACAAACGGAGGTGATATTGTCACGCTAGAATCATTTAGAAATTTTGAATTAAGCCTCGATTTTCTCATCACAAAAGGGGCTAACAGTGGAATTAAATACTTTGTAAAACCTGGATTAAACTTAGGTGAAGGATCGGCCATAGGATTGGAATTTCAAATTCTAGACGATGTGAATCATCCCGATGCTAAACTTGGTAAAAATGGAAATCGAACCGTTGGGTCTCTCTATGATTTGATTCGAGCAGAAAACAAATCAACTGGGGCTAGAGGTAAAAACTTTAAGGGAGTGGGACAATGGAACAACGCTCGAATTGTAGTTCGAGGGGGAAAGGTCGAACATTGGTTAAATCATGTTAAAGTGGTGGAATACGATCGTTTTAGTCAAATCTTTGAAGCCCTTGTTGAAAAAAGCAAATACGAAAAATGGGAACAATTCGGTCAATGGCCTGAAGGAGTACTTTTACTTCAAGATCACGGAGACGAGGTTTCATTTAAAAACATAAAAATTAGAGAATTTTAATATGGATACGACCAGAAGAAACTTCATCAAAAAAACCTCTTTAGGTACTGTAGCAACAGCAACTTTAGGTTCTAATATACTGATTGGTAAAAATATTTTGGGCGCCAATGATCGCATACATTGCGCAATAGCAGGTGTTCGCAGCAGAGGAAAAGCTCATGCTGCCGCTATTAATCTTCAGGAAAATGCTCGAATCACTTACAGCTGTGATGTCGACGATCACATACTTGAAGAGCATAACAGTTGGTGTCAAAAAAATATTGGCTACATCCCCAAAATAGAAAAAGATTTTAGAAAACTGGTAGAAAACAAAGACATCGATGCCGTATTTATTGCCTCACCAGAACACTGGCATACTCCAATGAGTATTTTGGCTATGCAGGCAGGTAAACATGTTTATGTTGAAAAACCCTGTAGCCACAACCCCCGTGAAGTTGAATTATTAGTTGCGGCACAAAAAAAATACGGACTAAAAGTGCAGATGGGCAACCAACAACGATCTGCTGTGACAAGTATTAAAGCAATAAAAGACATTCGCCAAGGCATTATAGGAGAAGTCTACAAAGGAGAAGCTTACTATTCTAACAACCGTGGTTCAATTGGTGTAGGTAAAGAAATTCCTATTCCTGAACATTTAAACTGGGAATTGTGGCAAGGACCCGCGCCGCGTACAGCATATAAAGACAATATTCATCCATACAATTGGCATTGGTTTAGGAATTGGGGAACTGGGGAAGTTCACAACAACGGTACGCACGAAATCGATATTTGTAGATGGGCATTGGGAGTGGACTTACCAGAGAAAGTAACATCCTTTGGAGGAAAATACACTTATCAAGACGATTGGGAGTTTGTAGACAACCAACAAGTTACTTTTTCCTTTCCCAATGGAAAATTTATTACCTGGACAGGGCACAGTAGAGGTTTGATCCAACCCAATCAACCAGGAAGAGGGGTAACAATATATGGAAGCAAAGGGAGTATTCAATTGGACCGTAACTTTTACAAGCGTTATGATTTGGGTGGAAATTTGCTTTTTTCAGAGTTAGAGGGAGTCGCGAGTAAAACAACAGATACCCAAGGACAAGGTGGACTGGATGTAAATCATGTTGGAAACCTGTTTGACGCCATCCGAAAAGAGAGACCACTAACTGCTGAAATCAAAGATGCAAGTATTTCCACAATGCTTTGTCACCTTGCAAACATGGCACAAGATGCTGGAGAAACGTTACAAATAGACACCACAACAGCTAAAGTGCTAAACAACAATGCAGTAATGCAAAACTGGAGCAGAGAATATGCACCGGGCTGGGAACCAAAAATTTAAAGAAACCTATTTCCTTAAATGGATAAACAAAACCCAATACCACCTTTTATTCACGACGATTTTCTCTTGGAGTCAACGAGTGCAAAGGCACTGTATCACGATTATGTCAAAGACTTGCCAATTATTGATTATCACTGTCATCTTTCACCAAAGGACATTGCTGAAAATACCATTTTTGACTCAATTACTGCACTTTGGATAGACGGAGATCATTATAAATGGAGGGCTATGCGAACGCTAGGAGTAGAGGAAAAATACCTTACAGGAACAGCAAGTCCAAAAGAGAAATTTGTACAATTCGCTTCAGCACTACCTTTAATGATGCGCAATCCATTGTATCATTGGACTCAACTGGAATTGAAACGCTATTTTTCTATTTCAGAGCTGCTTTCTAAAGATACAGCTGACGCAATTTTTCAGCAAACAAATGCAAGGGCTACTTCAACCGAATTCAGCACTCAGAAATTACTTCAAAAGATGCAAGTGGAATATATAGGGACAACTGATGACCCTATAGACTCTTTAGAATATCACAGTATACATTCAGCTTCTGGGCACCCTATACATATGGCTCCCTCCTTTCGACCAGATCGCTGTTTGTTAATTCAATCCGATGGATTTAACGACTATCTAGATGACTTAGAGCGGGTTTGTGGGACAGAAATCCAAAGCTTTGAACAACTCTGCATTGCACTGGAACAACGCATGGATTTCTTTCAACAAAAGGGATGTCGTATTTCTGACCATGGTCTAGAATACCTTCCTTACATAATTTTATCGCCCAAAGAGATTGAATTCATTTTTACCAAAAGAAGAAGAAAAAACGAAGAAATTTCTAAAACGGATAGCGAAGGTTTCCAAACAGCTTTATTACTCTTTTTAAGTAAAAAATATCACAAATTAGGATGGGTACAGCAGTTCCATCTTGGTGCTATGAGAAATAACAACAGCAGGATGTTTAAAAACCTAGGGGCTGATACAGGATGGGATTCCATTGGGCAGTATCCTACAGCACGTTCGCTTTCCAAATTCTTAGATTCTTTAGACGCTACCCATCAATTAACAAAAACCGTTCTCTACAACCTCAATCCTGCAGACAACGAAATCATGGCTACCATGATTGGTAATTTTAATGATGGTAGTATTAAAGGGAAAGTGCAATGGGGATCAGGTTGGTGGTTTTCAGATCAGCTAGAAGGTATGACGAAACAGATTAATACACTTTCAAATATGGGTATTCTCAGTTGCTTCATTGGTATGCTTACCGATTCAAGAAGTTTTCTATCCTTCCCAAGGCATGAATATTTTAGAAGACTACTGTGCAACCTTTTTGGAAATGATATCGAAAAAGGACTGCTTCCAAAAGACCTACCCTGGATAGGAAAAATCATTTCAGACATCAGCTATGGAAATGCCAAAAACTATTTTGAACTCCCTAAATGAAAATCATTTTAAACCTTTCTTTTTTTTTAATATTCATTTTGACAGGGTTTACCGTTGGTTGCACCCAAAAAACTTCTACGCGAATTATTCGATTGGGTCACGGACTAGACAACACACATTCCGTACACCTGGCCATGGAACAAGCTAGCAAACATTTGGAACTCCTTTCCAAAGGAGCACTCAAGCTTCAAATCTACCCAAACCAACAATTGGGCAGTGAGCGAGAATGTCTTGAATTACTTCAAATAGGAAGTTTGGACATGACAAAAGTTTCAGGAGCAGTTTTAGAAAATTTTGCACCAAAACTCAAACTCTTTGGATTGCCTTTCTTATTTGAAGATAAAGAGCATTTATTCAAAGTATTGGATGGTCCCATCGGTAAAGAATTACTTAGTGAAGGAGAGGATTTTTGGTTAAAGGGTTTAGCATTTTACGACTCAGGTAGCCGAAGTTTTTACACAAAAGAACGACCAATAATGCAGCCTGATGATCTATCGGGAATGAAAATACGTGTTCAAGAGAGTGTTTCAGCTTTCGACATGATCAAACAATTGGGTGCGGCTCCTACCCCTATTTCTTGGGGAGAATTGTACACTGCATTACAACAAGGGGTTGTGGATGGAGCTGAGAACAATCCACCGAGTTTTTATCTTTCGAGACATTACGAAATATGCAAATATTACAGTATTGATGAACATACTATGATCCCCGATGTACTTCTAGTAAGTACCCATCTTTGGAATCGTCTCAATGCTCAAGAACAAAAGTGGCTTCAAGAGGCCATAGATCAGTCTGTTCCCTACCAAAGGGACTTATGGATTCAATCGGAGAAAGAAGCTCTTCAAGCAGTTATTGAAGCTGGTGTAGAAGTTTCTTATCCTAAGAAAAATACATTTCAACTAGCTACCCAAAGGATGTACGAAGATTTTAAAAAAGATCCTGAATTGGCAGCACTTATTCAGCAGATAAAAAATGAAGCAGATTAGAAAAAAAATTGACCGAGCTGTAGAAATCCTTTTAGTTGCTCTTTTATCTGTTATGGTACTCAATGTACTTTGGCAAGTGTTTACTCGTTTTTTCACCTCAAGCCCCAGTGCATTTACAGATGAACTTGCTCGATATCTTATGATTTGGTTGGGCATTTTAGGGGCGTCTTATGTCGCGGGAAAACAGGAACATGTTGCTATTGATTTTTTTGTCAAAAAAGGAAACACTTTTCAACAAAAGACTGCCAGACAAATGGTCCGTTTTTTAGTCTTGGGTTTTGCCTTTTTTGGTCTGATTCTAGGGGGAGGGCGTTTAGTATATATAACTTTTAAACTGGAACAATTTTCTCCGTCTTTACAACTTCCCTTAGCTGTAGTATACGCCGTGTTACCGCTAAGCGGTTTACTCCTTCTTTTTTACAAAACAATACCTAACCCAGATTGACAGAATGGACAGCATACCTATACTCGTATTAGTAATAAGCTTTCTCTTCTTTGTAGGAGTAGGAACTGCTGTGGCATGGAGTATTGTTTTATCTTCTCTTTTGACCCTAATGTATAGTCTACCAACTGTCGCTGCTTTAACGACTATTGCCCAACGGATGGGAACAGGATTGGATAGTTTTGCATTGCTGGCCATTCCTTTTTTCATACTTTCTGGTCAATTGATGACACACGGGGGAAGTGCTTACAGACTCATTCGTTTTGCAAAAACACTCGTAGGAACGTTTCCTGGAGGATTGGCACTCATCAATATCATATCTGCTATGCTTATGGGTGCCATAGCAGGTTCGGCTATGGCTTCCGCTTCCGCTATGGGTAGCATTTTGGGTCCAGAAATGGAAAAAGAAGGGTATGACAAAGAGTACGGTGCAGCTGTAAACATCACCTCCTCTACTACGGGTTTAGTCATTCCCCCTAGTAATGTTCTCATCGTTTATTCATTGGCAAGTGGTGGAGTTTCGATCGCTTCCTTGTTTCTTGCCGGTTATATACCAGGAATACTAACCGGTATCTTGTTGATGCTGGTAGCTTCCTTTTGGGCAAAACGAAAAAATTATCCCACCTCCAGAAGAAGCAGCTTCAAAGAAATCGTAACTAGTTTTCTTCATGCTATACCTAGTTTGTTTTTACTTATTGTGGTTATAGGAGGTATTGTTGCTGGCTTTTTTACTGCTACTGAAGCTTCTGCAATAGCAGTACTTTATAGCTTTTTATTGGGCGTGATTTATCGAGAAATTAAAAGAGATAACCTCTATGCAATCCTGTTGGAATCTGCCAAAACGAGTGCTGTAGTGCTTCTACTTATTGCAGCTTCTATGAGTATGTCTTGGGTTTTATCTTACGAAAACATTCCACAAATTTTAAGTGATCTCATACTAGGTTTCAGTGATAATAAAGTGGTGATCTTACTTTTGATCAATTGTATTCTTTTAATTGTTGGAATTTTTATGGACATGACACCTGCTGTGCTAATCTTTACTCCTATCTTTCTCCCTGTAGTTCAGTCTTTAGGAATAGATCCTGTGCAATTCGGTATCGTTATGGTGTTAAATTTATGTATTGGTTTGTGTACGCCTCCAGTAGGTTCAGTATTGTTTGTAGGCATCGGGATTGCAAAAACCAGTGTTGAAAAAGTAATCAAGCCCCTGTTGCCATTATTTCTTGCGATGCTAGTTGCCTTGCTGCTGATAACCTACATACCCGAACTCACTCTAGCCCTACCCAAGGTTTTTGGATTTTGATTTTGAATTTTCAAATTTTAGTATAAAACCAAAATGATTTCAATTATTTTTGCTAAAAAATAAAACCATCAAAAAACTATTATCAATAGCACTTCTAAAATGCCCTAGATGCAGAGAAGGCTCTCTTTTAGAAAAACATCCGTACCATTTAAAGAACTTCAACAAAGTCAATGAAAATTGTCCTAATTGTGGTTTACATTTTAAAATAGAACCCAGTTTTTTCTACGGCTCAATGTATGTATCTTACGGTATTGGAGTAGGAATAAGTATTGCTGTTTATCTCCTTTTGTTTCTTTTTGGATATGGAGATCAACTCTTGCAAAATTTTTTCATTATTTGCGGAACTTTAATCCTTCTGATGCCCTATATAAATGCTTTATCCAAAGTGATTTGGGCAAGTTTTTTCTTTAAATACGATCCCGCTATGAGTAAAAAAAGCAAGATTAATGTCTCAAAAAAATAGTCAAAAAACAGATCTCCCTTTTGATGTAACTCAAGCAGTAGTTTCTGAAGCTCTAGAGCAGTACATCAAACAAAGTACTACTGTTGATAGCGAGGTCTTGAATCAGAAAGCACCAGAAAGTATTGCGAAACAGCTGAAAGTAGAGGAACTCTTTCACAAAGGTTTTCAAAACACCAATCAAATAAAAGATTTTGTAAATACTTATTTAGAGCATACCAACCACCTTAAAAATCCAAGATATATGGGACATCAGGTGGCCGTTCCTCATGATTTATCAGGAATTCCAGACTGGATTCACGGAACGATAAATAACCCCAGTTCCCTTTATGAAATGGGACCGGCAGGAGCTACGCTTGAAGGATTTATGATCAATTGGATGTTGCAGCAACTGGGTTGGTTTAAAGGAAATGATCTCACAGATTTTAGTAGAATAGAACCAAACGGAAGTGGGATTTTAACTCATGGGGGGTCCGTAGCGAATCTCACGGCACTTTCTGCTGCTCGAGCCTTTGCAGCTCCAGAAGCATGGGAAGAAGGGAGTCCAGACGATCTAGTGGTATTAGGTCCCAGCACCTCTCATTATTCCATTGTCCGGGCATTATCAATAATGGGAATGGGAAAAAAATCCTTCGTTCCCGTTCCTGTAGATGAAAACGAGGTAATTATAACCTCGGCTCTAGAAGAAAGCTACTCGCAGATAAAAAAAGAAAAAAAAAGAGTGATGGCTGTAGTTGCCAATGCCTGTGCGACTTCTACAGGTCTTTTTGATCCATTAGATGAAATGGCTGATTTTTGTGAAAAGAATAAACTGTGGTTTCATGTAGACGGAGCACATGGTGCTGTTGCATTACTTTCTCCTAAACACAAACACAAAGTCAAAGGAATAGAGCGAGCAGATTCAATCATATGGGATGCACATAAAATGATGAAGGTTCCTTCCCTTTGTACAGCGGTGCTCTTTAAAGAACAAAAAAACATGTGGAACTGTTTCCGGCAAAAAGGAAGCTATGTTTTTCACGAGAATGAGGTTGTAGGCATGGACTCCATGCCTTTCACTGTAGAGTGTACTAAATCCGCTTTGGGTACAAAATTGTTCTGGAGCTTTGCCCTAGAAGGAGAAAAAGGGATAGTAGATTTTGTTGAAAATAGTTTTGAACAAGCCAAAGAACTCTACACCTATCTCAAGTCAAACAAAAACTTTTTCTGCCCTTACCCACCTCAATCCAATATTTTATGCTTTCAATACAAACCAGAGACTATTGATGATCAACAACAGCTTGCTCTGAGGTACGCATTAATCAACTCTGGTGCCTTTTATATTACCTCTTGTGTAATCCAAGGGAAAAGGTACTTGAGAACAGTGCTAATGAATCCCTTAAGTAATCAAGAAGACTTTAAGGCATTAGTGAAGAGTATTGAACAGCACGCAGCGACTTTAGAACAGAAATAAATCTGCTTAATTTTACCGTACAAGCGCGTTATCAAGCACTGTTTTGTAAGTAGAGTTGAGCAATCCACAAGAATAAATTACTTTAGCTAAAATGATGATTCATGAATTCAATAAATATTAGTACCTATTTGAAAAACGTTTTTGAATCGAACGGGCTGACCTCTTTTTGGGCTGAACATATAACTTTATTAGTTTTATTTTTAACCATCTTGCTCCTAGGGGTGCTTCTTTTTTGGGTATCCAGAAAAATTATCATCAGTGTTTTTAGTCGATTGGCACAAAGGACCAAATCCTCATTCGATGATTTGTTATTGAAAAATAAAGTACCCAAACTGCTTTCCTACATCCCTTTTTTATCCTTTTTATACGCCTATCTCCCCGATCTCTTTAGTTCAAAATACGAGATTCTCCACAGTGGAATCATAAATTTATTAGAGATTAGTACCGTTGTAGTGGTCATTGCAATGATTCGTGCTGTACTGAAAAGTTTAAGTGATTACCTCAAAACCATAGATGCATTAAAAGACAAGCCTTTAGACAGTTACCTTCAAGTAGTCATGATCTTTTTGTGGTTTGTGGGAGGTATTCTTATTCTCTCCATTTTAACAGGTAAAGATATTTGGAGTTTTGTCACAGCTCTTGGGGCTTTATCTGCAGTATTACTATTTGTATTTAAAGACACCATTTTAGGTTTTGTTGCCAGTGTACAAATTGCCATAAATGATACCGTTCGTATTGGCGACTGGATCAGTATGCCTCAAAACAAAGCAGATGGTGATGTCATTTCAATAAGTCTTTCCACTGTGCAAGTACAAAATTTTGATAAAACCATAACTTCCATCCCAACCTATAAACTCATATCAGAATCTTTTATCAACTGGAGGGGAATGAGTGAATCTAACGGAAGGAGAATTAAACGTTCACTTCTTATTAAAATAAGTAGTATTCGTTTTTTAGAAAATCAGGAACTGGAAAAACTGGAAAAAATTGAGCTACTCAGTCCTTTTATAAAGAAGAGAAAGGCAGAAATAGAAGCTTCAAATACTGAGAAAAATGTAGACAAAAGTTTACTCATAAACGGCAGGAATTTTACCAACTTAGGGCTGTTCAGACACTATACAGAAGCATATCTAGAAAACCATCCTATGGTTAATTCTGAGATGACCATCATGTGTCGTCAATTGGCTCCCAGTTCACAAGGAATTCCAATAGAAGTTTATGTCTTCAGCAAAGACAAAGAGTGGAAAAACTACGAGCACATATCCGCAGATATTTTTGACCATCTATTGGCCTCCACCTCCTATTTTTCACTGGAGTGTTTTGAACTGAGCCCTAACCTACCACTACACAACTCAAACGCATAAAAAAAGGCTGCTATCGCAGCCTTTTATATGAATAGTTATCGTTACTAATTGATTCCTTGTCCCATAATGTATGGACCACCTGCTGCTTTTAATTCAGCCTCTAGCGCTGGAATTCTATTTTCACTTATCTCTTTTACCTCTGCCTTTAGCGTGACAAGCAATTCCTTTGCAATCTCTAAGCTTTTCGCATGTAAAGGTGTTGGTCCATAGGTGCCTCCCAATCCTGCCATAGCATTAGATAAAAACTGTCCTATGCCAGAAGGATTTCGCTCCCCTACTTCACTACGAGAGGGACTACCTGAAATACTGTTGTTCAAACGAGTAAGATCTCTTTTAAGAGCTTCTAATTTGGGCTCAATAGTACCTGGGAGTATCTGTGCTTTCGCTAATGCATTTGCAAGAGCTTTTTGCATTTTAGTACTCTCAGTCAAAACATCTCGAACAGCAGTAATCGCCTTGTATACCTCTGTAATTTCATTCAAATACGAATTGTATTGTTCGTGGCTGATTCCCTGTAGCACTCCTGTTCTGATTGCTTTTACCTCAAAAGAAATTGGCCCATCTAATGGAGTAACTTTTCCGTTCTGAACCAATGCCAAAGAAGCTTGATAGGTGCCTGGTTTTGCTAATGCACCCCCACGATTGTAACGTGAAGCTCTGTCTGATACTGCATAGGGATTGAAGTGGGTCATGTCCCAAGCAATTCGGCGACTTCCCTTTTGCGCTTTTTGACTTACTTTATTAATTACATTTCCCTTCTGATCTTGAATACTCAAAACAACCTTTGCCGGTTCTTCTTCTCCCTCAGCATCTAAAGCATCCCAACCTGGAAAAGGAATATCAGCTTTTTTCTTGTTTAATTCAGCTTCTTTCTTTTTTCGAAGCTGTTGGGTTGTTTGATAAGAATCTGCTAAATGATAAGTAAATACAGCACCGTAGGTGGGATTTTTTGCGAAATAGTAATCTGCACCTGTATTTCCAACATTGCTTCGCGGTACAAACCATTTAGCGGGTCGAGGGCTGAATAGTTTGCCTTGCTTTTTCAAGTTGTCTTCAGTAAACTCTCTTAAAGCACTGTAGTCGTCTAAAATAAAAAAGCCGCGTCCAAAAGAGGCAGCAACCAAATCATTTTCTCTTTTTTGAATGGTAAGATCACGGAAAGAGATCGTAGGTGATCCTTTTAATTTATGCCATGAATTTCCACCGTTTAGAGAAGTGTAAATTCCAAACTCGGTAGCTGCGAAAAGTAAATTCTTTTTTACAGGATCTTGAACCATACGCCATACAAGGGTTCTATCTGGTATATTTCCACTAATGGACTGCCATGTTTGTCCTTTATCTGTACTTTTAAACAGGTAAGGGCTAAAATCTCCTTCTTTGTGATTATCCAATGCCACATAAACGGTGTTGGCATCAAATAAATCTGCTTTGATATCATTGACAAACGTTCTCGGTGCAAGTCCCAAAGCAGTTACGGGAATCTTTTTCCAACTTCCACCTCCATTTTCTGACACTTGGATAAATCCGTCGTCAGTACCTGCGTAGAGCAACCCTTCTTGTACCGGTGACTCCGCCAGTGATGTTATGGTGTTGTAATTCGACATTGCACCTACATCCCAAGCATTGTCCCAGCTTTGTTTACGGCCCATAATAGGCAACGTCAATCGCTCTTCGTTTCGAGTCAAATCTCCTGAAATGGGCTCCCAATCATCGCCTCTGTTTTCTGATTTCCATACTCTATAAGATGCAAAATACAGGCGAGCAGGATTGTGTGGACTAACCAGTATAGGCGCATCCCAATTGAAGCGTTCATGAGGTTCTCCCATGCCAGCTTTTGGCTGTATAGAAAGGGGTTCTCCAGTTGTTAAATCAACACGATAAAGTCCTCCTTGCTGGGTTTCTGCATAGATAATGTCATTGTAAACAGGATCAGTTGCGGATTGATGTCCGTCTGCAAATAAGGTTTTGTACCAGTGTTTATTTGCTATCCCTTGTCGTTCATCTGTCGCGGAAGGTCCGCCAGCAGAACCGTTGTCTTGGGTACCTCCAAAAATATGATAGAAAGGCTCTGCATTATTTACAGCCACTTTATAAAATTGTGTGAGGGGTAAGTTTTTAATATACCTCCAGTTCTCTGCATTATCAAAGGTTTCGTAAATTCCTGCATCTGTTCCCAACATGAGATAGTTAGGATCGTCTTTTTTGAATACTAGGGCATGATTGTCCGAGTGTTTTTCTTCTTCTTTTAGTTGCACAAAAGTTTTTCCTCCATCTCCTGAAGTTAACACTCTAACATTCATGAGATACAAACGATCAAACTCATGCGGACTTGCATACAACTCTTGATAGTAATGAGGACCTGTTCCTCCAGAAACGGTATTAGACATTTTATCCCAAGAGGCACCTCGATTGGAAGAGCGGTAAACAGCTCCTTTGGTACGGTCCAATTCTATGGCTGCATAGACCACATCAGGATTTTGAGGAGAAATAGCAATTCCTATTTTCCCGAGATTGGATTTAGGAAGCCCTTGTGTAAGTTGGGTCCAATGTTCGCCTCCATCATCTGAACGGTACAATCCAGTTCCAGGCCCACCGCCCATTAAAGCGGCTACAGTTCGATGCCGGTCCCATGTTGCAGCATACAGAATACTAGGGTTTCTGGGGTCGATCATGATGTCTGTAACACCTGTCCACTCAGCATCACCCAATACGCGTTTCCAAGTAGTTCCTCCATCAGTTGTTTTATAGAGCCCTCGCTCTCCTCCTTTTGTCCAAAGAGGTCCTTGTGCGGCAACCCAAACTACATTGGAATTGTCTGGATGTACAATAATTTCTGAAATGTGTTCCGATTTTTTCAACCCCATATTCTTCCAGGTCTTTCCACCATCTGCGCTACGGTAAACTCCATCACCATAAGCAACGTGTCTTCCCCCAACATTTTCACCAGTTCCCAACCAAACAATTTCTGGATTTGAAGGGTCTAATGTGATGCATCCTGTTGAATATGAAGTTTGTGTATCAAATATAGGTGTCCATGTGGTTCCGGCATTTTCAGTCTTCCATACCCCAGAGGATCCTGTTGCAACATACCAAACGTTTTCGTTGTTTGGATGGGTTATGATGTCTGCAATTCGACCAGATAAAAAAGCTGGTCCTACATTCCGAAGTTTAAATGCGTCCAAAGAAATGGACTGTTCTGCTTCTGACGGATTACTTTTTTTCCGCTTTTGGGCGTCTACTCCATGGAATGGAAGGAGCAAAAATACCGTCAAAAAACTAAGTGCTAATTTTTTCATTTTTTATCTGTTTTAAAAATTCAATGTACATTTTAATTTACGCTTTAGCAATTCAATTCATTCCTTTTTTAGATATTGTAAAAAAAATATGATGAAACGCTCTATACTATATTCATTGATTTTTCTCTTAAGCTGTACATACGTTTCTGCTCAAAAATCAAAAGATAAAGGAAGTAACAAGTCGATAGACTCTTTAACACAAGAACTGCAAAAGCAACAGGGACTAATCACTACTTACCATAAAGAAAATCAAATTTATTTTGAGATAAGTCAGGATCTTTTAGGCAAAGATTTACTTATGGTGACACGCTTTGTTCAATTTCCATCCAATTTTCAGGCTTATCAAAATGCAGGATCAAAAACCAGTGAACAACTGATTCATTTTACCAAAAAAGGAGAACAATTACTCCTCACTCAGAAGAGTTACATTAACGTTGCCGATCAAAAGGATCCTATCGCTTTAAGTGTTTCTCAAAATAATTTTCCACCTATTCTAGCAGCCTTTCCAATCAAAAACAGTGAAACTGATCGTTTTTTGATTGATGTAAGTAATTATTTTAATGACGATTCTCCTGGTTTTAATATAATACGACCTTCCCAAAAAAAATCGTTTGGTTTAGGTGGTGTTGATTCCAAACGAAGTTTTATAGACCAAGTAAAGAGCTTTCCCAAAAATGTAGAAATTCAACATACGCTTACCTTCAGCGCCAGTAATGCACCTCGTGCAAACCGAACAAAAACGTTGAGTTTTCAAATAAATCATTCGCTTATTTTACTTCCAGAAAACCCAATGCAGGTACGCTATGCTGATCCGAGGGTAGGATGGTTTAGCCTTAAAAAATACAACTACAGTTCAGAGGCTTTAAAATCAGATGAAGTTACCATAGTGCGAAGATGGAGATTGGAACCTAAAGATGAAGAAGCCTATGCAAGAGGAGAACTTGTTGAACCTAAAAAACCAATAGTGTACTATCTTGACCCTGCTACACCTAAAAAATGGCGTCCCTATTTTATTCAAGGGATAGAAGATTGGGCTACCGTATTTGAAAAAGCAGGATTCAAGAATGCTATTCAAGCTAAAGAGCCACCAACTCCAGAAGAAGACCCAAATTTTAGCCCGGAAGACGTTCGTTATTCTACCGTTCGATATGTGGCAACCACTACCAGAAACGCAACAGGCCCAAGTGTTTCAGACCCTCGGACAGGTGAAATCATAGAAAGTGATATCATCTGGTACCACAATCATTTGCGCTCATATAGAAACCGCTATTTGCTAGAAACTGGAGCTGCAAATCCCAAAGCACGTACCTTAGAAACACCTGAAAATGAAATAGGGGAAATGATGCGACGTGTGATCTCACATGAAATCGGCCATGCTTTGGGATTACCACATAATATGAAAGCCAGTTCAGCATATCCTGTGGACTCTTTACGCTCTGGGTCCTTCACTCAAAAAATGGGGATTGCTACAACTATAATGGATTATGCACGCTACAACTATATTGCTCAGCCAGGTGATGAAAACATTCGCTTTGTACGTCAATTGGGTCCTTACGACGATTATGCTATCGAATGGGGTTATCGATATTTTCCTGGGGAAACTTCAGAAACGGAAAAAGTTTCCTTGAAAAAAATGGTAGATGAAAAAAGTATGAATCCAATCTATATGTTTGGATCTGGGGGTAACGATCCGGATACACAAACCGAAAATATTGGTGATGATCCTGTAAAAGCAAGTGAATATGGATTAAAAAACTTGAAGATTGTTTCAAAAAACTTAGATAATTGGACCACAAAAAAAGGACAAACCTATGATGACTTAGACGAACTTTACAATGAATTACTCGGAGTATACAGGCGTTACATTTACCATGTGGTAAAAATGATTGGTGGTATTAACGAGACCTTAATGCTAAAAGGACAACAAAACATCCCTTACAAAAATCTCGCTGCTAACGAACAGCGTAGGGCATTAAGTTTTCTATACGAACACCTTTGGAGTACTCAAAATTGGCTAGTAGATCCTGAATTGATCTCAAAAATCAAAAAAGAGGGTGGTTTGGAACGATTACAAAACATTCAATACAGTGCCTTACAACGAATTTTAGATTCTGAGCGTCTTAATAGGATGAGTTCCTCAATTTCCACATTAAAAGAGGAAGGATTAACTGCTGCAGAACTTTTAGATCAATTGTATTTTAGTTTTTTTGAATATAAGCTTCCCTTGGATCAATCCTTAATGGTGCTCCAAATTCGTTTTATGGAACAACTGAACAAGCTTCGAATGGATCCAAAACTCAACCCGTGTATTAAGTCCCTTTTAGTTGCACAAGAAAAACACGTTTTAAAAACAGCAAAAAAACGTTCCAAAACAGGAAGTATGGCGCAAAAAAACCACTATTCCTATCTCATCAAACAGTTTGAAACGGATTGACACCTAGGAACGGCTTTACGCTCACTGAATGTTTTTACTTTGTTTTACATTTTTTTTTGTGGGGATACTACCCAACAGCACAATTGTTAATAACAGATAGAAAGTGAAAAAAGTGTTCCCATAAAAAAAGAAGAGTAATCCTATTGCTAGAAAGACGTAATATACCCATAGATACCTTTTTCGGTCTAGGAAGGTATATAACCCTCGGTACACCGATGTAAGAAACAGAATAACAGCTGCACAAAATAAAAGCAGTGGTAAAATAATTTGAAACCCAATTAAAACAGATTCAATTGCATATTCTTTCTTTTCGAACAATGCGTCAAATTCAACTCCAATCATTGCTAGGAATAGCCCCAGCGAACTGATCCATGCAAGAAATGAGATTGAAATGCAAAATAAAAACTGAGAACTTCTGGTGCTTTTTAAAGAGGTTAAAGTGTGTTTTCTAAACATTGAAGTAGGTTTTAGGTGGCTCAAACTAAGATATAAAAAATTTAAGAAAATACTAGCTTCCAAAAACCGCATCGATCACCTCAAAGGCAGTCTCTGCCATTCGGTTGCCTTTTTCATCTAGCAAAGGATTGATTTCAGAAACCTCCAATGCAACAACTTTATTGCTCGCCTGTATTCCTTGAATAAGCTGTATTACTTCTTTGGGATCAAACCCTTTAGAAACTGGAGTTCCTGTTCCGTGAGAAATTAAATCACAATCCAGAGCATCTACATCAAAAGTGATGTAAATCAAATCTACTTGAGCCAATTGGCTCAAGGCTTCTTCGACACATTGGACCAATCTTCTATGGCGTACTTCATGGACTTTGTAGTTGCGAATCTTTTTTTCTTTCATGATTGCCTCTTCTTCTGCCTCAGTATCCCGTACACCAAAATAA
>Ga0075477_10000175_pt1 | contig 25521 bp, 43 predicted proteins | sample DEB08_DNA_FD_76338 | JGI IMG/M metagenome (GOLD analysis project Ga0075477, IMG submission 76338) | Aqueous microbial communities from the Delaware River and Bay under freshwater to marine salinity gradient to study organic matter... | ecosystem: Environmental > Aquatic > Marine > Coastal ...
GAGGGAGAACTTCACATCACCCTTGGCACCCACGACAACACGCTGATAGACATTCTCCACGATGTCATTCGTGATCACACCCTCACCATCACGAACAGCGCGGATAGCACACTCGTTCATGAGGTTCGCGAGGTCAGCGCCAGAGAAACCCGTCGTCTGCTTGGCGATGTTCCCAAGGTCTACTGTATCATCGAGGTTCTTATCACGAGAATGAACACCCAGGATCTTCTTACGCCCTTGAACACTTGGAAGGGTAACCTGAATCTTACGGTCGAAACGACCAGGTCTCAAAAGAGCGTCATCAAGGATATCGATACGGTTTGTGGCGGCGATGACTACGATACCAGTCTCATTGTCGAACCCATCCATTTCGGTGAGAAGCTGGTTAATGGTCTGCTCGCGCTCGTCATTAGAGGGCATGTTTCCACCACCACGCTTCTTACCGACAGCATCAATCTCATCAATGAAGACGATACACGGTTGATTTTCTCGTGCCTGCTGGAAAAGTTCCCGTACCCGCTTGGCCCCAACACCTACGAACATCTCAACAAAGTTGGCGGCAGAACACTGGATGAAGGGGACATTGGACTCACCAGCGATGGCTCGAGCGAGGAGGGTCTTACCCGTACCTGGAGCACCAGCGAGGAGGGCACCACGAGGAATCTTAGCACCACTTCCATAGTAGCGTTCAGGTTTTTTGAGGAAATCCACAATCTCTTCGAGCTCCTCTTTGGCAGAGTCGATACCCTCAACATCAGTGAATCGGGTCTCAACCTCTTGGTCCATCGTAAACTCAGTGGACTTCCCAAAGGGGTTGGGCATTCCCATTCCACCTGAGCTACGGGAACCGAAAATCGCCCGAAGGACAGTGAAGAGATAGATACCGAGGATGACCATGATTCCAGTTTCAGCGAAGGACATAGGGGGTCCCGAAGTATCCACGAGAACCTCAGCATCACTGTCCATCAGGGTCTGCCAGAGCTGCTCCGTTTGAACGATACGAACATCACCATAGTCACCATTCTCCTCTTGAAACTGGGCGACATTCTCACTTGGCTTCACGATGACGGCGGGAAGTTCCTTGTTTTTGAGACCCTTGACAAACTGACTATACGTCCTTGGATGATACTCAGGCTTACGCTCAGATGCGATTTTGACGGGGGGAGCCGTAAAATTATTTGCGATACTGAACATCGTTTCATTACAATGACGTCACGTTTTTAAGTTCTATATCTCGCAAACCCCATTTTTTCCATCATATAGTACATCTGATATGCACCAACCACACTTGGACACCTGTACTGCTCAGGCATACATTCAGGGATACCTTCTTGGGAGTAATACGCCGTCTCACTCTTGCGTTCTTCGAAGTGTGAAGGGTGGTGGTTTCTTAACCACACCAGGTGTTCCGCACAAGTATGCACTTTACCATATCTACGAGTGTACTCAAGGGTCAATGCGATTCCAATCTCACATGCATAGATATAGTTTTTGAGACTTGAACCAACCCACATAGTCATGGGGTGCTTCGAGTGCGCGGGGCGATACCCTCTCCGTTTGCCATCCTTTGTGTAGGGTGCGTTTTCCTGAATATAGTCCTGTTGGTTCGAAAAGAACCATGCAGTATACAACATCTGACAAATCTCCAATTGAATCTTGACAACATGTTGGTCACATGACATGTGTGCGATTTCAGCAGGAATCAACGAAAGAAAGAAAATGTTCATTCTTGTAGTCGTCGGTATTGTACACTCTCACCTCAACGTCTCCGAAGAACACAGAGCCGTTGGGAAGTTTCCAGATTTTCTCTTTTGTTTGTTGGTTGGCGTGATACGTCGCTTCCTTCAGGGTGTGAAAGAAGCCACGGTCGAGTATGTGGTTGGCAAGGACAACGTTTGTCACAAACATAATAAGATGATTAATTAAAATATAAGATTCTACTTAGGTTTCTGGTTCAGAAATATACTCCTCCTCTTCAGGTTCTTCATCTGGTTCCACATCAAGTTCACCTTCATCACCGGGGATGTCATCTTCATCCTGTTCAATCTCGGGTTCTTCGTCGATATCTTGCTTCTTATCATCCTCCTTCTTCTTTTTAGCCTTTTTCACAGGTTCCTTATCAAATATCTTCGCCAAAATCGCTGGAACCTTTCTAGCAAACTTCATTTTTTTATCGTGTGATTCTTTAATTTTTTGGATAAACTCATCACTGAATCCATGAGACTTGTATGCTTGAATGATAACCTTAATGGGTGGTAATTTAGCATGACGATAATACTTATCATACATATCTGCGATCGCCGAAATCACCTTCACCCTAACAATCCCACTTTTCAACACCTTAAGCTTTACTTCAACGTGATCACCATATTGAATATCAGGTTCGTTAGATGGTGATGGTGGGACATATGGGGTTGGTTCAGGGAGATCTGGTTCAATAAAAGGAATTCCAAGTTGTTCATTATTTTTTTTCAATGTTTGTAGATATTGTTCCTTCATATAGATAGGTTTCTTCCTGAATTTGTATACATCCGGGGGTTTTGATTGTGTGATGGTGTATAAAAATGATCCTTCTACCGGTTTGTCCCCACGCACTGGAGGAGGACATTTAACACGCTTCGACGGTCGTCTGTACATGCTCATCTTGTTTTTCGACAATCGTCTCCTCTAACTTAGGCTTCATAAAATATTCAAGTTCACAACGAATCACATGAGCAGATTGGCGATTCTGGTGGGTATAGTACGGACCCCAGATCTCGATAACCTTTCTCTCTTTGTCGTACCAAAGGTAGTCGAGACCAAGCTTTTGAGTGAGCCAGTAAAACTTCTTACCAGTCTTACCGATGAACTTGAAGATGACGTCTTCGTCATACTCGGAGACGTCCATTTGAGAGTAGTGGGCGTTCGGAGGTGTGTAAGGGGCCATCTTTCTTCTTTGCTAAACTTGCCTCCTTCTGTTTAAGCATGTTTCGTACATGTTTTTGGGAGTATACCTGTTTTTTGTTTTTCTTATCATTCTTAGTCACACGTTTTTTAGGTTCTTTAAACTCCATCTTTGTATATTTAGATCCAAGTTTTTAACTTAGGCTTCTTCTTCATCAACAAGAGAAACATCATCATCGGTATCTTCTTCATCACTCGTAGAGCACTCAAAATCTTCATCCTCACTGTCATCGATGAGTTCGTATCCATGTGGAACCTTAACAAAAAGTCCAGTATCTTCGAGAGACTCTACATCATAGAATCCGGATACAGTTGTCTTACACACTTCATCGTCACTGTTTGTAAAGTCGTAGTACTTGAACTTGTTACGTTCAAGAAAATTCACAATGTATGTATCTGGATTTTCTTGAACAATTCGTGCTATTTGGGTTGTCCCATCTTCACAGTCGATATCAACGATCATGACTGGATAAAATGAATTTTAAATCTTTAATAACATTAATGGATAACCTTAAAGCGTGGGGAGTACACTACATATCTCATAGAAGGGTTGGGCCCATGGATGCAGTCATGTTCGACATTGATGATACACTCATCTTCACAAATGGTAAAGCTAATACGCCAATGATTGAGCTGTTACGTGAAGCTAAAGGTATGGGGTACAAGATTGTCATAATAACAGCTCGACCAGGTTTGGAACCTGTTATTAATTGGACAATAAAACAATTAGGAGAGTATGGAATTGGTTTTGATTATATAGGGTTTACGAGCGCGGCTACAAAATCTCTCATGAAACAAAAGTTACCTTACAACTTTATTCTATCCGTCGGTGATTTACCAACTGATCTAACTGATTCGCGACACGTTCTCAACATTTCCAATTTCTACCACAATTGAGACAACTCACGAATACGGTCATTGGTTCATCTGCTGATCTCGTCTGCATTTGATAATATGTCGTCTTCACCGATTTACATCGACCACATTTGAAAAAACCATCTTGATTCTTCACTTCTTTCGCAATATATTCTTTTCGTAATTCTTTGTGGATTAGCTCTTCCATTTGATTAGCATAATTTCCATTGGGTAACAACTCTTCTGGACGCATATCGACAATATCCAGAACAGAAAGACGTTTGTCTATAAGCTGACTCTTCAGTCTCGGATTCTCGTTAAGGCTTGTCTTCAGAGACAAAAACTTATGTTTATAAATGTCGGTAAATCTATGATTATCCCATGCAGCTTCGAAACCTCGAAGTTTGCTTCGTCGCTCCGAATGACGAACGATGCATTTTTCTAAATCTGTACACAAATCGTCATCGGGTGGTAAGTCTAAAATTTCTGCAATTTTTTCAACGACAAACGTGCGAGTTGGATTATCCATGTAAATTTCTAGTGAGAAACCTTTATGTTTATCAATACTTAGGGCAAAGGAAGTCCGGAATAAATATCAGAACGCTCAGGGGAATCGAATGCATCAGAAACACGGCGAGCAGGGTTCGTGTCTACAAACCCATAACGATAGTCTGTGCGACCAGTGTTGTAACCCTCACGAACACAGTAGATGACATACACGATGAATGCACACACCGTCGCAATCAACAGTAGATTACCTGGTGTATTTTTCATTTATAACTTACGGATATTTTTTTGTGGATACAAGTCAAGATGACAAAGGCGGTACTTATCCACGAAGATGTGGGTAACATAGAAGAAATAGAGCTAGACATAGCTCCTCGAAAGAATGAAATATTCAAATTATTGGAGGGAAGACAAACGTTTATAGGTCAGTGGCCTGAGATTGATGTCGTTATTATGAAACCTGAGGATGGTAAAATGAAGAACGAGAACATTTTACCAAACCCATTTGATGTTGAAGATGTTTATGGAAAGATTTTACTTGTACGAATGGATGAAAACTCCGATCCACAAGATTTTACAATAGAAGAATACAATTCATTCTTACTTGGGAACAAACGCCTCCCGGTTTAAAACTGCGTTTGCGTATTTCATGCATAGCTGAAAGTGTACATACGCCCAATCCATCGGATTTTCGACCGAAGGTTTACCAGGTAAGGGGTTATCATTGACAACCGAAATGATATTAACCCTCTCACCAGTCATTGATTTTGCAGTGATATTACCAACTTTCTTCAACCACATGGCATGCTTTTCATCTTTACAATCGAAGCTCCGAACGAAGTGAGCCATTTATATTACTTGGGATTCTTTTCTATAAGTAGACGCGCACTTGGATCAGTCACGTCCGTCCATTTAGGTCTCCATATCTCTGTGATTAAATGATCGTTATCCTTCCCATACATCGTCCAGAAGATGTTCCTGTACATAGCTTCCTCTTTCGTCAAAGGAGTGTTGTGACCACGTGATTTTGCCCGCGTTTCTCTTAAGAGTTTGTCATCCACTTCACTTTCGGCATACTTCTTAATCTCATCAACCCAATTCGTTCCAACTGCATCGCTCATACCATCTTTTTGTCTCCATAAGACTTCATTTGGGAGATATCCCTCGAACGCCTCACGAAGTATGCGTTTCTCAACTTTGTTAATCTTGATCGTTTGGTTCACAGACATACAAACATCGATAAAGTTCTTATCAAGAAATGGTACAATTAGATCAAGACCATGTGCACCCGCACACCTATCCGCCCTCAACCCATCGAACTGGTGAATCAATCGGAGACGACGCATATTTTCACATGCAAATTCGTCAACATTCGGTGCGTTGTGGAAATAGAGATATCCACCTAGAATTTCATCAGCTCCTTCACCCGAAAAGATATACCGACAAGATGTGTGATGCTTGATGTGCTTACAGAGAAGCCACATCGGGGTACTCGCCCTGATAGTCGTAGTATCGTATGATTCAAGTGTGTGAATCACATTATTAATATGTGCGATACCCTCTTGGACAGTAAACTTTACCTCCGTGTGTTCACTCCCCAAATAATCAGACACTTTACGAGCAGCTTCGAGATCTGGACTCCCATCAAGGCCGATGGAGAATGTCTTGATCTTTCCAAGTTTTCGTGTGGCAATCGAAGCGATCAGACTACTATCAAGACCTCCTGAAAGAAGAAACCCAATATCACGTTCCGTATTTTCAATGCGTTCATGAACCGCATGTTCAAGTGCATCTCTGATCTTTCTGTGGTATCTTGTCTTGATATACTTATTCACGGGCCAATATCCATTGTAGTAACAGATGAAATCATTCACATAGGAATCATAAATATGTCCGGGGGGAAAGATGTGAATTTCACTGTTTAGGAATAGTAACGCCTTCACTTCACTCGCGAACGCGATTGAATTCTCATCGTATCTTGTATAGAAAAGAGGTCTCACACCAACATGATCACGGGCAGCCATGACGCGTTTACCATTTGTCCATACGAGTGCGAAATCTCCGTTGATATTATCTAGGGCTTTCTGAATACCGTAATCCTTAATGAGGGGTAAAAGTACCTCACAGTCACTCCTGCTTACTTCATTACCCGTAAGAAAGTCTCGATGGTTATATATTTCTCCATTACATATGAGCATCTCGTTATCCTTTCTGAAAGGCTGCATACCAGCCTCAGTCAGATCGTTGATCGCGAGACGATAAAAATCCATGCGACATTTACCTAGAGTCTTACTACTATAATCATCGGGGCCTCGGTGAGAAAGAAGATAAGAGGGAACGTCTACTTCTTCACCGAAGAGGGCTAGGATGCCACACATTATTGTTACATGTTAGTTTATTTTTAAGTTGTATTCAAGCAAGTCCCTGTACGCGTCTTCATCCACAACCGCATCCATCTCCTGCCCAGACATCGAGATGGATTCAAGATTCCCATGGTCCTCAGTTTCAAAATGTAGAATACAGTAAAAGGAAGAATTCGTTCGACTCGCTATCCTATCGATCGTATTCATGTCATATGTTTCGATATCGATGTACCGTTCAATTTGATCAGGAGTTCTGTATTTTACAGAGGAGCTTTCGAGTTTTCTCTTTTCTCGTGACATGTCGAAGCATGGCCACACACCATGCTTTGAACGAAATGATGATACATATTTTACACATTTGTTAGCAGTTTCTTGACTACTAAAACATACAAACCTGTGTTTAGATGAAGGGTCCACGAGACTGAGATAGGTTCCGTTTACATTTAATTTTACAAAGTGAAACTCCATTTAATTAATATAAGGAAAATATCTTTAATAGATATAGATGAACTTCCCCAAAACCCCTGGACAATGTAAATATGCCCTCGCACTCAGGTCTGCTAAGCCCATTGTGATAGGTACGGGACCAGCGGGTTCGGGGAAAACGATGTTGGCGTGTCAGATTGCCTTAGAACATGTGGCTAAATATCAACGCCCCAAGATTGTACTGACCCGCCCCATCGTAGCAGCGGATGAAGATATGGGCTACCTCCCCGGTGATATGGATCAAAAGATGGAGCCGTGGACGAAACCAATGTTTGACATCTTTGAGCAGTACTTTTCGTACAATCAAATTGACAGGTTCGTTAAGATTGAACCTCTTGGATATATGCGAGGAAGAACCTTCAACAATACCCTAATCATCGCCGATGAAATGCAGAACGCTACACCCAATCAGATGAAAATGCTTTTGACACGTGTGGGAGAAGGTACAAAGCTCATCGTCACAGGTGATCTAGAACAATCAGACCTCGGTTCTGAAAATGGTCTTGAAGATCTCATCTATAGAATGCAGTGCCAAGACCTCGAGTACATCACACATGTAGAGATGGAAGATGAAGATATTGTTCGACATCCAGCGGTTAAAGAAGTACTCAGTATTTTGAAGAGATGAAAGTCATACTCGCACTTCCCGGTCGTACCTTTTCTGGTACATTCTTGATGAACTGGTCTCAGACCCTAATGACCCTCACGAAGAAGGGGTACGATTTCATGGTCACGAACGAATATTCGAGTTTTGTCTCATTCTCTCGAATGAAGACGCTTGGTCTCGATGTACTTCGTGGTGCTGACCAGAAACCATTTGGTGGCCAGGTTGAATATGATGTCTGGCTCACGATCGACTCTGATATCGTTTTCACCCCTGAACAAGTCATCGAGTTACTCGAAGATACTAAAACGTACCCAGTCGTCTCCGGTCTCTATCGGATGCAAGATATGAAACACCTCGTGTGTGTGAAGAGTTGGGACATGGAATACTTCAAAAAGACTGGGTCATTCGAGTTCATGAAAGCTGATGAACTCGAAAGGGAGGATAAATACATCTCCGTGGCGTATAACGGTATGGGTTTCTTTGCGTGTCGTAGGGAGGTTCTAGAGAAGATGAAGTATCCATACTTTAGCTATCCCCTCATCGAGTTTGATGGATTGAAAGATATGTGTTCGGAAGATGTCGCATTTTGTAAGAACCTCAAGGATGCCGGTTTTGAAGTAATTGTGAATACGACCCTCCGTGTTGGGCACGAGAAAACTCTCGTAATTTGAGACGCTGAATGTCATTGTTGAGGAATCTTAGTTCCTTGTCTGCGCGCTCTAGACGCTCCTCCATCCATTTCTTCTCTTGTTTTACTTTTTTATACCATTCCGTCATCTCGTAAATTTCCTGGTCGATTTGTGTATATCGCTCAGCAAGTTTATAGTCTGTGGGAAGTTCTTGGAGATCTGCTGCGATTTCTTCCATGCGCACATCAAGACCTTTACAGGAATCTTTGAACTCTTCCATCGTGCTTACATAGAGCTCTTATTTTTTAATCCAGTAATCTAACTTTAGGTCGGCTCTACCAGGTGCACATGTGAAATCCAATCCATTGATAGGGTACGACTCATCTTCGATTTCCCTGGTCGTTATAAGATCTTTGCGGACGTATGTAACCTCGAAAATTCGTGGGAAATTGGTATCCAACCATGGCTGAACAGGTGAGTTATTCGCATGAACATGTGTACATATGAAACGTGTATTCATAAATGAAAACACATAATCGAATATACTTTCCATTTGAATAATCTGCTGTGGGTTAAGTGGAAGATGAAATTCGATAACAATCTGAGAAAAATTATCTATAGTTTTAAATTTACTATTTAAAATGTTCCACTCTGAGCCTTCGATATCGATCTGCGCAAATAAATTTTTACATTTAATGTGACCATTTTTTATTACATGATTGTCTATGGTATCCATGTTATGTGTTTTATGATCCGACACACCTTCTTTGAAAAAATGTAAATAGTCTGGTTTATTGGTTATACTATCCACGGTGTGATCATATACATATGATTGTTTATTGTATTTGTTGTAAAACTCCTTTTCAAAAGTGATCTGATCGTCGGAGCCGTAACTATAGAGGGCATCATATTCTGGAAGTCCTTCACAAATAACATACCCACCATCAGATTCATTCCCGATTCTTATTTTATTGAAATTTGTCTTATGAGGTACGACATATTTCCGGAGTTTATCACACACTTTAATGAAATGTTCGGGATCGAATTGCATATTTTAAATATCCATGTCAGTCTTTAAGTGAGTAGATGTCAATGCAAGTTTTGGATCACCCCCGAAACCCATGGCATTTTCTGCCCCTGTGAGTTTGTCATCTTTTATCACAATTTGACCATTATTTTTATAAACACGACCCTGGAAATCTGGCCAGTTGATCCAACCAGCTTCATTCACTTTGAGATCTTTGTTCATGTGTAGATATTCAGATGTTATACCTGGATACAAATTAATCCGTGGAATAAAAAAAGCATCGCAACCAGTTTCCATGATAACGCGTTTGATATTCTTAATGATGTCTTCCGTTGGTATCTCATTCGGCTTTAAATGAAATATATAGTCTCCAGATGTTTCATCTGGCTTTGGATTGATCACAATATCATCATCGGGATCTTTCATTTTCTCTAAGAACGCAATCAAATGTGTTGGATCACCACCAGCTTCAATCGAGTACGTAAACTTGATGTCATCCTCATAACTGATACTTCTCCAATCCAATGATTTGTCTGTGATTAAATTCTTACCATACCTATGAACACTTCTCTCTTTCAACTTATTTACATATTCCATATCTACTAAATCTGGATGAACATACCAATCTTCGAAAACTACATCAGGGGTTTCATGGTGAATGTCCTCAAATACACACACGTAACCACGTCTCTTGAAAATTTTTCTCGATTCTTCTCGGGCGGCAATATGGTTACCCCCTGCATACGCGTCGTGCTCATAAGTCACTACAGCAAACTTGTGACGATTCATAACTTCTTCATCAATTTTACGAAGAGTTTTAATAGTCGCATCACCATCTAGATCGAATGAAAGATAATCAATAATTTCAGGCATTTCAGTTTCATCCATGAGACGCACGTAGTCCAATGTAGTCGCATCGCTTATGACATGTACACTATTTGGTCTATGTTCCTCATAACTAGGTCTAAAATGTTCCATGTAATCAATTAGAATCCCTTTCCACCCAAACTCCTTCTCGAGAATATAAGTGTTGTTGATATTGATCGGCTCATGGGCACCCATATCTAAGAATGTACCATTCTTCTTGTTTTTCAAAACACTGAGAACAAATTTATCTTGTAGTGCCTGTCCGTGAAACCTGGGCATACTATAACATAAATGTAAATATTCTTTATACTAGAGTCTTATAGAAAATATCTTGTAACTCTTGTTTCTCTACACTTTTAATGTGCCACAGAGAGAGGTCTGGGTTAGCACCCAAACCCTTTGTATTTTCGGAACCCGTGATAGTCTCATGTAAACCCTTGGTCCACTTCACGATGCCGTTATTTTTGTACACACGACCCTGATAATCTGGCCAGTTGATCCATCCAAGTTCATTCACTTTGAATGAATGTTTAGAAAGCCATTTCTGAGTATATCCCGGACAGATATTGATGCGTGGAACATATAACAATTCAGCATTCGAATCCACGATGATGCGTTTAATGTTTTTTATCAGGTTTTCACGAGGCATTTCATCTGCATCAATGACGAAGATGTACTCACCCGTACATAGAGATGTATGATAGTTTCGGTGATTGGAAAAATTTCCACAAAATGCACGTTCAGAAACATTCAAACCTTCATGCTTCTTTAAAACATTTCGCACATCCTCTGTGACCTTTGTACTATCGATGAGAATGTTTATATCATCCTCTTCATCCTTTACGCGTTTCAAGAATGAAAGAAGATCATTCAATTCACGAGCCTCATTACAGACTGTGATAGCATACGTCAAGCGCATGTTTAAAGATATCACCTCAATTATCTTTAAACATGTTCGGTAAGATCTATGGTCGTTTCTTTCTTGGACAGTATTTGGGTCTCACACATGATGATGAAGTGGGTACCACTACACTCTCAGAACTCATCGAGACCTATGATCACTGGGAAGCTTTTGTTCGGGATGCGCGTCAAAAGTATGAGAAGGTTCAACTGTTCACGATGTTTGAAACTGATGATGTTCATCCACACATCATCGATTGTATGAAACACTTCGACAAGGTGATTGTCCCATTTGACTATCTCAAGGAAATTTTGGAACGTCGAGGTATTACATGTGAGTCCATGAACTATTGGTCATCCGAGCTCATTCGTTCCAAACCAAAAGTCATTGAAAAAAAGCAAGACCCAAACCGTCTCGTATTCTTGTACAACGGTACCAATGATGTTCGCAAAAATGTCACAACCCTGACAAGAGTGTTTGCGAAAGCATGTGAAGGTACCAAACACACTCTCATCGTAAAAACCAATAAATCGGATGGATTGACCCAAAGTAAAAATATTAAAATCATAACCGAAAGACTTTCCATAGAAAAGTTGGCATCCCTCTTCAATCTCTGTGACTACTGCATAACTCTCACACGAGGGGAAGGTGTGAGCCTCCTACACCTAGAGGGGGCATATTTTGGAAAAGCCACGATCAGTCATGATGGTGGTGTCTTCAAGGATGTCAAAAAGTTCATAAAAGTTCCAATGATACCCGTGCCATATAAAAAGGTACCCATAGATCTCACCGATGTCCCACCTTTCTTACACAAAGTCTTCTATGGGAAATGGTGGGAAGTGAGTGAGGATGAAGTTATTAAAGTTATTAAAGATGTGATCAATTTGTAATACAATGGTCAAAACAATTCTCCATCACCTAGGCCTTGGTGACCAGATCATGCTAAATGGTATGGTTCGGCATTTTGCAGAGAATGATAACGTTGTCATCTTTGCTCAACGTAAACATGTAGAGAGTGTTCGATTTATGTATCGTGACATCGCAGACAAAGTTGAAATCATTCTCGTAGATAGTACACATCCAAAAGAAATGTGGTCACAAATAAAGGGTGATGTCATTCCTCTCGCCACCTATGGTATCCATGAAGAAAATTGGAAATTTATGACACAAGGACAAGGAAGTCTCATGTCAAATTGGGCGCATGGGGTGTACATTCAAGCTGGTATTAACCCCCATTACATGTACTCAAAGTTCAAGGTCGTCCGAGATGAAGCAAGAGAACTTAAACCTGAATATGAAAAGTATATATTCGTTCATGATGATGCTGAGAGAGGACAGGGAATAGATGTAGATACTGAACTCCCTATTTGTAGACCCATGATTGAAACGACGCCTAATATTTTTGATTATGTCACACTCATCGACAAAGCAGAAGAATTTCATGGAATGAATAGCTCTTACAGTTGGATGGTGGAGCTAATGAAGCTCGGTAATCCAAACAAAAACTTTTTTCATATAGATATCGCTCACACCTACTATATACCTCGGACAGTTAAGACTGTTTTTAGTGACGATCTCTGGTCCTTTGTTTAATGACTTTTCTCTTCGATGACACGTGAACCCTCCTCAATGTTAATATTCTTTTTCAATCTCGATCTCTCATCGTTGAGTTTGTACACACTCCTTGCCTTTTGTACAAACTCATCGTCAAACTTTCCAAGATTTTCAAATTCTCTGAGATCATCCTCCACTTCCCATAGTTGACGGTTTACATCCACGAGATCCTGCTTGATGAGGGTGGGAAATTCAGATTTTCTCAGTGTTTCCAATTCATAACGTACATTCTTGAGTTTTTCAGGGTCTGTAATCTTCTCGCTTTTTATTTCCAAAATGGTAATTTTGTCGATAAGTTCACCTTTCGAAACCTCGACAAACATTTAAAGGAAAAATGTTTCTAACCTTTAAATGAAAGTAGCACTGATCACAGGAGCGAATGGTCAAGATGGATCATATCTACGTGAATACTTACAGGCTAAGGGGTACATCATCAAATGTATTAATCGAGGTGATGATATTCGTGAATGTGTATTAGATTGTATCGAGTACAGTCATATTGAAATTTATAATCTCGCCGCACAAAGTCATGTAGGGAAATCCTTCAAGAATGCAACCAACACTTTTCAAACAAATACAGAGAATATCTTATTTATTCTCGAAACTGTAAAACATTTGGGAATACAACACAAGTGTAAAATTTTTCAAGCCTCCTCATCTGAAATGTTAGGAGAACCCTCATCCTTGTACGGAATTTCAAAACTCTCAGCACATCTCATCACCAAACATTTTAGGGAAATCCATGGGATGTTTGTCTGTTCGGGTATCCTCTATAACCATGAATCACCACGGAGAAAGGATACATTTGTCACACAAAAAATCATACAGGGTCTAAAGTCTGGTGAATGCTTCACCCTCGGGAACATAGATGCTCGTAGGGACTGGGGTCACGCAAAAGACTACGTGGAAGCGATGTGGCTCATGTTACAACAAGATCAACCAGGTGATTATGTCATCGCCACTGGTAAAACACATTCTGTACGGGAATTCATAGAAATTGCTGTACACAAGATGGGTAAGAAGATTGTATGGTCAGGGAAAGGCGAACACGGTGAAGGTCGTATAGATGGTAAAGTTATCGTAAAAGTTTCCGAAGAATTTTACAGACCTGACGATACAAAATCAATACCAGTGGCCGACCCGTCAAAATTGGAAGCCATTGGGTGGTCGAGGAAGTATACTCTCCCCGAAATCGTCGAAGAGATGCTATTCCCTCCTGCAGAGATATCTCAGGCTTCCAATAGTCCAAGATAAAAGGTCTCGGTTCGTTGAACCTGTCGTGTGTATTCATCTTCTTCGTGGAAGGTCGAACATCTTCACATATGTACTTTGCCACATCTATAATCCTAGTCGATTCAAAACTCGTGATATCCACTGTATCTACTTTTTCTTTGATTTCGTCGTATTTGTTCATCACAGTCGTCAGACACTTCGCACAGTCATCTGTGTGTAAAAATTGTCTCTCCTCCCCTCCATCTGTCATCAAGTCTATGTATCCCTTTGTCCTAAACTTATGGAGCATATCTGTGATGACGTGTGACTTTTCAGAAACACTCTCAGGTCCGTACACGTTCCAAAATCGTGCAGATATGCCACCCAACTTCCTCGTGTAATGTTCACCGATGTATTTTAGAGTTCCGTACACGTTGTCCATATTGTACATTGTACTTGAGGCGAATACGAATTTCTTTCCATGTAGAAGATTGAACGTGTTTATCATGATCATATTGTTGCGATTGACAAAATCCAAATCAACATCCCATATATATTTCGCACCACCTACATCGTACGCAAGGAAAAACACAAAGTCACTCTCATCTATCACAGACTTTAATCTGTATACATTCAACGAATTACTCATGTCGTGGTCATTCGTCAATTTTATATCCCAATGTGTAACCCAATGTCCCGATGCTTTGAGAGCTTTGCATAAAGCGGTTCCTATTACACCTTCAGAACCCAATACGAGTACTTTCATTGCATTTAAAATCACAGAAATCTTTATATTCCTGATTATTTTTTTACTATAGATACAATCGAAGAGTGATGATAACCACTCACGTCATCTATGTTCTTAGATTTTACGAATGAAGCTATACCTCTTTCAACCTCATTACCGGGCTGACAATCATGACATAAAATAACAGCACCCGGTTTCATTTTGTCGTAAATCGCTTCAAGATCTTTTATCACACCTTCATATGAATGATCACCATCAATAAAAGCTAGGTCTATACTCTCATTTTCATGAATTCCGAGTGTGTACGCACTATCTCCTCTTATCGGTATTACAATGTGATGTAATTCATTAGTACACACATTTTTATAAAACTGGTAAAAATAATCGTCGGTCTTAGGAGGAGGAGAACCTTCAGTAGCTAATTCATTCATGTCTTGAACCCATAAGTCATGACAATAAATTATCGGTTTTCCTTTCATGGTGAGTCCCGCTATGACACCACTACAACCCAAATAACTCCCAGTTTCTACATACTTAGAATCTTCTTTCAAATCTGACATGTGACGTATGAGAACTTCTACGTCAAATCTGTTAAGAGTACCTTTAACATCATTTACATAAGTAAATGCGATGTTGTTTTCATCTGTATGAAATTGGAGATCCATATAAGAGTTATTAATTATTTTTCTCTAAGTAATATAACAAGACAATGTCTCGTTTCGGAGCAATGAGCACCATGGCTGGAGCTGGGGCTCGTGCAGGTGGAGCTATCCAAAGATCCACTGCGTACCAAGGTGTCGCTCAAACCGCTGGTAAAACTGTACAGTTAGATATCAACTGGGGTACCATAGGTATCATTCTCTTCCTCGGTTTCTTTTATATGGTTATCGCCTCTATAGGTATTGACACATTCTCGAAGTGTGATGAGCTAAAGGGTAAGGCTGTTCAAGAGAACCTAAACAAATGGCTTATTGCCACACTCGCGATCGCTCTCACAATTCCATTCACTCTCTTTGTCACTAAGGTTGCTGGATCAAAGAAGCTCGGTGCGTTCACTCTCATCTATGCGATCATGGGTCTCATAGGTAGTGCTGCGGCCCTAAACTGGGTTCGTAACTGTGAAGTCACTAAGGATGATAAACCCAAGCTTATCTATAGCGGTCTCAACGTAGCATCATTCTCGTGCGTGCTGCTCGTTTCCATATTTTTATTCGTGAAAAAGAATAAGAAGGTATGAAGCCCATTGCCTATAACGTCTACGTCCTCATGATGTTCTTGGCCTACGTGATGCGCAGAGCAGGGACATTTTCCATGGATGAAAAGGTTAGAATGATTGAATTTTTAAGTTACATGGCACTCAACCCCAACTCTAGAATAGAGGGACATGGGGGTGGAGCGACTCTGTTAGGAGAAGTGATGCGATGCCAACCATCGCAAGTCGACCATTTACTAGCTCTGTCTCAGGCTTCCAAAAACCCTGTACATAACCTTCATCTTTAGAGTTCGCCGCTGTTCCGAGGAACGCCAAACTGGCAACAGCGACAGAGAGACCGATGTTATCATGGAATTGGGTACTGATGGAGTTACCAGTCATAATCTCATCAATCACGGCAGAGGTGAAACCAATCATCGCAGCACGACCATTTACACGCTCGGCTACAGAAAGGAAATCATTGGGGCGCTCAATTGGAGTGAGCTTAGGTGGCCTAACAGCAGAAGAAGATGTGGTCTTCTTCGCGATCTTATTGGGTGTGAAGGAAGGCTTCGCGGACGCACGAATGAGAAGGCTCATTACTGGATTACACACGATCTTTTTCCTTAAGTAAGATCTTGTTCAATACATATAATTGGACGATGATACCCGATGACGTGTAAAGTGTCGTCATGTTGACACCATAACGCCTGTACTGGTACACGAGCCATAATAGACTCGATATGAGACCTAGGAGTATGATATTCTTTCGTTCCACCTCAATCTTATCTGATTGCTCAATATCTTTGTACATCAGGACGAACCCAATCCCAAACGCGATACTCGCGATAATGTCGTTTGTATCCATCATTTATTATGTACATACATAATAAAATGGAAACCTTGTTACAAAAGTTTGTTGGGAAGATTGATGCTCAAAGTCTCGTCAAGACTGTAGAAGAACTCAAGATTGAGTACATCGATGATGGTCTCACCAAGGAAGACATTCCGCCCATCTTGGGTCGCCTCATGATGGAAACCCAAAAGTTCAAGAAGCTTCCGGGACCCCAGAAGAAGAAGTTGGTCATTGGTGTCTTGAACCACCTCATCGAACAGATCGACGAGGGTGAGAAGGATTCCGAATTTGAGATTGTTCTCAAATCCCTAGTACCCCCAATGGTTGACGGTTTCGCCAACATGCTCAAAACAAAACAAGCTGTCGCCAAATGTTTACCCTGTCTCGCTTAAGGATAGGCCACGTGATCAAAATAGAATGCGATTCCCCTCACTTGAGGTTATGGTTCGCTACGGAATCTATACAGTAAAAGAACTCGAACGATTCGCAAAAGGACTTACCCCAAAAAGAAAGATTAACATCCTAAGTGAGTGTACAAAGTGTGATTTTGTATACGACGGTCCAATGTGCCTGAATTGCCACCCATGAAGTATTGTCAGGTGACGAGCTATATGTCCAAAGGACCGGTCGTCATCAGCAATAATCACATGTGCGCAGAGAGGCAACTCATACGACGTCTTTACCGAGAATGTATGAAGAAGGGATACAAACCTCATCAGTTTACTGAGTGGCTCCATAGGAAACATGGTGAATTAGTGATCGAACGCAAAAATATTTACGGTGATGCGGTGTCATTACCATGTGTCCTATGCAGAAAAGCTATGGAAAGGTTTGATATATGTTGGGCGGCCCACGATGGTACACAGTGGGTTCATAGTAAAAAATCGGAATATCTTCCACCTTCTATACCAACCGCTAAACAGAAGAGAATGTTAGGTTTTGGGTGTAATAATCAAACCTAGTGCCGATTCTAGATTGTTATGTGTTCTCTTGAGTGGCTTTGTTCGCTTGAGTTTTAATGCGTTGTTATTCGAAGTCGAATTCTTTATTTCATCCATCTTCTTTGTGTTTGAAATAATGGGTATTAGTTTATCAACAACTGGTTGTGTGGGTATCTCCTTTGGTTTTACAACATCGACCGTGTTGTTTTTTCTAAATTCTTCTATCGTCAAGTCCCCACCAAATTCTTTGAGTCTATATTTGTATGGAGCAGGTTTTATAGAACCAATTTGGTTGTACATCTTCTTTCGCATCATCACGATGTTTCCACATATGAGACCACCTCGACTGAGGCCATATCTTTCTATCGCATAAGATTTCATACAACTCCATGAACAAAAGTTACCAGTTGTATGAAATGTGTTTCTTCTATCGTCATGTTTGACGGGTAATTTTAAGGGTGTTTCAGTGAAATCGTGACAACACCACCAACACCACATACTCTAAATTTTTATTAAGTCTTTAAGCCCTTCAAAGTAATCCAGCTAGGGCATCTAAATCCTCTTGAGTAATACCCTTTTCCTCAACTTTCTTCTTCACTTCGGGATCTTGTTCAACATCCTCTTCGGGAGTGGGGCCGGCGGAAGGACCCACTTCACCCTCGTAAGATTCACGCATCCTGAAGAATATGATGAGAGCGAGAAGTACAGCTACCGCTATGAGGATAGTTCTAGTTCTATTCTTCATTATAGTTTAACTCAATATTTTAATTAACGACGACGACCACCACCACCACCACGCATCATCATCATCAAAAACAACAAACACGAAATCAACACGACAACACCACCGACAGCTAAACCAATCTGTGTCTGTTGAGGCATACCCCCTGGTTTCGCTAAACCACCCCCGGTTGCAGGAGCAGCTGCGGAAGCAGTCGCGGGAGCAGGAGACCCGGAAGGGGTACGGGAAGTCGCAGGAGCTTTCTTAGATGCAGGTGCAGGTGCAGGTGCAGGTGTCTTCTTCTTCTTGGCAGCAGCGTCCCTCTTCTTCTTGGCAGCAGCGTCCCTCTTCTTCTTGGCAGCAGCGTCGGCGTCCCTCTTCCTCTTGGCAGCAGCGTCGGCGTCCCTCTTCCTCTTGGCGTCCGCAGCCTTACGAGCTGCTTCTTGCTTTTCGCGGTCACGTTTATTTTGTTCCGAAGAAAAATCAATATTACAACTTTGGACCGATTTTAAATCACCATAAGCCTTTACATTATCCTGTTGCATAACTTGATTACAGACAGCCATCTGTATTTGACACGCGGGTGTGTTGGACATTGGTTTGTACACATTACCCGAACATATATCTGGAACAATACAGTCAGCATTACCAAAAGATCTCTCGGGTATATTTGATTTCGCAAGAAGTTTCTCGAGCTCCGTCACTGCTGGTATAATTTCTTTGCATCCCGCCCAAGTTGGATTCTTTCTACATCTATCCAAAAACCCCGAACCCGCAACATTGATGCATTTACACATTTCATCTTTTCTTCCTTTCGAAGTTTCACAATATGCTCGAGCATTCTGTTCAGCTTTGGCTTTACTAATCTGTGCTTCAATCAGCTGATAACACGTTTGATTCCCAACCTTATTGGCGAGATTTTCCTGTTTCATACAGTACCCGGTACCGGTTGTCTGACCACCTTTCATCGTGGCACCGAAAAGTAATTGATGTCTAATCGACCGAACTTTTCCCCCGTTATCAGTCGCAGAAGCACCATCCAGTTGGCCACGCATAGATGACGAACCGAGTAAACCAGGAATCTTAGAATCACTAACCGTACATCTGAATCCGAAATGCGCACTCGGGAAAGAAGAGTTACCCGGTTGATACATATATGAACTTCCCAGACCCTTACAGGGGTGATTACCCGAACTCGAGTTAGAACCGGTGTATCGGATGTGGTCCCTTGTGTCACTCACATTTGGTTTACCAGAAGCGTTAAAATTACCACTCGAGTCAGTATCTGTCCACACACAGTGGTACCTCTTGGATCTTCTACTTCCCTTGTGTCTACGAATCATCATCGTATCACCATCCTTATTATTCTTTCGCTCGTGACAATTTCCCCTGTGAGTATCATATTGACGATGACCAACGGGTTCGTACCACCCTGACGCATAGACATACATACTTAATCCTATTTTACATAAATATTTTTTTTCTGAATATTTATCAGATGTGGGTGATCTATGTAATCATAGCTCTATTGATATTTTGGGTCGTCACACAATTAAGAAAAAAACAAGTTGTCCGTAAAAAAGTCTTTTCCAAACAAGAATGTGAACATGTCATAGAAGTTGCAAACAAATACGAGTTCATCAATGATAAACTTGATACGATTGATGGTCAGCCCGAACATCAAATTGATATATTCACCGAGAATGAAGTGAAAAATAAAGAACTCTATGACCTCTCCATGGACCTCTATCGTAAACATCTACCAAATCATGACCATCTCAAAGTGGGTTACATTTTTCTAAGACGATACAACCCAGAAGATCGTACGGGTGTTCCCATACATTTTGATGAGTGTACGGTTACTATGAGTGTCCTTCTATCCGATACCAAAGACTTCGAAGGGGGGAAGTTGTATGTCTTTGATGAGAAGACATCTAAGAAGTTCGATGAAGATGGTCTAGACTTTATGGAAAATACTGAGCGCGGGGAGTATATGGATGGAAAAGTTTTACCCGTAATGGAGTACGAACAAGGAGATATGGTGATCTTTAAGGGTGGTAAATTGTTTCATGGTATAACCCCAGTCACAGGTGGAGAAAGGTATCTGTTGTCTTATTTCTTTGATTAACCATGAATGTTACCAGAAAGGGTTATACGCGATTCATCTCGAAGCTGTTCATCGACACCATGAAGCATGTATGATGGAAATATGATAATTTCACCCTCACGAATATCTAGTTCTTTACGCGTTTTGAATTCTGGGCGACTGTTGATAAAATCTTTGTATAGATCCGGAGCTGGTGAAGGGTTGTAAAAATAAAATTTCGCATCCTTTTCTGGGTCATATTTGGCAAAATACGTGAAACTAAATAGAGGTGGGTCACCAAATTCAGGGTTCATGTGATAGTGAACATCTTGCTGATCACCCTTCGTGTATTGATTCACCCAGTAGTCACCAAAACATTCTGGATGTTCACACCCTTTAAACGAAAGTTTTCCTAAAGGTATCTCAAACTGGTCTGATACCACTTTCAATATCTTTTCAAGTTCACCCTGAATGTGTACCATGTTACCAAGATCTCTACTCATCGCTGTAGACTTACACTTTGCATTCCACTCATCTGACATTTCACTCAGTCGATCTTCGTTTGCGTATTCTAAAATGTCTTCGAGTGCTTTCACAGGATTCTCGAACTTGTATTTCAGAACGGGAAATCCCCAAACACTAATCTCCATTTTGTTATTAACGGATTACTTTTTTAATAACAGAATGACTCACATAAATTTTTTGAGGGCGGTAATTTTCTTCTTTTTATCTTCCATCTTCATACCTTCAACACGCTTCATAGCCACGAGAACCACGAGAATCACTAAGACTATAAGAAGATAGTTATTCATTTATTATAATTCCGAGAAAAAATTATCGACAAACTCGAATAGTCCATCGTAATCACGTTGTTTGGCGAGAGTGTAAGCAATCAAAATACTATCTTCATCATCCGTCATCTTAGACATCATCTCTTTGAATGTGTCTGGGTCAAAGTCATCGCCTGTCACATACTCGATTAATTCAACCTTCCGAGGATTATACATTTCATCCTGACGATTGTTAAAATACACCCATAAAATGATAGCCAGGACGGCTAAAAAAACTGCTACATGTGTGCGCTTCATGTTTTATAATGTACTGATATTTTTTTAAAGACTCGTAACAAGCTCCGTGAGTTTTTCACGGTTACCAGCCTTCGCGAGATCATACGCATCTTGAACAAAATCTTCGTCGTTAGTGAGTTTATTGACACGGGTCATCACTTCGATGGGATTGAGCTGTTCTTGCTGGACATAGGCAATCAAACCTTCCTTGGTCGACTCGTAGTTTTCCCTAAATTTACGACCTTCCATATATTTCTTGATCATCCAAATGACGACAGCGATAATAGCGGCAAGTAAGATTCCCCTGTTGAGGTTGTTCTTCATTATACTTTAATAGATATTTTTTTTTTCTCAGGGAATAACAAATGGTCCTTGGTCTCTTCGGAAAAAATAAAACCGAAAAGGAGACCACGATTGAAAATCAAGTTACAAATGAATCGGTATTCACGTCTCTGAACAGAACCGAAAATTCGTCTGCATCCAAGATTATATCTAAACAAAATCTTAACATAAATGGTGCGACATTCATATGTAAAAAACCCCAAATCAAACAAATCGCGAACCTTGATGTCAAAGTCATGGCTAAATTCACAGGGAAAGATTCTGCGAATCTAGTTGACGATATCATGAATGAGATGGATTCCAAACTCGATGAGGAACTCGACCAGGCATCGGGTTTTCTAGGTCTTGGTGGTGGTAATGAAGCTAAGATGAAGACAAATGTTAAAACGAGTGTGACGAACTCCCTCAAAAAATCTATTACAAACGAGACGATTAATAAACTTGCGGCTGAGATTGCTGTGGGTCAGAACTTGAAGATTGAAAATCTTATCGTCGATCCCTGTTTAAAGTACCCAGGCATAAAGATTGCCGAAAAATTACTGGAACAGGGTAAAATGTCTTTTAAGGACTTTATGGAAGCGACTAAAGAACCCTGTGATGCAGAGTGTGGTGAGATTGGTCAGGATGTTCAGATTAAATTCGTTTCCGAACAACTCACAAATAAAATAAATGAAACTGTCGCCCAGAATAAACAGGTTCAGAAACTCAAACAGGATATCGCATCCAAGCAGAAGCAGAAGCAGCAGGGTGTTGGTGAAGCTGTCGGTGACGTTTACAAAGGTCTAGGCGAGGGTGTAGGTACTGCTGTCGGTGGTAAGGGAGCCGACGGTTCCGTTGGTGGTATTGGTGGGGGTGTTAGTGATGCCGCTGAAGGTGTCGGTTCGGGTATTGGCAGCGCCTTCCAAGGTGGTTCGATGCCTTCGATCGCCTCCGCCTCGGTATGCTGTGTTCTCGTTCTCGGAGCCGCGGCGTTCGCGATGTCTCCCGCTGGTCAGAATATGGCCAAGAGTGCTGGTAAAGGGCGTTAATTTTTAAAGAATACGACTTGATTCAGTCTATATTCATTTCCAAAATACCTTTCATTTGGTATATGCATTCCATGTGGGAAGTAACTCCCATCAAACAGAATGCATCTATTAAATTTTGGTTCGAGTGTTTTAACAATTTCCCATTTTGTTTTTGATCGCCACGGAACGACATGTTCACCTTGTTGATTTTCTGTGTCTGGGAGAACTTCTTTGTATAGGTTAGTACCACATTCAGAGTCACTTTTGTTCAAATATATAAGTGCAGTGTATCCAGGATCCGTGTGTGGATGCCAGTAGTTATTTTTATAGTCATTGAATGTATTGGGATAAAATCGTGTTTTATTTGTCATTAACATTCTAGGATCTTGATCAAGAGTTGATTTACAAATTTTTGACAAGTACGAAGTCACTTTTTCCATTTCTAAAAATGTACTCATATGTCTCTTGTCATCAAAGTAAACCCCATTTTTACTTGCAAACCTCAAGTCTCTCCCTGGATGATGAACCTTTGCTGGAATAGTATCGAGAAGTTTTAAAATTAGTTGTGGCTTTTTGTAAAAATCGTCAATGTAGTAAATGTTCGAACCCATAAATGTTTCGGTACGAATAGGCGACCCATAGTTGATGTCAAAGATACTCATCTATAAGTTAAGTACATTAAAATCCGTTCGTAATTATCCCGTCCACTCCATACCTATACATATACTCCAACTCCTTGTCTTCTTTGTGTGTATAGGTGTACACCTTGATGTCTCGTATGTTACAGTACGATATGAAGTCATGATCGAGACACGTCCAATGAAGGACGACGGCGTCGAGACCCCTCGTCACTCGTTCGTATTCACTTTCGTGGAAAGTTGTCTCAAATGTTGATCCCCTTTTAAACATTCTAGGAAGATTGTAAAGTATCTTTCGATTGAAACTACAAAAGAAAACATCTTGCACAGGTTCAGTCTTGTAAAATTCTGTGAGTGCATTCACCACGGAAAGATCATTCCCTTTGATGTCGATGATCAAAAGTGTTCGACGAACATCCGGAATCTCATCATACACTTCTTTGAGTGAACACACACCTTGGGATTTGAGAGTGTCAAGGGACATGTCTGAAACAAAATGATCATTGAGATAGACATCGTGATGTAGCACGAGTTCACCCGTCGCACAGAGTTGTACATCAATCTCGACACCATCATACTCCATGTGGATCGCCTGACGAATCGCTTCGATACTGTTATCCCTGTACTTCAATGAGTACCCCCGGTGAGCGATACATTTCATTCCTAACTTAAAGGGATATTAATCCTTTATACCAATGATTCTTTCGATCGACGTTGGTACAAAGAATTTAGCCCTTTGTCTTCTCGATGATAAAGCTGGAAACCTCGTGAGACAGTGGGATGTTGATGGTATTCCACCACAACATGTGGATGGGGTCTATGTATCACTCCGTAACCACCTCGATGAAAGACCGTGGGTCCTGACAGCCGATACGATTCTCATCGAAAAGCAACCCGATCGTAACAAGAAGATGGTTTCTGTAATGCACTTCCTCCACGCCTACTTCATCATCAAGTGTCCAAATGCTGAGACCATCCTTTATGACGCTCGACACAAGATTCCTGATGTCGCCGGTCCGGGCAAGGCACAGTACAATAAGAGAAAGAAGGTTGCTATCCAAAGGTGCGAAGAATTTATTCGCACAGGTCCCACAAACGCACACTGGCTCGATACATTCCTAAAGTCAAAAAAGAAGGATGATCTCGCAGACACTGTGATGCAGGCTCTCTCCTTTGTCAATAGGGTTGAGGTTCTACCGGCTTCCAAAAAGAAGAAGACCACAAAGCTGGTCCCACGTCGTCCCAATGAAAATCAAAAAATGACAAAGTATTCAAAGTCGAACTTGGCATGGATTTATTTAAACAAACCTGAATGTGAAGTTCTCGAAAACAACAAAAGGTTCATGAAAGATCTAAAGAGGTACTATCGAGACCTAAGTGAATTGATCAGAGAACTAAAGTAGAAAAATGTCTCTCTCCATCCGCATGTCCTCTACCCCCAACAAGCCCCACATCGACAAGGTTATCAAAAGTAACAAGCGTCTCAAGTCTGCGTTCCACTCGAGGAAGTTGAATCGGAACACACATCGTGTTGCCCTCGACGAACTTGACACCTTTCTAGAACTCGTGGATGAAGCCATGGATGCCATGAATGACACGAGAATTGAACTCGAAAAGACTCAAGAGAAGCTTTATGAGTTGTATGACTTTTGTGGAGAAGTTCCATTTGATGATAGTTGTGATTATTAAAGATTTGAACGGATAGATGTGTATAATGCAAAAGGTTCTCGATCATGGATTCGTTCGTCTCGTGGATCACATGCCTCAGAAAGACTTGGATTCGTCCATCGTCCAATCAGCGCGCGTCTCCTACGGTGACGGTACCAAAACCTCTCGCGGAGACCGTGGTCTCATTCGTTACCTCTTACGCCATTGGCACACAACCCCTTTTGAAATGGTCGACTTCAAGTTT
>Ga0075477_10000190_pt1 | contig 24643 bp, 28 predicted proteins | sample DEB08_DNA_FD_76338 | JGI IMG/M metagenome (GOLD analysis project Ga0075477, IMG submission 76338) | Aqueous microbial communities from the Delaware River and Bay under freshwater to marine salinity gradient to study organic matter... | ecosystem: Environmental > Aquatic > Marine > Coastal ...
CAGCGTCGGACTGGCAACGGACGGACCGGCCAGTCACAACGCCAGTGATCTCTTCCAGGAAATGAAGTTCGCCGGCCTCATTCACAAGGCGGAAGTTGACGACGTGGAATTCCTCACGATCGAACAACTCCTCGAACTGGCCACCTGCCAGGGTGCACTTGCGATGCACCGGCCCGAGACCGGCCGTCTCGAAGTGGGGGCCAGGGCCGACTTGATCGTGGTGAACCTCGACACGGCACACTCCCAACCTGTCTACGACGAGCGAGCCGCCCTCGTGTACTCCACGCGTGCCGACGACGTCACGCACAGCATCGTGGACGGCCGACTTCTGATGGACGAGCGCGAGGTCCTCGGCGTCGACGAAGATCGGATCCGAGCCAAGTTCCACGAAGCGGCTCACGATCTGAAGAACCGCAGTCTCCGGTGAGGCACCCGTGGCGATTCGTGGAAGACTGACGGCATGATTCTCGACAGCCTCACCGTGCCGGTGTCGGAGTTCGCGCGCAACACCGGTTGGGAGCCCAAGCCCGAAGGACTCTGCCGCGGAGAAGTATGCGTCCCAGCCCCCGGTGCGCTCGACGGCGATCACGTGAACGTACGAGTCGCAGCCGAGAGGTTGGGTATGCCCCTCGTCGATAGTCCCGAGCACGGTGTGTACGCACTGGGCCCGGCAACCCTCGGAGGGCGCGCCCTCGACACCGCCGTCGCTGCCGATCCCGAACTCATGAATTACGACGGATCGCGGTTCTCTCTGTCATCGCTGCGCGGCAAGAAAGTGGTGCTGGTCGCCTGGTCGAGTTATTGAGGCTGCCGCTCCAGCCTGCCCGGGTGGCAGGCGCTCCACACCGACATCGAAGCCAAGGGAGCGGTCGTCGTGACCGTTGCACTCGACGTGGTTCCCGATCATGCTCGACCCTGGAGTGAGCTCGCCGCTCCGACTCACCCCTGTGTCGTCGACACCACGCACGCCACCGGTGCGGCCTTCGGATTCACCAACATTCCGATGGCGGTCTGGATCGATGAGAACGGTGTCCTCGTGAGGCCGGCCGAATCGGCATCGATCGAACGTAGTCCCTTGCGCGACATGGACGTCCCTGAAGGACTGCCCGAGAATCTGACGGCGATGTTCCGGGCGGTGAAGGAGATCCCCGACGATGCCGAGGCGTATCGCGCCGCCCTGCTCGACTGGATCGACAAGGGTGATGAGTCGGCATTCGCCCTGTCTCCTGACGAAGTGGTCGAACGCAGTCAGCCACGCAGTTCTGACGAAGCCCGGGCCGCGGCCAATTTCGAGCTCGGTGATCATCTGCGCCGACTGCACGGCGACGATGCCGCCATTCCGTTCTGGCGCGAGGCCCATCGACTGCATCCACTCAACCTCACCTACAAACGACAGGCCTGGACACTCGTCACCACCGCTCCTGGCGCCACCGAGAACGATCTCATGCAGGGTCCGAACGAGGTGTACGAGAGCAATCTCCTCGACGACGTCCTCGGTCACGGAGGATTCGGCGCGTTCATCGTCCGACCAGAACTCTGACGCGATAGCGTTTTGGCAATGGCCGATCTCGAACACGTGAGATGGATTCGGCGCCCGGAATTGCGTCATCCCTACGTGATCGCCGCCTTCACGGGCTGGAACGATGCCGCTGACGCGGCAAGTGGAACGGTGAAACATCTCGTCGAGACGATGAATGCCACTCCTCTCGCAGAGATCGATCCTGAAGCGTTCACCGATTTCGCGACGATCCGTCCGCACGTGCGTCTGTCGGAGTCCGGAACCCGACACATCGTGTGGCCAACCGTCAGTCTCTGGACGGTGTCGACACCTCAGCGCGACTTGATTCTCGTCCTCGGTCCCGAACCGGCGCTGCAATGGCGAGCCTTCTGCCAGCAGATCATCGGTGTGGCTCAGGCCTATGGAGCCAGCACATTGGTCTCGCTCGGCGCACTGCTCGCCGACGTCGCTCACAATCGACCGACTCAGGTGCTCGGTACTGCGGCCGATCAAGCAGCCATCGATCGCTTCGATCTTCGTCGCAGCCAGTACGAGGGCCCCACCGGCATCGTCGGGGCGCTCGCCGACGCCTGCCACCGAGCCGGTATGTCGAGCGTGTCGCTCTGGGCCGCCGTTCCGGCGTATGCAGCACAGATCCCGTCACCCAAGGCATCGCTGGCACTCGTCGAACGACTCGGAGAACTCCTCGACGTCGACATGCCCCACACGCCACTCTCCGAACTGGTCGAGCACTACGAAGATCAGGTCGAACAACTCGTCGACAGCGACTCCTCGCTCAGCCGTTATCTCGAGCGCATCGAAAACATGGATGACGACGAAGACTACGAGTACGACGAGGACGACGACATCGAGATCCTCATCGAGGACGAGGCATCACTCGAAGAACTGCCTCCAGAAGATCGTCCCCGCGACGACACTCCCTTGCCCGATGGTCCGGTCGACAGCGAGGCGCTGATGCAGGAAGTCGAACAGTTCTTGCGTAGTCAGGGAGACGACTGACGCCACACCGGATCGCGGGGCGGGTCGAAAGTCGCCACACCACTTGCGCCGCTGATGGCCGCGAACGCCATTGGACCCCACCACTGCACACCGGCTGTCGGTTCGGGTAGTGCAGATTCGGCGAACCATCCGATGCCATCGGTCTCGAGCGGATGACCCTCGAGCGAACCCCCGGTGGCGCGACAGTGGAACAACAACATGTACATGCCGAAGCGGCTGAAGCCCATGCGCTGACCGTCGATCACACCGAGAAGCTGCGCCGGCTCGCATTCGATTCCTGTTTCTTCGAACACCTCTTTGACCGCCACTTCAGAAGCCGAATATCCGACGTCGGCCCATCCGGTGGGATACAGCCACACACCCGAGTCGGGTCGGCGCACAAGGAGTATCTCGCCGTCGTCGTTGCCCACGATGGCTCCGATCGCGACTTTCGGCGTGACGTAGCCGGGCACACCTTCTCCGACTGACTCCATCCATTCCTGGATGAAGTGGTCCTGTTCCCGACGAACGGCCAATGCCTCGTCAGCCGCAGCTTTGATGTCGGCTGCGACGTGCAGAACCTCTTCGTAACGTTCGCGTTCGTACAGGTTCTGCGTGAAGCCGAGACCGGTGCGAGCGATACCGGCCAACGTCTCGCTCCAACGCACGAGATCGCGCGTGAAGTCGGACGGCGTGGCGTCATTCATATCGACGACGCTAGTCGCACCAGTCAGACGCTCGCTCCGAGGGCGAACAAGATTGCCCGTTCGACTTCGGCCCGGTGGAGTGGATCGTCCAACGGCACACCAGCCGACGTTCTCACATAGAACGAGTCGACCACCTCGTCGCCGATCGTCTGCACCGACGCATGTCGGATGTCGAGACCGAGTTCGGCCATGGCCTTGGTGACCCGATGGAGGATCCCGTGCTGATCAGGAGCCCTCACTTCGATGATGGTGGCATTCGACGTGACACCGTCGACGTAGGTGACTCGAGGAGGAGCGAGGACCCCAGCCGATCGACGACGCCTCTTGTAGGACCGGGCACGTTCGGCGAGACGAGGTTCGAGGGCTAGTTCTCCACGGAGTGCGCGCTGCAGATCCTCGATCACTGGTTCCCACTCGATCGGACCGTGCGTCGGAACCTGCACGCGAAAGCGCGAGGCCGCCATCCCCTGTTCGTCGGAATGAGCCTGAGCACCCAGAACCGCGAGCCCACGCAGTGTGAGAACGCCTGCGACACGACTGAAGGTTCCGGGTCGGTCGGGACTGACCACAGTCAACGAATCGGTCGTCACGCCGAAGGTGATCACGCCCGTCGCCATCATCTCCAACACTTCGGCATCCGGGAACAGTCGCCATTCCGATCGATCGGGCGCGATACCCGACAGCACTTGATGAGTTCGACCAACGAGCTCGTTCACGAGACCGGCCTTCCACGGTCCCCAAGCCGCAGGTCCAGTGGCCAGACTGTCGGCCTCGGTGAGGCCGTGCAACAGATCGAGCACGAGCGGTGAACCAACCCGCTCGATCACGAAATCGATGGTGGCCGGATCGGAGAGGTCTCGTCGTGTGGCCACATCGGGAAGCAAGAGGTGATGTTGCACCATCGTCTGCAACACGATCATGTCGTCGCGCGCGATACCGAGGCGAGGTGCGATTCGCCCGACCAGTTCGACGCCAACCTCGTTGTGGTCACCGGGGTAGCCCTTGCCGATGTCGTGGAAGAGAGCTCCAAGAACCAAAAGATCGGGACGACTCACCCGATCGGCAAGATCGCTCGCATTCGCCGTCGCCTCCCACAGATGCCGATCGACCGTGAAGCGGTGATAGGCGTTTCGTTGAGGACGACTGCGATTGGGTGCCCACTCCGGAAGTAGTCGCACCCACAGACCACGTTGATCGAGCGATTCGAGAACGGGAATGGCATCGTGTCCGGTGAGAAGGAGACCGACCAGATCGTCGATGGCGCCAACCGGCCACGGGCTCGGCATGGGTGGACTCTGCTGAGCGAGTCGATCGAGTGATTCACGATCGATTCGGGTGCGTTGTCGAGCAGCTGATGCCGCCACGCGCAACACCAGTGAGGGATCAGCAGCGACGTCGACCGACTCGTCGAGGTGAATTTCTCCCCGACGTAGAACGACGCCAGGAGCGACGGCCACGTCGGGGCGTCGCGGAGAACTCTCGGCGAGAACTCTCGCCCACACTTCGTCCCCCACCCAGGCGATCGCGCGCGCTGCGCTAGAAAGCGACGACACCAGAGCATCAGCGCTGCGATAGCCACAGGCTTCCGCCACCGCGTCCTGCTCCTCGAGATGCAGCACTTCGTTGGGTCGTTCAGCTGAGCGATGAAGCGCGACTCGCACCGATGTGATCACATCGGTGCCGGCATCGAGTGTCGCTCGATCCGACGTCGAGATCTCGAGTCCCCCCAGTTCGGCCCACGTGAGCGCATGAATGTCACGAAGGCCTCCATAACCCTCCTTGAGATTCGGTTCGAGCAGAAAGGCCGTCTCACCATGGGTCGCCTGACGTTCCCGAACACGCCGCATGAGTTCGGGGAGGCGATTCTTCGTCGATGCTTTCCATGTGTTCACCGCGGTCTCGCGCAACTCACGACTCAATTCTTCGTCACCCGCAACGTGCCGTGCCGTGAGGATCGCTGTCGCAGTGTCGAGTTCGGTGCGAGCGAGGTCGACGATCTGCTTGATCGTGCTGACCGAATGACCGAGTTTCACGTTGGCGTCCCAGATGGGATACCAGATCTTCGATGCGAACTCGTCGATGTTCTTCACTCCGTCGTGCAGAAGGACGACGTCGAGGTCGCTGTACGGAGCGAGCTCGCCTCGGCCGTATCCACCGATGGCCACCAGCGCTGCCCGCTTCTTCAGAGGAACGGCTTCGATGGCCCGCATCCAGAGATCACCGAGCCATTCGTCAGTCACCTGACACAGTTCGCGAGCGAACCTCATCCCCTGAAGGGAGGAATGAGCAATCAGCTCGGATCGTCGATTCACGGGAGGTCACTCCTTTCCTCCGTCGTCCTCCTGCGGGAGATGATTGCCGCCGCCTTCCATGCTCCCCATTCGAGTCCGACTTCATGGAGGTCGGGATGCACGTCGATCCATGTGGCCGGACACAGAGCGAACATGTCGTCGGGGAACGACCGCTCTTCGAATTCGTCACGAACCACCGGTCGCGCGCCAAGTCGCTCCAGTTCACGTGACACCGAAACTGTGGACTGTCGGAGCAGGTCGAGAGGATTGCGTCGCTGCTCCCAGGGTTCCGATCCGAGCAGATCTCGAAGTTCAGACATCAACCAGTCGACGGCTCGGCCGATCTCTCGATCTCGAAGCTCGGAGTCGACTGCGGCTTCGAGTCCCTGAGACGACACGATGCGGTCGAACGACGAGCGCAACCACACAGGAACTGTCGACTCCACAGTCCAGATCAGACGTTCGGAGTACTGATTCATCTCACTCCATCGAAACAGGGACGTCGACATGATCGCAGTCGAATCGGCTGAATGCTCGGTCGAAGTCCAGTGTGCAGTTACTTCACGTGGCTGTGCAGAGCCGGAAACCTTGCCGAAACATTTCTTGCCCACACTGGCACCGCCCCTACAACTGATCGAGGAGACACCATGGAGAGCGGAGATCTCGCCTGGGTGCTGGTTTCGGCTGCACTCGTTCTATTCATGACACCAGGCTTGGCGCTGTTCTACGGCGGTATGGACCGAGGTCGCAACGTCCTCAACATGCTGATGATGAACTTTTACTGCCTGCTCATCGTTCCCGTGCTCTGGGTGATCGCCGGATTCTCGTTGGCCCAGACACCGTTCGACAACGGATTCATTGGCAACTTCGACTCGTTCTTTCTGAAAGACATCACGACGGCCGGCGACGGTGGAGCACTCGCCACTGTGGCCTTCCTCGGTATGTTCGCCGTCATCACGCCAGCACTGATCTCAGGTGCGGTGGCCGACCGTATGAAGTTCAGTGCATGGGCGTTGTTCGTCCCCATTTGGCTGTTCTTGGTCTTCGTTCCGGTCTTCAAATGGGTGTACGGAGGGTGGTTGTTCGACCGAGGTTCGATCGACTTCGCCGGTGGTACGGCCATTCATGTGAACGCTGGAATCGCCGCCTTGGCCGCCGTCATGGTGCTCGGCGCACGCAAATCGGATCCTTCGCCCCCGCATTCGCTCCCGCTCGTCATGATCGGAACCGGAATTCTGTGGTTCGGGTGGTTCGGTTTCAATGCCGGATCGGCCCTGGCCGCCAACGGACAGGCCGCTCAAGCCTTCATGAACACCTTCCTCGCCGCTGCGGCCGCCGGGTTGGCGTGGTTGTTCGTCGAATGGAAGCGAGATGGACACCCCACCACACTCGGCGCTGCGTCAGGAGTGGTCGCCGGACTGGTGGCCATCACTCCGGCTGCCGGCTACGTCTCCGGACCGGCTCCCATCGTGATCGGTCTAGTGGCAGGAGTCGTGTGCTGCTACGCCGTTCGACTCAAGCGTAAATTCGGATACGACGACGCACTCGACGTGGTCGGCGTTCACTTCGTAGGTGGTCTCGTAGGTTCCCTTCTCATCGGCTTCTTCGCCAATCCGTCGTTCTTCGACGGCGAGTTCGACGAAGGAATCTTCTACGGGGGCGGTGGCAAGCTCCTGCTCGAGCAAGTGATCGCCAACGTCGCAGCCATCGTCTGGTCGTTCGTGATCACGTATCTCATCATGATCGTGCTCAAGAAGACCATCGGTGTCCGAGTCAGCGCCGAGGCCGAGTCCAATGGACTCGACCTGTCCGAGCACGGCGAAACCGCTTACCATTCGGGTTCGTGACCCGACGTTCGTACGAGACATGAGGGAGACACACATGAAACTCATCACCGCAATCGTCAAGCCATACAAACTCGACGACGTGAAAGAAGCATTGAAGGCGGCCGGCGTCGTCGGCATCACCGTCACCGAAGTGAGAGGATTCGGTCGTCAAGGTGGACACACCGAGACCTATCGAGGTGCCGAATACAAAATCGACTTCCTTCCCAAGGTGAAGCTCGAAATCTTGGCCGATGCTCCCGACGTCGACCGCATCGTCGACGTGATAGCGGCAGCGGCCAATACGGGCAAGATCGGTGACGGCAAGATCTGGATCACCGACGTGGAAACGGTGATTCGAGTCCGGACCGGAGAGACCGGAGCTTCGGCCATCTGAGTAGGCATTCTGCGACTCGCGTCGCTCACGACTCGGTGATCGTCCAGGTCGTCACCGGACAGGGAGCTGGTGGTCCCTTGGCTTCGCCGGTTCGTACATCGAATTGCGCGCCATGCAACGGGCACGTGAGTGTGTGATGGCGTAGCCGACCTTCGGACAAACGTGCGTCTCGGTGGGTGCAATTGTCGTCGACTGCGAAGAGTTGGCCACCGACACGACACACCACCACGCCGTGCTCCCCTAGACCCTCGACACGCCTCATCTGACCGTCGGCCAGATCGGCGAAGGCCATCGGATCAAGTCGGCTTTCAGCCATCGGTATCGAAGCCACCAGCTCGGAGAAACTCCGCCACCCGCAGCTGCAGATGCCGAGCACGCACTTCTTGATAGTTCCCCAACGTCTGACCTCGTTTACGACTCGCACGGAACCCGAGGGTCTGAGCCTTCATGTTGGACGTGTCCTGGTCGTAGACACGGCCGAGTCCGCCGAGACCTTTCGCCAACGTGTAGCTGTCGTCGATGTCGAGTTCGATCACCTCAGGTGGCGGTGGTGAATCTCCCTCCGGTGGACGTGGTCTGAGGATCAGAAGATCGAAATAACTGATGTCGACGTCGTCAGGATCAGGTCGGAATCGATAGATCATCGGAAGCGACAGGCCTGGGAAGAAGAAAGCGTTCGGGAAGCAGAAGTATTCGATCGAATCGACGACGATCGACTCACTCAGATGACTCATGTCGCGTCCGTAACGTTTGGACATATCGGCTTTGAACAAGCGAGCGAACTCGTCACGGGCTCGAACTCCCGGGGGTAGCGAACCATCGAGCGGAAATCCTCTGGTCAGGCCGGCGAAAAGTTCTTCTTCGGTCTGAGGTACCGGTCGTTGGGGACTGTTCAGTCCTCGTGTGTGGATGAATCGACTGACGTTGGGCGGGAAAATGTCGTACTGGGTGGTCACTTCATCACCCAATTGCCCAGTCGAGTGAGTCTCACGAACGTGGTACGCCTCGAGAAATGCTTCGATAGCCGCCTTCCAGTTGCATGGAAGCTTCTTGCGAACATGCGTCTCGACGTAGCGATCCTCGAATCCGAACTCGGCGAAATGCGACGGGATCACTCCCAAGTAGTCGGCGAGGGGTTGCGCCTCCGGATCGAAGTTCAACCATACGAATCCGGCGAATTCAGCGACCTGAACTTCGGGAAGTGCATGGGATTGGTCGGAGACGTGGGGAAAATCCCATCGGTCCGGAAGGTCGACGAGGCGTCCGTCGAGCGACCACGTCCAGCCGTGGAACGGGCACTTCAACTGCTGAGCGAAACCACAGCCGCCGGCTGGCTTCAACTGAGTTCCACGGTGCATACAGGCATTGACGTAGGCCTTGATCTCACCGGACTCGGTGCGAACGATCACCGCAGAGTGTGGACCGATGTCGTAGACGTAATAATCGCCCGGCTCGGCCAGGTGGTCGACATGACATGCCCACTGCCACGTCTTCGACCACATGTGATCGAACTCGGCATCGAAATACTCGTTCGACGTGTAATTCGAATACGGGACATCCTGGTCGCCGAGAAAGGCCGGGGCCTCGACCAACAGTGGCCACGGTGGCGGAGTCGGGTCGGCCAGCAGTTGTTCGTGTAGTGACGGTCCGGGGGCTCGAGCCGCCCCGGGAACTTCTTGTGCTGACTCGATCGGCTTCCCCATGAAAATACTCTACGCATCCACGATCTCGATGCGAACCCTCTTGTTGCCCTTGCCTTTGTTCTCGACCTTGACGACCTTCACTCGCCCGACATCACGAGTCGAATGCACATGCGTCCCACCATCGGCCTGCTTGTCGAGTCCGACGATGTCGACCACTCGGATGTCAGTCACGCTCTCGGGGATGAGCGACACTTTGGTCCGGATGAGATCAGCGTCCTGCAGAGCGGCGTCTCGCGGAAGAAAGTCGACGTGCACCGAGCGGTCCGCAGCGATTTCGGCGTTCACCAATTCTTCGATGCGAGTGGCGAATCCTTCGGGAACTGGATCGAACTCGAAGTCCATACGGCCGCTCAGCGGCTCCATGTTCCCGCCAGTCACCGGAACTTTCCATTCGTTCCAGATCACTCCGCACAAGATGTGCATCGCCGTGTGTGTGCGCATGAGTCGGAACCGTCGATCGTCGTCGACCGTTCCGACCACGGTGTCACCGACGTTCGGCACCGAGCCGTCCACCTCGTGCCAGACCCAAGAGTGCATTCCGTCCGGCGACGGTCCCTTACGAACGTCGACGACCGTCGATCCCGCCAATGTTCCGATGTCGTGAGGCTGACCACCGCCCGTCGGATAAAAGGCGGTTCGGTCGAGCGCGACCCTCGCTCCGTCGACCGCGACGACCACGGCCTCGAAGGACCGCAGGTCGACGTCGCGCAGATAGACGAGATCGGTGTCAGAGGCGAATGAGGTCATGCCCCAGTCTGATCGGCACGACGGTCCCTTCACCAACCCAACCTCTAGCCTGATCGTGATGAGGAGGCGACGCCAGCTGAACCGAGGGCTCGTCATGGTGCTGAGTGGGCTCGTCCTCGCTACAAGTTGTAGTTCGAGTTCGTCGGCTCCTGTCACGACCGGAGTCCCCCGAACGACCACCACGGTGCCGCGAGTCAGCGACGGAGTCCTCCGACTCGGTCTCTTCGTGCCGCGTTCGGGAGCAGGCGCATCACTCGGTGAGGCGCTGATTCCCGTCGTCGAGGCTGCGATCACCACCATCAACGTGGCCGGCGGATTCAACGACCAGAACGTCGAGCTCGTGATTCGCGACGAAGGAGCCGACACGGCAACCGCTCTGGCTGCCATCGAAAGGTTCATCGACGAAGATCGCATCGACGCCATCATCGGTCCGCTTTCGTCGAACGTCGCCCTCAGTATCTTGCCGTCCGTCGTCCGCAACGACATCGGCGTCTGTTCACCCGCGGCCACATCGGCACTTCTGAACAACTTCCCTGATCGAGGACTGTTCGTGCGGACTGCGCCCACTGACACTCTCGTTGCGCAGGCGATGTCTCAGGTGATCGCCCAGACCGGACAGAGCACGACGGCACTCGCCTTTCCCGACGACCGCTACGGACGTCGACTGGCCACCGAACTTCGTCGCTTCCTCGGACTGCAGGGAATTTCGATCGCCTCCGAAATTCCGTACGCCGTTGCCGACGAGTCCTACACCGACGAATTCGAAGCGATCACCGACGACACCCGCGTGCTCGCACTGATCGCCGACCAAGAAAGTGGAGCCCGCTTCCTGAATTCAGCGCTCACGAGTAGCTCGTTGCAGACGATCGTGCTCAATGACGCCTTGGCCAACGTTCCACTCCCCAACGACTCCGCACTCGATCGTCTATCCGACTTCACGGTCGTCGGAGTTGCGCACGACGTGAACATCGGATTCCAGAATCTCGTCGACACCCTCGGGGAAAGGCGGGTGTTTCCCGGCCCGGTCTCATCGGGTACGACTCGACAACCCATCCCCTTTGCGACGGCAATTCTCGACTGTGTGAACCTTCTCGTTCTCGCGGCTCTTTCGTCGTCCAGTGACGATCCACTGGTATTCATGAACTCGGTCATTCCGGTGAGTCGGGTGGGTTCGTCGTGCAACACGTTCGAACAATGCACTGCAGTGCTGAGCCGCGGCCTCAACGTCGACTACAACGGCCCGACCGGTCTTCATGCGCTCACGCCGAGCGGTGATCCGAGTCTTGCTTCATTCGTCAACTACGGATTCAGTGAAACCGGCACTCCCGAGTTTCGATCGACGATCGGTGTGTTCAGTTCGCCCTGATCAGCCGGGGCTGTATCGCACGGCTCGACCGTCGCGAACGAATCCGTACAAGGTGATGCCAGCGCGTTTTGCCGTCTGAACAGCCAAAGCCGTCGGAGCGCTCACCGATACCACGGTTCCGAATCCGGCCGCCCACGCCTTCTGCACCATTTCGAAGCTGGCCCGTCCCGATACGAACAGACCCCACTCGTGCGCGGGTAACTGCCCGTCGAGTAGCAGCCGACCCACGACCTTGTCGACTGCGTTGTGACGGCCTACATCTTCGCGAACGAGTTCGATCCGGCCATCGATCGTGAACACTGCTGCCGCGTGAACGGCACCAGTGTCGGTGAAAAGTGGCTGCTCAGCCGCAACCACGGTCGGGACAGACGTAATCGTCGAGATCGGGAAGTCGGCTAGACGCCCGTTGTCGAGAGGCAACAATCGCTGAACCAGCTCGTCGAGAGTCTGCGAACCACACAGACCACAACTCGAGGTCGTGTTGCCCAGTCGTGGAGTGGGAGTCGGTGCCCGGCCACCGGTTTCCACGGTGACCACGTTGAACGCGCTCTCCACCGCCGAACCATCGGCGCAATAGCGAACTCCCGTGACCGGCACGCCGTTCAACAGCCCGTCGGCGAAACAGAAGCCCGCGGCGAGTTCGAAGTCGTTCCCAGGAGTACGCATGGTGGTGGCCACGAGTTCACCGTCGAGTCGAATCGACATCGGCTCCTCGACGACCAGGCGATCGGGTGTGCGTCGTGAACTCTCGTCGGCGAACTTCACGACGAGGACGGAGTCGGTCCGTTGACGAGCCACGGCTCCAGCCTACGAAGGTGACGACGTGAGGTAGCGCCGGATCGATTCGGCTGCACGGGCCGGAGCCGAAGAATCGGTCTGCAAGAAGAGCGAAGGCTCGGTGAGTTCGAGTTCGACGATCTTGGGACCATCGGACGACGGCAACAGGTCGACACGGGCGTAGAGAAGACGTCCGAATCGTCCCGACAGCCAGGCGATCGCGCGATTTCCGAGCGCGAGTTCGTCACGACTGGGAACACGGCTCGAAATCTGTTCACGTGCATACAGGCCCGCCTCAAGATCTCGGGCCGACGCCAGAAGCGGGCCTTTCGAGAAGGCATGGCTGAACTTCCCGTCGAGGTACACGAGGCCCGTTTCACTCAGTTGATCGACGTCGGCGAGATAGGGCTGCACCATCACACTGCGACCAACCGACGTCAGAGAACGAAGATGCCGCGACGCTTCGTCGACACGACCATGTCTCTCGGTGTCGTTGCTCCCCGCGCTGATGCACGGTTTGACCACGACGTCGCCACTCGTGAGCCAGTTCTCGAGTCGAGGCCGCCAGATCGATTCGTCGTGAACTGTGCCGGGATCGACGAACACCGTCGGCACCACTGACAACCCGGAGTCGGCAGCTTCTCCCAGGTAGTGCTTGTCGACGTTCCAGCGCATGATCTCGGCCGAATTCTCGAGGCGAGTCACCGACGCCACCTGATCGATCCATCGCAAAAACTCCTCGATTCGCGGGACGTAGTCCCATGTCGATCTCACCACCACGAGCGAGAACGACGACCAATCGATCGACGAGTCATCCCACACGACTTCGCGATACGCGACTCCACATTCGTCGAGCGCTCCACACAAAAGTGGCATGTCGGCATCGAAACCGATCGCCGCGTCGGCGGTCACCAACGCGACAGGACCCCGGGTCGCCCCGGGGTCCTGCACGTTCGAGCGAGTCGACGAACGGCTCAGAAATCTTCCATTCCGCCGCCCGGCATGGCCGGCGCCGCCTCGGGCTTGTCTGCGACGACAGCTTCGGTGGTGAGGAAGAGAGCGGCGATCGAGGCCGCGTTCTGCAGGGCCGAGCGCGTGACCTTGGCGGCATCGATGACACCAAGCTTCACGAGATCGGTGTATTCACCGGTGGCCGCATTGAGACCTTCGGCGCCCTTCAGGTTGCGTACCTTCTCGACGACGACACCGCCTTCGAGGCCAGCGTTCTCGGCGATCTGCTTGAGCGGACCTTCGAGCGACTTGGCGACCAAGCGAGCACCCGTGGCCTCATCACCCGTCATCTTCTCGGCGGCGGCCAGAACCGCAGCCTGCGAGCGGAGCAGAGCGACGCCACCGCCGGGCACGACACCTTCTTCGATGGCGGCCTTGGTGGTGCTCACCGCATCCTCGATGCGGTGCTTCTTCTCCTTGAGTTCGACCTCGGTGGCGGCGCCGACCTTGAGAACAGCCACGCCACCCGACAACTTGGCGAGGCGCTCCTGGAGCTTCTCGCGGTCGTAGTCGGAATCGGTGTTCTCGATCTCGGCCTTGATCTGGTTGATGCGACCCTTGATGTCGTCGTCGCTTCCGGCGCCTTCGACGATCGTGGTCTCATCCTTCGTGATGATGATCTTCTTGGCGCGGCCGAGCAGATCGAGGGTGGCGTTCTCGAGCTTGAGACCCACCTCTTCACTGATGACCTGACCGCCAGTGAGAATCGCCATGTCCTGCAGCATCGCCTTGCGACGCTCGCCGAAGCCGGGAGCCTTGACGGCGACCGACTTGAACGTGCCACGGATCTTGTTGACGACGAGTGTGGCCAAAGCCTCGCCCTCGACGTCTTCGGCGATGATGACGAGCGGACGGCCGCTCTGCATGACCTTCTCGAGCACGGCGAGCATGTCGCGCACCGTCGAGATCTTCGACGACACGAGAAGGATGTACGGGTCGTCGAGAACGGCCTCCATACGCTCCATGTCGGTGGCGAAGTACGGCGAGATGTAGCCCTTGTCGAAGCGCATTCCTTCGACGAGATCCATCTCCATGCCGAATGTCTGGCTCTCTTCGACGGTGATCACGCCGTCCTTGCCCACCTTGTCGATGGCGTCGGAGATCATCGAACCGATCTCGACGTCTGCGGCCGAAATGGCAGCCACCTGGGCGATCTGATCCTTGTTGTCGACTTCCTTGGCGAGGTCACGAATCGATGCCACCGCAGCAGCGACAGCCGCCTCGATGCCCTTCTTCAGGCTCATCGGGTTGGCGCCGGCGGCCACGTTGCGCAGACCTTCACGCACCATGCTCCAAGCGAGAACTGTGGCCGTCGTGGTTCCGTCACCGGCAACGTCGTCGGTCTTCTTCGCGACTTCCTTGACGAGTTCGGCGCCGATCTTCTCGTAGGGATCCTCGAGATCGATCTCCTTGGCGATCGACACACCGTCGTTGGTGATCGTGGGAGCGCCCCACTTCTTGTCGAGAACGACGTTACGACCCTTGGGTCCGAGCGTGACGCGCACTGCATCGGCCAACTTGTTCATGCCAGCTTCGAGGCCGCGTCGGGCCTCTTCGTCGAACGCAATCATCTTCGCCATCGTGTTTCCCTTTCGTCGGAGATGTGAGTTGTGTGGGGAGTGAGTGGCCGATTCGCCCGACCGGGGGGTGGCCGTCGAACCGTTCGCACTCGTCTCTCGCGAGTGCTAGCACTCTATTGAGCCGAGTGCTAAGCGACAACCAGACGGCCCGGCGACCTCCGAGGTTCTCTTCGGTCCCGATCCGGCGACTCCCGCCCTCTACGCTCGGGTTTCATGGATGTCGTGGTGGTTGGCGGTGGGGTCTCGGGGCTCTCGACAGCCCTCAAACTGAGCCGAGCCGAACATCAGGTCACCGTGATCGAGCGGGACGACACCCCCATGCCCGACTCTCCCGACGAGGCCTTTTTCTGGGATCGGCGTGGGGCTCCACAAGTACGCCATAGCCACGCCTTCTTGGCCCGGTTGGTGACCCTGCTGAAGGCGAACGAGCCCGACGTGGTGGCCCGCCTCTACGAGGCAGGGGCGACCGAGCTGCGGTTCGGGGAGGATCTACCCCCCACCATGACCAACTACGCGCCCGAGCCTGGCGACGACGAGCTCACGATGCTCACCTGCCGTCGTACGACCTTCGAATGGGTTCTGCGACGGGTCGTGCTCGACGAGGGCCGGGTGCGCTTCCAGGTGGGTGTCGGCGTCAGCGGTCTCGTGCACGAGAGCGACGCCGACACTGGCCTACCCCGCATCACGGGTGTTCGACTCGAGGACGGTTCGGAACGTCGTGCCGATCTGGTGGTGGTGGCCGGGGGTCGCCGTTCGGTCCTCCCCGAGTGGCTCACCGACATCGGTGTGGGTCCCGTCCCGGAGTTCGTCGAAGACACCGGGATCGTCTACGCATCGCGGTTCTATCGACTGAAGCCCGGCGCCGAGTATCCACCGCGCACCGGCCCGATCGGTGGCGATCTCGGCTACATCAAGTACGGAGTGTTCGTCGGCGACAACCGCACGTTCTCGATCACGCTGGCCGCGCCCACCGACGATTCCGATCTGCGCACGCGTCTCGCCGACCCCGCCGTGTTCGACGAAGCGGCCCGTCAACTCGTGGCTACTGCGCCATACCTCGATGGGCGTGCCGATCCGATCATGGACGGTGTGTACGTGATGGCCGGACTCCTGAATCGTCGCCGTGACTTCGTGGTCGACGGACAGCCTCTGGTGCTCGGCATGCTGCCGGTCGGCGACGCAGTGATCTGTACCAATCCGCTGTACGGACGGGGCTGCTCGATCGGCTACTGGGGCGCCCACCTCATGTGCGAATCGTTGTCGAAGTTTCCCGGCCGTACACCGACAGAACTGCTCGACCTGGCGGTCGATTACGACGCAGCGATCTCTCGAGAGATCGTGCCGTGGTACCGATCGGGAGTCGAACAAGATGCCGAGGCGCGTCGAGTGGCGGCGGCGTTGTTACGCGGCGACGATCCCGACGGTGACACGTCCGATCCGAAGACGATGATGCGCTCGGTTCTGCGCGAGGGACTACTCCCCGCATTGCGCAGCGATGCCGTGGTGCTACGAGCGTTCATGCGCAACCTCAATCTGCTGAGTGCGCCAGATGCGCTGATGAAGGACGCCGAAGTGATGAATCGGGTGTTCGCCGTGTGGCAGGACCGGGAGAACCGGCCGGCCGAGGTTCCCATGGGCCCGAAGAAGCGTTCCGACTTCCTCGCCCTCCTCCCCACCTGACCCCGCTAAACCTCCTCGACCACCACTTCCACCGACGAAATTCGCGCACCCTGCTGCGCAATCACTCAAAACACGCCCCTTCCGCAACAGGGTGTGGAGAAAGTGTGGGGGGAAGGGCTGGGGCGAGCGGGGTTGGTCAGCCGCCGGCGACGGCGGGGATGATGCTGACGGTCTCGCCGTCAGGCACCGGAGTATCCATTCCCTGCAGGTACCGCACGTCGTCATCGGCGACGAACAGGTTCACGAACCGACGCTGGTTCCCCTCCTCGTCGAACAACCGATCACGGAAACCGGGATGAGTTGCGTCGAGTGCATCGAGCACCTCTCTCAAGGTGCCGCCGTCCACCTGGACGGTCGAGTTGCCACCCGACAACGGGCGAAGAGTGGTGGGGATACGCACGGTCACGGACATGACCGAAACCCTACCGAGTGAGTCAGGTTTTCTCCACTTCGAGAGCTGTCAGCCCAACGCGCATCGATTGAGGGCGCCCGTCAGATCACGCATGGCGTCCTCACCAATCGCGGTGTAGGCCGCATCCTCGGCGTCGTAGTCGTATGTCTCGTACGCCTCGTAGGCCTGCAGAAGCAACGACGCCATCTCATCGTCGACCTTCTTGTGTTCTTTCAGAACACAGTCGGAATTCGATGGCGAATAGATCCGAATGTATGCCTCGGCAGCAGCCACTTGGTCGCCGCTTGGTTCGGAGTCGCCTCCCCCACACGCCGAGGTTCCCAAGAACACAGCCAGTGCAGCACTGGCTCCCACCACGAATCGAATGCGGCTTTTCACGACCATCTCCTTCACGGGCACGTCTGACAACGTGACAAGACGAAACGTACAGCATCTAAGACAGACTGACGGGATGCGTGTGGTGGCCGCCGTCGACAAGTTCAAAGGAACGGCTACCGCCGCCGCCGTCGCCCAAGCGATCGGCCATGCCTGCTGGGAACTCGGCCACGACTGCACCGAGGTGCCACTCGCCGACGGAGGAGAAGGAACGCTCGAGGCTCTCGGCGGACCCAACCGAACCTCGACCGTCACCGGACCACTTGGCGACCCAGTACAGGCCGACTGGCGCTTCCACCGCGGCACGGCCGTCATCGAGATGGCACGAGCGTCGGGACTCACACTCGTCGGCGGGCCCGAACACAACGATCCAGTCGCCGCGTCCACCACCGGCACCGGCGAACTGATCGACAAAGCACTCGACCTCGGAGCCGAGCGCATCATCGTGTGTCTCGGCGGCTCGGCGACGACCGACGGTGGACTCGGCGCCGTTCGCGCCATCCACGCGCCGGCCCGCCTGCGAGGTGTCGAATTCCTCGTCGCCTGTGACGTCGAGACACTCTTTCTCGACGCACCACGAGATTTCGGTCCGCAAAAAGGCGCCACGACACGTCAGATCCGACTCCTCGAGTCGCGGCTCGAACGTCTCGTCCAGCTCTACCAAGAAATGAACGGTGTCGACGTGTCACACATCGAAGGTGCCGGAGCGGCCGGGGGACTCGCCGGGGGACTACTCGCCCTCGGCGCGACATTGATCCCCGGTTTCGACATGGTGGCCGACGAAGTGGGTCTGCATGATCACCTACGAAGCGCTGATGTAGTGATCACCGGCGAGGGCCAACTCGACATCACGAGCTTCGAGGGAAAGGTCGTGGGAGGTGTCGTCGATCTCGCCCACAGCGCTGGTCTACCCGTCGGCGTGATTTGTGGACGTATCGATCCGAGTGCTCACGACGCCGATTCGTATCGCCACATCGACGCCGGCGTGACATCGCTGGTCGACGAGTACGGCAGCGACCGCGCCATGGCCGAACCCCTGTGGTGTCTCGAACAAGCCGCTCTCGGCCTGCTGCGTCGAATCAGCCCGCCGTCGTCTCGGTAACAGCGGTATCGCCTGTGGGCAACGCCCCCGGCAGCAACTTGCCGGCCAAGTCGGTGCCGAGCATCACGAGCACCGTGGCCTCACCGAGATCACCCGATTCGACCGGAGGAGGAGTGGCAACCGGCTGTGTGGCCACACCACCGAGCACCTGCGACACAGCCGCAGCGCCAGCTTCGAACCCGGGCACGTAATACACCACGGTCACGGTCTGCTTGCCTACCGTCTCGGCGGCATTGGTGGCGGGTTGCTGCACGATGAAACCCTGTGCCTGAAGAGCCGTGCTCATCTGGCCGGCACTGCCCGACACTCCGGACGCGTTGGCGACGAAGACCTTGTAACCGGTGCGCGGCAACGTAGTGGTGGATACGGCTACATCGGTCGAGTCAGTGGGAACATCATCGGTGCTCGCAGGCTGTGTCTCGACCGGGCCGGCAGTGACACCACCGTCGCGATCGCGATTGATGTCACGCAAAATGAGGAATCCGAGGAGTACGGCGATGGCCGCCACGATGATTCCGAGAGTTGTGGACACGCCCACTCCACCGGGACGCTGTCCGGGTCGAGCCGTCCGTGATCCGGTGGGCTGTTCGTCACTCATGCCTGTACACCTCCCGTCTCGGTGTTTCCATCGAGTCGCGTCCGACGCCGACGTTCGCGTGCCCGCTGAAGGCGACGGACCACGAGCGGGTCGTAGGCCAGAGCCTGCGGGCTGTCGAGAAGTCGGTTGAGTTCACCGTAATACTCGTCGGAGGAGCACTGGAACCGCTCCCGCAGCATCTGGTCCTTGACCCCGTCTTCGGTCCACCAACCCCTTTCGAAATCGAGGATTGCCTTCTCTCGTTCGGTCAGGGCCATTCGACCAGCCTGCCCGTTTCCGACGCCGATGACAAGCACCCTGGGGATGTCTGGTTCGCCATGGGGCCAGTACTGTCGTTCCGATGAGCAGGGAGAACGTCACCCGCCCCTTCTTGATCGGTGTCGCCGGAGGTACCTGCTCCGGAAAGACCACGGTGACCGAACGACTCGTGGAGTTAGTGGGGTCAGATCACCTCGCGCTCATCAAGCAGGACGCCTACTACGTCGATCGTTCCGATCAGCCCTTCGATGAGCGAACGCGGGCCAACTACGACCATCCCGATGCGTTCGATTGGGATCTCACCTTCGAGCAGCTGAGCACCTTGCTGACGGGTCGAGGCGTCGACGTACCTGTCTACGACTACCCCAACCACAATCGTTCGAAAGATGTCCTCCGCATCGAGCCCACGCGCATCGTCGTGTTCGAGGGGATCCTGGCTCTCTACGACGAAAAGCTCCGTGATCTCTTCGATCTGCGCATCTTCGTCGACACCGATGCCGACGTTCGTCTCATTCGACGACTCGAACGCGACGTACGCGATCGTGGGCGAACCCCCGAGAGCATCATGCGTCAGTACATGACGACCGTTCGACCGAGCCATCTTCAGTTCATCGAACCCACCAAGCGTCACGCCGACGTGATCATTCCCGAAGGCGGACACAACGATCGGGCACTCGACGTCTTGGTGGCTCGCGTCAACTCACTCGTGAGCTGACGCCACACCTGGGAATGGAGCCGGGTGTGGGGATTGAACCCACGACCTACCGCTTACAAGGCGGTTGCTCTACCACTGAGCTAACCCGGCCGGAACCGGCGACAGACTAACGGCGATAGCGCGCTACCTCGTAGGTAGCCAGCGCAGCGGCCGTCGACACGTTGAGCGAACTCAACCGGCCGCGCATCGGAATGCTCACGATCAGATCGCATCGTTCACGAACGAGACGCGAGAGGCCCGGTCCTTCGGCACCGAGTACGAGACAAATTCCTTCTTTGGCCAGATCGCCCAGGTCGAAGAGGGACTTGTCGGCCGAGTCGTCGAGGCCCACCACCCAGATTCCGGCGTCGCGCATCTTGGCCAACGCAGTCGGAAGACCACCGACCAACGACAACGGGACGTGCTCACACGCTCCGACGGCGGCCTTGGCCACAGTGGGTGTGATGTGCACCGAACGATGCTTCGGAAGCACGACACCGTCGACGCCAGAACCATCGCACACGCGCAAGATTGCGCCGAGATTGCCCGGGTCGGTCACACCGTCGACAGCTACGAGAAACGGCGCCTTTCCAGGTCGACGTTTGATCATCGTGTCGAAGGGAACCGGCTCGATGGAATCGGCACGCGCCAGAACGCCCTGTGGCGCCTCACTTCGAGCTGCAAAATCGAGCTTCTTGCGGCTCACTTCGAGAACTGGCACGCGATTCGCGCGCGCGAGCTGGACGATGTCGTCGACGACATCACTCTTGTCTCGATCAGTGGCGATCCAGACCTCGTGTACGCGACGACGCCCAGCGATCAGAAGTTCACGAACCGCTTGACGGCCCTCAACTTGACCTCCACCCAGATCGTCGCGATCGTCCGAACGCTTTGGTTTGTCGAAGGCATTCTTGGAACGATCGTTCGGACGCGGGCGGCGGGACGGCACGCCACCCCGCTTCTGCGGGCCACGAGCCGACGATCCTCGAGCCGGTCGACGGGGAGCCATCACATCACCTGCCGCGACAACACGGCCACCGCCCAGCAGGCGATTCCTTCTCGTCGGCCGAGCGCGCCGAGGCCTTCGGCTCGTCGACCCTTCACGGTTACGGGAGCTCCGACAACTGTCGACAGCGCGTTCTGCATCTCGTCGCGACGTGGGGCCAACTTCGGGACCTCGCACACGACACTGCAATCGATGTTCCCGATCGTCCAGCGTTCGGCCTGCACGAGACGCACGACCTCGGTCAACAATGCGAGTGAATTCGCACCCTTCCACTTCGGGTCGGTGTCGGGAAAGTGCTGACCGATGTCGCCGAGACCAGCCGCACCAAGCAATGCGTCAGCACAGGCATGAGCGACCGCGTCGGCATCACTGTGACCGTCGAGTCCACGTTCTCCGTCGAACACCACTCCACCCAACACGAGAATGCGCGTTGGGTCGTCACTGAAGCGATGAACGTCGAAACCCTGACCAACTCTGAATTCAGGACCACTCATGACTCGTCTCGATTCTCCGATCGGCGGGCCAAGAAATCGCGAGCCCACTCGAGATCGTCGGGATGGGTGATCTTGCGATTGTCGACCTCACCCGCCACGACGAGGACGGTACCTCCCAGCGACTCGACCAGGACGGAATCGTCAGTCGCGTCGAGCTCCGATCGATAGGCCTCACGAAGGATCGAGGCACGAAATGCCTGTGGGGTCTGGACTGCCACGAGAGTTGCTCGGTCAGGAGTGTTGACGACGTGAGGTGTCGCATTCGCAGTCGAGGCGTACGAACCTTCGAGGCCGAGAGATGCGGACTCCACGACTTCGATCACCTTGACAGTGTCGGTGACCGGTAATCCGGGTACCGCGCCATCGGCTCCAGCACACACGGCATCGACGACGGCGGCGAAGAGAGCGGGGGAAGCGAACGGTCGAGCGGCATCATGCACCAGAATCACATCGGCATCGTCGGGAACTGCGGCCAAGCCGTTGCGAACACTTGCCGTACGGGTCGGACCCCCAGCCACACCTCCTTCACGTTCGGCATCTTCGACCGGCACCACCAGAATCACCCCGTCGCTCGCTGCACGAGCATTCTCAACCGCAAGATCAACCACGCGACGACCACCAAGCTCGGCGTACTGCTTCAACGCACCGAATCGACGCCCCGAACCTCCGGCAACGACGATCGTCCACACATTCACACCGGGTCGACGGGATTTTTTCGAGGCCAAGTTCGCCATTCCCCGTGAGGGTAGTACCGTTCCGGTTGATGCCGTACGAAGACATCCTCGCTCGTTCCGACTTCTTCGCCGATGCCCCGGCCGAGGAACTCACACGAATCTCGTCGATCGGCCGAAAGCGCGTGCTGTCACGTGGTGATCACCTCTTCGAGGCCGGTGAAGATGCCGAGTCGATGTTCATCGTGATCACTGGACGAGTCGCCATTGCCATCGCCAACGAACTCGACAAGCGCGAGAGCATGGTGGCTCTGATGGAGACCGGCGACTTGTTCGGAGAAATGGGTCTTCTCGACGGCGGACCGAGGTCGGCCATGGCGCGCGCTATCGAGCCCTGCGAAGTTCTCGAGATCCCCTACGATCCGGTGGAAGAGATGCTTCAGCAGAACCCACGAGTTCTCCGTGGAGTCGTTCGCATGCTTGCCGATCGTCTGCGCATCATGGACGGTGCTCTCGCCGACTCGGTCTTCCTCGACGTGACCGGACGCACCGCAAAGCGCCTGCTCGAACTCGCCGGCGACGCCGACGAATTCGTACTCCCCGTCACTCAAGAAGAACTGGCCGGCATGGTGGGTGCATCACGTGAGCGCGTGAACAAGGCGATCAGCAGCTTCATTCGCCTCGGCTGGATCGAGCAGCACGAACGCCGTTACAAGATCCTCCTGCGCGATCGCCTCGAACTTCGCTCACGCTGACAGCCATTCCTTCGCCCGGCGAAACGCGTCAGCGGCATCGTCGACTCGGTGAGCCGGACGTGTCGAATCGTGGGCGAATCCGTGTTCGGCGTCCGAATACTCCACGACATTGACACCAGTCGTTCGCAAGTCAGCCACATCGGGGTCCGGTGTCCACGTGTCGCGATTACCGATGATGGCGAGCACCTTGGCCGCTTCGGCCGGCTCGGCACGCAGCAACGCCAATGGCTCACCTTGGCCGTCGCCATGCCAGGTCTCGGGCAACCGGATCATCCCGTAGAAACTGGCGATACGGCTGAAGCGCTTCGCCGCTGCGGCTTTGAAGCAGTACATGCCACCCATGCAGAAGCCGATCATCGCCACCGAGTCACAGCCGGTGGCATCGGCGGCCTCGTTCAGGTCACGAAACTTGTCGACATCGTTCAGGGTGGAGACGGCGGCGAAACGCCCGTCGAGATCGGCACCGAGATCGCGCCCGACGGCCGACACCGGAAACGGTTCGATGGCGATCGTGGTCATCCCCCACTCACTTGCGAAACGGGCCACATGATCGTCGAACAAGGGCCGTAGTCCGAAGATGTCGGGAAAGACGACGAGTCCACGGGTCGATCCGTCGACGTGCTGGATCTCGGCCGGTGTTCCGGAGGGAAGTGTGATGCGCATCCGTGAATCTTGGTTCACCTCGACCTTCTGAGCCGAGATTCCATCGCCACCAGGCCAGATAGGTCTCACCAGACGTCTCACCGGTGGCGGAAACCCGATGGGTTCCGACCTGTACAGACCTCTGATGGGGGGACCCGAGTCGTGTCGGGGCATGACCACACACGACATCCCACCCCACACATCGACGTTTGCCGCACGACGACTGGCCAGCCTCGGCTACTCGCTCGGTATCGCGCCCGAATCCACACGCCTGCCCACGGCAACTCGCTTGTGGCTCGACTGGGACGCCATCGCACGATCGCGGCGCGACATCCGACGAGCCAACTCCTGGAATCTCCCCGGAGAGCCGGTTCGGCATCTCGACGAAGTGCTTCGGCGCGCCGGCTACGGAGAATCCATGACCGACGAAGGCTGCGACCTCTACTTGTCGCAACTGACTGCCATTGCCCACCACGACGAGCTGGCCTGTCGCGTCGTCGTCCAGCGCATACTTCCCGGACTCATAGCCGTCGCCGTTCGCCGAGGTCGCATCGTTCAAGGTGGACCATCTTTCGCCCTCGACCAACTGGCGTCCTCGGCCTGGATGGTGATCCGCAACTACCCCATCGATCGCCGCCCGCTCCGCGTCGCCGCCAATCTCTTGCGCGACATCGAATATCAAGCCTTCGTACGAGAATCCCGCACCAAGCGCAACTCGGTCGAGCTTCCTGCCGACACATGGACGATCGTGAACGGTGAAACTCTGCGGGCCACCCGTGGAATCCCGATGCGGGGCGCCAGCTCAGTGGCCACTGAGGCCGATCCGGTGGGTACCGCTGCCGAACTGTCGAATCTGCTCCACGACCTCGAGCGACTCGGTCTTCGTGAGATCGACCGAGTCGCACTGGACGAGATGCTCAGCGATCGACTCAGCCCTGATTCGGCGAAGTTGGCCGGGATATCGGCACGTGCACTGCGGGACCGTCGTGTGGCGGCGATACGTCGCTCACAAGAGCTGCTCGGGATCACCCCGACCTGAATCAGCGACGTAGGCGCA
>Ga0075477_10000200_pt1 | contig 24250 bp, 18 predicted proteins | sample DEB08_DNA_FD_76338 | JGI IMG/M metagenome (GOLD analysis project Ga0075477, IMG submission 76338) | Aqueous microbial communities from the Delaware River and Bay under freshwater to marine salinity gradient to study organic matter... | ecosystem: Environmental > Aquatic > Marine > Coastal ...
ATGCGCAGCACATGCGGTGACAGCGAGACCCTCGTCGCGCCCGACGCCTCGGCCGCGTCCAGTTCCGCCTCGCTGAAGCCCCCCTCGGGTCCGATCAGCACGCGAATCGTCCCGGCGGCATTCCTGGCAGGGTTCCCGGCGGCGTTCCCGAGCACCCCGCAGACCTCGCTGATCGACGCCCCGCCGGGGTGGGCGATCAGAACCTGCAGGCCTTCGCGGGCGGCGCAGGCCTCGCTCACGTTCATCGGCGGGCCGAACGTCGGGAGCCATGCCCGGCGACTCTGCTTGGCGGCCTCGACGACGATCCGCTGCCAGCGGTCGGGCGGAGCCTCCCGCGGCTTCACGACCCCCCACTCGCACCGCAGCGGGATCACGTGATCGACGCCCGCCTGCGTCGCCATGTCGAGCAGGGTCGAGAGGCGGTCGCCCTTGGGAAGCGCCGTGGCGATCTCGAGACGCGGTGCGATCGCCTCGGCCGTCTCGATCGAATCGACCCTCGCTTCGACATCTCCCGAACGATCGCGAGTGCCCCGAAGCGAGGCGGTCGCGACGGTGCCGACGCCATCGAACAGCACGATCGCATCACCCGCACCGAGGCGGCGGGCTCCGGTGGCGTGCTTGGCCTCCTCCCTCGGAAGCGAAACGACACCTTCATCGGGAATCGACTCGACGAAGAACCAGGGCGTCGCCATCAGGCGTCCCCCCGCGCGAGATCGTCGCGCACCGCGTTGGGCGGCACGGGACCTTCCTGGTCGCGGACAGGGTCGCGGCCGCGGTCGAACGGTGGTCTTCGACCGCCCCGTCGCGCCTCGCGTCGCCCGCGTGGTCCGTCGCCGGTGGCGATGGTCCGGTGGGGGCGATGATTCGGAAGCGGGCAGTCGTCGCTCATCGCCGGATTGTGCGGCAGCACGTCGGTCGTGACCAGTCGGACAGGTCGGACGGATCGGGCCGCCGGCGGCGCACCTCACCCGCCGATCGCGAGTCCGTCGGGTGGCTGCGGCAGCCCGTTCGCTCCGGGAATCGTCGTGGCCGGATCGATGTCCGAGGGCACCGGGACCGCCTGACGGATCGTGCGCGTGCCGGGAGCTTCGAGGGCCTCGCTCGCATCCACCGCGACGAAGCTCGTCAACGGCGACACCAGACCGTGCTCGAGAGCTGTGCGGCGAATGCCCTCGAGGGCCGTTTCGCCGGTCGCCAACGCCTCGCCGCGCCGGCCGACCTCGCTCATCTCGGCGATCGTGGCCCGCGCCCAGATCTTCGAGAGGGCGCGACGGTCTGCGTCGCCCGCCTCGGCCGTCGGCGGCGTGAAGGCGATCGGCACCTCGACGGCGCTCAGGCCCACCGTGCCCGACAGCACGATCTCCCTCGCCCCGTCGCCCTCCCATCGCGCCGCGATCACGATCGGGCGGCCGGGCCGCAGCGTCGGCAGCCGCGACGGCACCGCGTCGACGACGCCGGCGGCCGCGAAGTCGAAGGCGGGGTTCACGACCGCCGCGGTGCGAATCGCCTCGATCGCCGGGGCCACCTGCCCCGAGACGCTTTCCGCCAGCAGCACCATGCCGCTCGTGCCGTCCCCGGCACGGGCGAGTTCGTCGATCAGGAATCGGTTGGTCGAGTCCCCGATGCCGAGGCAGTGGATCTCCTGCACGCCCCGTCGATCGTGGGCGAGCTTGACGATGCGCCCCTCGTCGCCGGAGAGGCCGTCGGTCAGCACCATCAGCACCTGCCGCCGGCCGAGGCTCTCGAGTTCGCGATCGCCGAAGAGCATCGCGTCCAAGGCCTCGAGCAGTTGCGTGCCGCCGCCGGGCGCGACCGCGTCGCTCCATCCGGCGAGACGTCCCAGACGCTCCGGCGTCGCCGGGGCGAGTTTCTCGTCGGCGAAGCGCACGTCGTTGGCGAAGGAGGCGAGCATCACCCGGTCGTCGGGGCCGAGCATCGACAGCAGTTCGCGCACCGCCTGCTTCGCCGCGGTCATCTTCGGGCCGTTCATCGATCCGCTGCGATCGACGAGGATCGCGAGGTCGATCGCGGCCCGCGGCAGTTCGGCGACGGCTTCGGGCGGGTAGAGCGTCAGCAGCAGATGCCCGGCATCGGCGCCGTCGGCGTCGCGGCTGGCGACGATCGAGGCCCGCGGCGTCGCGCCGGCGACCTTCCACCGCAGCACGAAGTCGCGGTTGGGGACGGTGGTCTCCTCGGCGAGGGCGACCGTCGCCGCACGCCCGATTCCTGCGGACGCCGCGCCGTTCGCCTCCGGCCGAGACACCGTGATCGCGTGCGTGGGGCTCTCGATCTCGCCGAGTTCGATGCCCGCCCCCGCGTCGATCCCCACCGAGATCGACACCCGATGCGGTCCATCCTCGCCCTCGGGAAGGTACGGCACCACGGTGGCGTCGTCTCCGGCGGCGCCGGCGACGGCATCGGCGAAGGGCGCCGCGACGGGAAGCACCGCATCGCTCGCCCCGCACGCGTTCCAGCGTGGGGCGACCACCAAGGGCAGCGCGAGTTCGTGATGCCCATTGGCGTAGCCGAGCGCCTCGAACCAGGTCAGCTCGACGTCGACCGGCACGTGGGGCGGCAGGTTCGCGATCTTCTCGGTGAAGACGTTCGGCCGGTCCTCGCGCAGCAGGCTCGCCGTGAATCCGGCCTCCTTCGCCTCGCGATAGATGCGCTCGGCCTCGGCGCGATCCCGAACGATTCCTCGAATGCGACGGTCGCCGACCTCGAGCACGAAGTCCGCGACGGCCGCGCGATGAGGCAGCGGAAAGACGTAGACCGCTTCGACCGCCTCGTCGAAGGTGTTCTCGAACCGTTGGATGCAGGTGGTCTCGGCGACCGGACCGCGGACCTCGACGAGGTAGTCGCTCGCCCGAAGCGGCAGCGGAATCGGGTCGCCGTCCGGAACCGGCACGCAAAGCGACCCGATGCCCGGTCGGTCCTCGAGCGACGGCGGCGAATCCGCGGCGCGATCGCGGGCGACGACCCACACCTCGTCGAACGGACCGCGGATGATCGGCACCTGCGAGGCCTGCGCTTCGGCACGGTCCGGGGCCGGGCTGCCCGCGGGGCCGTTGAACGCCTTGGCGCGGCTGTCGAGACGAAGTCCGCGAGCGTGCTCGGCGGGCGCAGCCGGTCGTCCGGCTGGCGGCGGCGGCGAACCGCTTCGCTGAAGCCCGAGACTCCCGCCCGCGACTCCACCGCCGATGCCCTCGGCTTCGACCGATGCGGCCTCGGCGACCGGAGGCAGAGCGGTGCCCCCCGATCGCGCGGACTCCGCATCGGCGTAGAAGAGGCCGAAGGAGTCCGCCGTGGTCGCGTTCCAACGCGACTGGTCCTGCAGTCCATCCTGCGACTGGTCGTCCTGTGGCGCGCGGGCCGAACCTACCGCGTCCGCCTGCGGCGCACTGGTCGCGTCGCAACCTGCCGGCAGCGTCGCCATGGCTCCCATGGCCACGATCGTCGCGGCAAGGGTTGCCAGAGGCGTGGGGCGGAAACCGACGGCGCTCGTTCTCAGTGGGTTCATCGTCATGCTCCTGAAGGCCGGCGAGAGACTTCAACGCGGGCCCGATGGGGTCTTCCGTCGCGAGTTGCGGCGAGGTCGATTGGGCGTGGTGTTCATCGAGCCGCGCCTCGCTCGACGGCCGCGAAGCTGCCCACGGCGAGCGGCATCGGAGAGACGGCATCCGCTGCGAGCCCGCGGGCCTGAAGTCGGGCGACGACGACGGGGCCGTCGATCGCCTTGCCACGGTCGCTGACGGCGGCAAGCACCAGGGTGCCGCGCGACAGCGCCGCGGGGTCGTAGGTGGGCGGCGAGGTGAAGCCGGCGAGACGACCGTCGCCGACCGCGACGACATCGAGACCACCGAGGTCGATCGCGACCCGCCATCCCACCAGTTCGACGGAACCGTCTGCGGGGGCCTCGATGGCGCCCGCGATGTCGTTCTCGAGTGCGAGTTCGACCTCCCAGACGGCGAACGCCGCCGCAGGATTCGCGGGAGCCTTCAGCGACACCTTGGCGGGCAACGCCTCGGGCAGTTCGATCTCCGCATCGCCGAAGCCTGCGGCGATCGCCGCGATCGCGGCGGGCAGGTCCGGCGAAGCGCCTCCGGGAAGTTCGTCTCCGGCGACGACCAGGGAGGTCAACAACACCGCCAGCGACTCGGCCTGCCCGATTCGGCGGGCTGCTGCGGCCAGAGCGAGTCGCTCGTTCGTCGGAGCAAGGCCCGGAGCGGCCTCGGCCGACGCCGGCATGTCCGCCGCGGGCGAGGTCGGCCCCTGTGGGACTCGGGCCGCCATCGTGTTGGAGCCCCGAATCGGCGGAGCCGCCGGAGGCGGTGCCGTCGCCGATCGACCCGTTCGATCGCCGGCAGGCGACGCGGTTGGCGGCGTGGGCAGCAGGACGTCTCGCGTCAGCAGGAACACCAGGGCCAATCCGGCGACCGCGGCCATCGGCTGCAGGACAAGTCGAAGGCGGCGGCTCCACGGGACCGTGCGTTCGATCACGGGCCGGGACGGTCGCACCGTTCGATCGGGCTCCGGCTCGAGACCGAAGTCCTCGCGGATCTCCAGCAGCACCTGCCGATCGCGATCTGCCGGCATCGCGCCGAGGCGCTGGTCGTCGCCGGCGCGAAGCAGTCGGCCGAACTCGATCGGGGCCCGCGGCTCGCGAATCGGTCCGGACTCGGGATGCTCGTCGTGCGGTGCCATCGATCGTGAAGGCGATCGGACCCGGAGAGGTTCACGGCGATTCCGGATTTTCTCTCCGATCGCCGCCCGTCGCCAAGACCGCCGCGGGAATCAGATCAGGTCCGAGAGATCCGCAAGCGTCGGATCCACGGCGAGGGTCTTCGTCGCCAACGACAGCCGGCTCTTGATGGTCCCGACGGGGACGTGCAGCACCTCGGCGATCTCCACGAGCGAGAGGCCGTCGGCGAACCGCAGATGCACCGCCTCGCGTTGACCTTCCGGCAGCTTCGCCACCGCCTCGGCGAGGCGACGACTGCGATCGAACTGTTCGTCGGCCGACTTGCCGGACGACCCCGACGGCGGGTCGATCGCGATCTCGCCGGCACCGCGAGCCCTTCGCTGCTGCTCCGCCAGCCGGATCGCGTTGTGCCGCACCACCGGGTAGAGAAAGGACTCGACCTTGCCCACCAGCACGAATCCCGGGAACTTCGTCATCCAGTAGCGGGTCGTCTCCTGCACCGCATCGGCCGCGAGGTCGCGGTCGCCGACGGTGCGATGCGCGAGGCGGAACATGAAGTCGCGGTGCCTGCGGTAGAGCGCCTCGAACGCCGCGACCTCGCCGCCATTCGCGGCGAGGACGAGCTCGCGATCGCTGCGGGGGTCGAGGGGCAGAGGGCAGCTCCGGATCGGAAGGTGCGGGCGGAACGGCGGCGCAAAGGCCGGGGACGACGGTCAGGGGTGTCTGATCGGCAGATACGCGTCGATCCGCAGCAACTTGGTGGCGATCGAGTGGGCGACGTCCTCGGCAAGCGGACTCGCCCAGGCGGGCCGCTTGACGATCACCCGCCTGCGAGCGATCCGCCGAGCGGGCTCGACGAGTTCCGCAGCCTGCGGATCCTCGCCTGCAAGCGCTCGCAGCATCTGCGCCGACTTGGGCGGCAATGCCGCCTTGCCGCGTCGCTCCGCGGGGTACATGGGGTCGAGGAGCACGACGTCGACCGGTTCGATCGCACCAGCGGCGATTGCGGCCATGATCTCGCGGGCCTCCGGGATCTCGACGAGCCGAACGCGTTGGGCGACCTCGGCAAGATCGTCCCGATCGCCCGCCCCTTCCCGCGCCGCCGCGAGTCCCTCGTCGAGCAGCCACCGGATCCACGGGTTTCGCTCGCAGGCGATCACCCGCCACCCCGCCGCGGCGAGCCGCACGGCATCGGTCCCGAAGCCCGCGGTCGCGTCGAGGAGCACGCCCGGCGGAGTCCCCGCGCCCCGCACCACCGGCGACCGTCGCGCTTCGGCGACGGTCGGGCAGTCGAGTTCGACCCTGAATCCCGCGGACCGCGGCCAGCCCGGGAGCCTCGCCTGCAGCCGCCCGGCGACGACTTCAAGCCGCACCCGATGCCGGTCCTCGGGCGCGATCGCAGACTCGTCGACGGCGACCGTCGCGCCGAACCCGACGGCGTCACGGGCGGCGGAGGTCTCTGGATCGCCGAGGAAGATCACGTCGTGCACCGGGGTATTGTGCGACATCGCGGCGTCGATGGACTCGGACCGCCGTGGACCCGGTGGAATCACCGGCCGTGGCCGATCGGATACGCCGCAAGTCCCACCCGCTCCGACCCGCGGGTCCCGGACCCGATCGCGATCGAAGGCTCGTCCGGATTCGAGGCCTCGTCCGCGAAGGAGGCACCGCCGGGGCGGCGGCATGGATGCACTCGCACCGTCTGATGTCGCACTGGCGCCGGGAGACGGTCCTGCCGAGGCTCCAGCTCCGCGACGAGGAGGTCCGCGACGAGCAACTCGTCGCCGATCCGGCCACGCAGCACCCGCGGATCGTCGAGTTCCTCGGCCTCGACTGGGACGGGGCGTGCACCCGCTTCCACGAGCCCCCGCAGAACCGTCCGCACCCTCAGCGACGACCAGGTGAACCGACCGCTCCACACCTCGAGCGTGGCCCGATGGCAGCGCGACGAGAAGCACCTTCACGGCATCGACCGGCCCGATCCGGCCCCGACGGCGTAGGCCCCGCCTGACGAGCTTCGCCGGACCGTCCCAACGGCAGGCCGGGTGTCACGGCGTCGGGAAGGACGACCTTGGGGCGGCGGTCGTGTCGCCCGGACAGGTGACGCGCGATCGGAATCGCTCGCGTTCGCGTCATTTCTTCCCACCAGACGGTGGCATGCGGCCGCCGCGGGGTGCACACTCAAGAGGTCTTGTTGCGGGTCCCGCCGGATTGGTCCGCGCCGCCCCGATCCTCTCGCCACCGTCCTCGATCGACTCGCCTTGTGACGCCGGCCTGGAGCATGAACATGTCGACCCACCCCCCGATCACGCCCGCGCCCCTGCTCGTTTCCAACGATCCCGAACTCGCGCCGCCTCGCCCCGCGACGCGTCCGATCGTTCGGAAGCGGGGCGAGCACGCCCGTGGCGGGTCCCGCAGCCGTTCCCACGGCTGGTCCCGCAGCGGCGCCGCCGCCGCGATGCTCTTCGGCGGCACGCTCGGCGCGACCAGCTCGCTCCACGCCGGCGGCGGCAGTTTCGCCTACGGGAACATGCACTTCGGGACGGTCACCAGCCTGACCATCGACATCGATGGATCCTGGGCAGCGCCGTACGCCTCGCGCCCGATCACCTCGGTCGACTTCACCGCGAATGCCGGTCCGTACACCTCGTTGTCGGGCAGCGTCTCTTCGTCCGCAAGCGGCAACGGATACAACTATGACGCCGATGGCGTCACCGATCTCGTGAATCCGTCCACCATCTTCGACCGCCTCAGCGCCCGCACGGACTTCTACAACTGGTACCCCGTGGGTCAGGATCCGTTTCCGACGATCAAGAACGGCTTCGTCGAGTACGTGCTGAACATCACCACCGCGGTGACGATCAACCTGTACGGCGACGGAACGTTGGGTGGTGCGCTGCAGCCGGGCCTCGTGGTGACGCTCGATGGCACCTCGATCGCCACCGGCGCGACGCTCGGGGTCGGTACCCGCACGCTTCGATACACCTGGACCAACTACAGCCAAAGCCAACCGTCCAACCAGTTCGGCATGTATGCGGAGCTCTTTGCCGTGCCCACGGCCGTGCCCGGCGGAGGATGCGCGCTGATCGCAGGCCTCGTCGGCCTCGCCTGCAGCGCTCGTCGCCGCCGCTGACTTCGCCGCCGAGAACGCAACTCGATCGCCTTTCGCCGCCACGGGCTCCAGTCCGTGGCGGCGATCGCATGGCGTCACGATCACGATCCCAAGCGTGGACGAGCCCCCTTTCACGAGGTTTCGTAGACTCCTCCTCTCCCGGAGTCCGCCATGTCCGCCACCCGCACCGCCGCCCCCGTCTTCCACAACGTCCTCGAGATGATCGGCAACACCCCGATGCTCGAGCTTCGCAACCTCGACACCGGACCGTGTCGGCTCTTCGTCAAGATGGAGTCGATGAACCCGGGGAACTCGATCAAGGACCGCATCGCGGTCGCCATGGTCGAGCGGGCCGAGTGCGAAGGCATGCTCAAGCCCGGAGGCCGGATCATCGAGGCGACCGCAGGCAACACCGGGCTCTCGCTCGCCCTCGTCGCGAGTCAGAAGGGTTATCGCCTGACCGTGGTGGTGCCGGACAAGATGAGCGACGAGAAGATCTCCCACCTTCGGGCGATGGGTGCCGAGATCGTGCTGACCCGGTCGGACGTTGGCAAGGGTCATCCGGAGTACTACCAGGACGTCGCGGCGCGGCTTGCGACGGAGGATCCCGACGCCCACTTCATCAACCAGTTCGAGAATCCCGCGAACCCCCAGAGCCACTACGAGACGACCGGCCCGGAGATCTGGGAGCAGATGGACGGCCGCATCGACACCTTCGTCGCGGGTGTGGGCTCGGGCGGCACCGTGACCGGCGTCGGAAGGTTCCTCAAGGAGCGCAATCCCGCCATCGAGATCGTGCTCGCCGATCCAGAGGGCTCGATCCTCGCCGCGAAGGTCAACGAGGGCCGCGACGTGCCCGCCGGATCCTGGCTCGTCGAGGGCATCGGCGAGGACTTCGTGCCCGACATCCTCGACCTCTCGTACGTCGACGTCGCCTACGCCATCTCCGACGGCGAGGCGTTCCACACCGCACGGGAACTGCTCCGCAAGGAAGGCGTGCTCGCGGGATCCAGCGTGGGCACCCTGCTGACCGCGGCGCTCCGCCACTGCCGGGCCCAGACCGAGCCCAAGACGGTGGTCTCCCTGATCTGCGACAACGGCGCGAAGTACCTCTCGAAGATGTTCAACGACTTCTGGATGATCGATCAGGGGTTCATCGAGCGGGAGAGCCACGGAGATCTGCGCGATCTGATCGCGCGGCGGCACCTCGACAGGGAGGACTTCACGCTGGCTCCGAAGACCCCGATCCACCAGGCCGTGAAGCGGATGCGGATGTACGGAGTCAGCCAGATGGCCGTCGTCGACGAGAACGACTGGCCGGTCGGCATCATCGACGAGAGCGACATCCTGCTGGCGCTGGTCTCCAACGCCGGCAGCGATCGCGAACCCGTCGAGAACTTCATGACCACGCGTCTGGAGATGATCTCGCCGGAGGCGTCGGTGAACGACCTGATGCCGATCTTCCGGGCCGATCGCGTGGCGATGGTGGCGGACGCGAGCCACTACTACGGGATGATCACCAAGATCGACGTGATCAACTACCTGCGAAAGCAGCTCGCGTAGCGAGGGGGGTCGGACGGGTGGGACCGGTCGGTCAGTCGAAGGCCATGCCACCGACGCGGGGTCGTGGACGATGCCGATCGTTGCGGCGGAGCGTCGTGGTCGGAGGGTGTCCTCGTCTCTTCCCTCGTCTCTGCCCTCGTCGTCCTCGGTGAACCCCCAGCTGCCGCGATCTCCTCCGATGTCGGTGGGTGTCGCCGATTGATCGCGATCGATCGGGATTGACCAACCACCCGAACGGAACTGGAATCCCCTGGCTCAGGGAATCCTCTTCACCCGCAGCCCGATGTCGCTGCTCGAGTACTCCGGGCCGAAGCCGTCGCCGCGGTAGGAGGACCGCTGGAACGTGGGAATGAAGAACCAGCTCCCGCCACGAAGCACCTGCGACTCTCCGGTCTTCGGACCGAGTGGATTGACCGACGGACTCACCTCGTAGTAGGTGGCGTCGAAGAAGTCCTCGACCCACTTGCCATTGAGAATCGGTCGCAATATCGTTCGCCTTGGAGGGGCGGAAGGGCCGCTCTCCGGTTTCCCACGTCGTGCCATCAGGCCCGTGTTCCAAACCCAGGCACGGCGAGATCGTCGAGACGCCCCCTTGACCACTCCGACCACCACCCCCCCCCGAGTGCCCCTGTCGGTCCTTCGCTCCGGTGACCGAGCGGTCGTCGAGTTCGACGCCCTCGCCCACGATGAAGCGCAACTGCTTGAGGCAATGGGTCTTACAGACCAGTCCGAAGTCCGAATCTGCCGCTCCGGAAGCCCCTGCATCATCGAAGTGGCCCAGATGCGGCTCGGCCTCGCCGCGTCGGTCGCCCATCGGATCTACGCCACCCCTTGCGGCGAGGAGTGTCCGGCGGTCCGCGACAGCCCCGAACATCCGCCCGCCTGAACGCCCTGATCGAGCGACGCTCGACGCCTCGCGAGCCGCGCTCGGCGTCTCGTCCCACGCCCACCCGATCCCACGACGGCCGTTTCGCCCGCGGTTCCCGCAACTCCCCCGATGGCGTCGACGCCCGCTTCTCCCAACTCGACGACCCGACCCGATCCCCGCTCCATGCAGCGGCTCGGCACGCCGCGCGACCCCGCCGCCCCGCTGCGACTCGCGATGATCGGGAATCCCAACACCGGAAAGACCACGCTGTTCAATCGCCTCTGCGGCGTGAGAAGCCGAACGGCGAACTTTCCCGGGAGCACCGTCGAAGCGAAGTTGGGCACCTGCCGGGGGGACGCGGGCGGGATCGAACTGATCGATCTGCCGGGAAGCTACGGCCTCGAACTGGAGCTTCCCGAGTCGAAGCTCTGCCGGGACTGCCTCGCCGGTGAGATCCCCGAGTTCCGGCCGGATGCGGTGCTGGCGGTGCTCGACGCCTCGAACCTCCCGCGCAACCTGCAGTTCCTCGCGGCCGCGGCCCGCCCCGATCTGCCGATGGTCGTCGCCCTCAACATGATCGACGTCGCGGCGCGACGCGGCCTCTCGATCGACGCGGCCAAGCTCGAGGCCCGCATCGGCAGCCCGGTCGTTCCGATCAGTGCGCGATCCGGCCGCGGCGTGGACGAACTGCTGCGGGCGATCGATCGCGCCAAGGCCCCCGAGCATCCCTGCCCCGACCGCCCCGGCCGCAGCGAGATGTGCGCGGAGTGGGCGAGTCGCATGGTCGCCGAGAGCGTCGGTGGCGCCGCGAGCCAGGGAACGGCCGCCGACACGTTCCGCGACCGGCTCGATCGGGCGTTCACCCATCCGGTGCTCGGACTCGTCGTCTTCGCCGCGATGATGCTGGGTCTCTTCACGACGATCTTCTCGCTCGCCTCGGTCCCGATGGACCTGATCGACCTGCTCTTCGCCTCGCTGGGCGATGCGGCGAGAACGATGCTGCCCGCCGGGCCGCTTGCCGACCTCGTCGCCGACGGCATCGTCGGCGGCATCGCGGGCACGGTCATCTTCCTGCCGCAGATCTGCCTGCTGTTCCTGCTCCTGTCGCTGCTCGAGGACACCGGCTACCTCGCCCGCGCCGCGTTCGTGATGGACCGCCTGATGTGCAAGGTGGGCCTTCCCGGGCAGGCGTTCATCCCGCTGCTTTCGAGTCACGCGTGCGCCCTGCCGGGCATCATGAGCACCCGCCTCATCCCCGACCGCCACGACCGCCTCGCGACGATCCTCGTGGCGCCGTTCATGAGCTGCTCGGCGCGGCTGCCGGTCTACGTGCTGCTGACGACACTGCTCTTCCCGCAACAACCGCTCCGCGCCGGGCTCGCCTTGGCGGGCTGCTATCTCCTCGGGGCGATCGCCGGTCTCGCTTCGGCGTGGCTGGTGCGCAGGACCCTGCTGAAGGGTCGATCGCGGCCGATGGTGCTCGAGCTTCCGCCCTATCGCGTTCCGAGCGTGCGCACCGCGGTGCTGACCACTCTCGATCGAGCGTGGGTCTTCCTGAAGAACGCGGGCACGGTGATCCTCGCGATCTGCGTGGTGATGTGGTGGTTGAGCGCCTACCCCGCCGCCGAGCCGCCGGCCGAGGCGGATTCGCTTCGCAGCGAGGCGGCGGTGCTCGCCGAGGCGGGCGAATTCGCGGCGGCCGAGGCGAACCTCGCGGACGCGGAGACCCTCGAGGCCCGCGCCCAGCAGGAGGGAAGCTTCGCAGGCATGATCGGCCGGACCGTGCAGCCGGTCTTCGCGCCGCTGGGCTACGACTCGAACCTCACCGTCGCGGTGCTGACGAGCTTCCTCGCGCGCGAGGTCTTCGTCTCGACGATGGCGGTCCTCACCGGCGCCGAGGATCCCGACGACGGCGAGGGCGTGGTGGCGGCGGTGAAGCGATCGACGAGGCCGGACGGCTCGCCGGTCTTCACCACCGCGACGAGCGCGAGTCTGCTGGTCTTCTTCGTGCTCGCGATGCAGTGCCTGCCGACGCTCGCGGTGACGCGACGCGAGACCGGGAGTTGGCGCTGGGCCGGCCTTCAACTGGTCTGGATGAGCACCGTGGCGTACGCCGCGGCCTTCGTCGCCTACCGCGCGGTGCTCTGGAGCGGAATGTGATCGGGCTCGCCGCCGCGCCCGCCGCGGGCCTGCCGGTCGGAGACTGGCAGTTCTGGGTGGTCACCGCGATCGCGCTGACGGGCGCCGTGCTCGTGGTCCGGCCACTGCTTCCATCGCGGTCCTCCACGCCCACGCCATGCGGAGGCTGCGGTGGCGCTTCGCGCCGATCGCCGTCCGGAGCGTCGGTGAAGGCGACCTTGACGATCGGCGGCGAGTCGACGCCTCGGCCCTCGCCGCGGAGTGGCGATCGCGGCTAGATTCCTGCCGGCGATCCGGTCGACGCCGCCCGCTCCGCCGCCTCCGCGGCGGAACACCGATCCTCGAACGTCCCGTCGACGCCCCGATCGCTGCAGCGGTCGTTGCGGTTCCCCGTCGATCGCGACGCCCCACGTCCTTCAACGCTCCGGAGCCTGCACCGTGTCGATCCCCCAAGACGCCGCCCCCCCCGATCCCGCCGTCGCCGCGCCCCCGGCGGAGGGCGGATATGCCCTTCCCAGCGATCCCACCGACCTCGGACAGTGGTCGGAGTGGGCGACGGGACAGGGGCTCGACCTGGGCATCGACGTGGTCAAGGTCCTGGTGCTCGTCGTCGTCTCGTGGCTCTTCGCCCACTGGCTCAGCAGTCTCATCCGACGCCACGGCGAACGGTCGACGCATCTCGATCCGACCCTGACGCTCTTCTTCGCAACGGTGGTCCGGTGGGCGATCCTCGCCTTCGCGGTGGTCGCGGTGCTCGGCATCTTCGGCATCGAGACCACGAGCTTCGCGGCCCTGATCGCGGCGGTCGGCCTCGCGATCGGTCTGGGCTTCCAAGGCACCCTCGGCCAACTCGCGTCGGGGGTGATGCTGCTGGTGTTCCGGCCCTTCAAGGTCGGCGACTTCGTGAAGGCGGGAGGCACCTCCGGCGTGGTCAAGGAGATCCAGCTGTTCGCCACCATCATCGACACGTTCGACAACCGTCGACTGATCGTGCCCAACGCCTCGGTGTTCGGAAGCACCATCGAGAACGTCTCCCACCACAGCGAGCGGCGTGTGGACGTGGCGATCGGCACCGCCTACGAGGCCGACCTCGACCGCACCCGCGAGATCCTGACGGAGGTCGCCCGCAGCCTGCCGCAAGCGCTGCCCGATCGCGATCCTGCGATCCTGCTCGACGCCCTCGGGGCGAGTTCGGTCGACTGGTCGGTCCGCGTCTGGGTCGCCTCGAGCGACTTCGGCGTCGCGAAGGACACGCTGCTCGCCAACGCGAAGAAGGCCCTCGACGCCGCAGGCGTCGGCATTCCGTATCCGCAACTCGACGTGCACATGATCGGCGACGGGAAGGCCTAGGCCCGTGCCGCGGAGGCGCGTCTCGCAGCCCCGGCATACGCTCGACGCCCTCCCGTCGCGACGATCCGCCAAATGCCCTCGGACAATCTCCTCCACACCCTCGGTCTGATGGTCGTCGCCGCGACCGCGTTGATCCTGCTGTTCGGGCGGCTGCGCATTCCCGAGATCGTCCTCTGCATCGCCGCAGGCCTGCTGCTGGGACCGCTGCTGGGCGTCGTCTCGCTCGACGAGAGCCACGGCGGCGACGCCGACGTCGACATGGCGATCGACGCGATCAGCCATCTCGGCATCGTCCTGCTGCTCTTTCTCGTGGGCCTCGAGCTGTCGCTCGATCGGATCCGCGATCTCGGCAAGGTGACCATCGTCGCGGGAGTGATTCAGGTGGCCGTGGTGTCGGGCCTCGGCCTGCTGCTGACCGCGACGCTTGGATTCGGCTGGACCGAAGCGGCGATCGTCGGATTCGCGACCGCGTTCTCGAGCACGGTGGTGGTGATTCGTCTGCTCGCCGAGCGAGGGCAGTTGTCGAGTCTTCACGGCCGCATCGCCGTGGGCATCCTGCTGATCCAGGATCTCGCGGTGATCCTCGGCCTCACGATCCTCCACGGACTTGGAGGAGGCGGCTCGCTGACCGAGGGCCTGAAGTCGATGCCGTGGGCGCTGGTCGGGCTGGGCATCCTGCTGGCCGCGGCGATCCTTGCCGCGAGGCATCTGCTGGACCGCCCCTTCTCATGGGCGGCGAGGAATCCGCAGACCCTCGTCGTGTGGGGACTCGCGTGGTGTCTGCTGTTCGTGCTGCTTGCCGAGGTCCTGGGCCTCTCCTCGGAGATCGGCGCCTTCCTCGCCGGCATCGCGCTCGCCCAGCTCCCATGCGCGGCCGATCTGGAGCGGCGTCTCCATCCGCTGATGAACTTCTTCGTCGCGGTCTTCTTCGTCGCCCTCGGCGCAAAGATGGATCTCGCCGCGGCGACAAGCGTCTGGCCTGCGGCGCTGGTGTTGTCGGCGTTCGTGCTGATCGCCAAGCCCGCCATCGTGGCCTGGCTCGTCGCTCGATGCGGCTACGGCGAGGCCACGAGCGTTCGATCGGGTCTCGTGCTCGGACAGGTCAGCGAGTTCTCCTTCATCCTCGTTGCGCTGGCCGCATCCGCGGGTCTGCTTTCGAGCGAGGCGATCGGGCTGGTGGGCCTGGTCGGACTGGCGACGATCGTGATCTCGGCGATCGCGGTCGTCCACGAGCGGCGGGTCGTCGCCCGACTCCGCGACGGCGGATGGCTTCGATGGCTGCGGGCGATTCCCGAACCTCCGGCGATCGAGACGCCGGAGGCCCGCGGCCACGTGGTCGTCGTCGGCATGACCGGCATGGGACGCCGAGTCGTCGAGGCTCTGGTGGGATCGGGCGAACGGGTGCTGGCGATCGACACCGACCCGGCCAAGCTTCGCGGCCTGCCCTGCCGCACCCTGCACGGGACCATCGACGACCGGCACGTTCTGGAGACCGCCAACCTCGAAGGCGCCCGCCTCGCCATCACCACGCTGCGGATCGAGGACGCCAACCGCCTGTTCGCCCATCGCTGTCGTTCCTTCGGCGTGCCCTGCATCGTCCACGCCGCAGGTCGAACGGAGGCCGCGGACCTCGATCGGCAGGGCGTCGATCATGTCGTGGACAGTCGCATGCAGGGCAACCTCCGCCTCGTCGCGACGCTGGCCGAGCGAGGCGTGGTGACGCCGTGAACGAGGCCACCCTGCTCGCGCTGGCCGCGGCCGGCGGCGTCGCCGCCGCACAGTGGTCGCGTCTTCCCGCGGTTCCGATCCTGGTGCTGCTGGGCTTCGCCATCTCGTGGCTTCCCGGCAGCGAGGGCCTTCGCGTCGACGGCGAGGTGCCGACCCTCGCACTGGCCTATCTGGTGTTCGCGGCGGGTCTCGAACTCGAGCCGGCGCGACTCGTCGGCAATCTCGCGACCGCCCTGCGAGTCGGTGTGGCCCAGTTCGTGGTGGTCGGCTGCCTCGGCACGCTCGTCGCGTCGGGGCTGGGAGTCGATGCCGCCGCGGCGGCCACCATCGGCATCGGGATCGCGGGCAGTTCGACCATCGTCGGCGTGCGGCTTCTCATCGAGCGCGGGCAGCTGGGAGAGGCGTTCGGCCGTGTGGTGCTGGGTGTGCTTCTTCTGCAGGATCTGCTGATGATGCTCGCCCTCGCGGCGATCGGATCGCTCGGAGTCGACGGCGTTCCCTTCACCGCATCGCCTCTGGTGGGGATTGCGCTGCTGATCGCCGGCCATGCGGTGCTGCGAAGGCTGGGGCCGCGATGGATCGGCGGTCACGACGATCGCCCGCCGCTGATGATCCTGATCGCCAGCAGCGTGCTCTTCGCGTTCGTCGGGATCGCCTACTACACCGGCCTGCCGCTGGTGGTCGGCGCCTTCGCAGCGGGCGTCTCGCTTTCGGCGTTTCCCGTCGGCGGCATGATCCGGGCGCCGATCGCCTCGATCGGCATCTTCGTCTCGGCGATCTTCTTCGTGGCCCTCGGCGGCTCGATCGAGACGCCCACGCTCCGCGACGTCCTGGTCGCGGGTTCCCTCCTCGCCGTGGTGGTCCTGGCGACTCCGGTGGTGGTGGCGGTCACCGCGTTGCGCAGCGGCCTCGCCCGGCGCGAGTCGATCGAGGCGGGACTGCTGCTGGCGCAGTGTGGCGAACTCACGCTGGTCCTGGCGGTCCTCGGACTTGGGCTCGGCATCCTCGACCAGGCCTCGTTCTCGGCGCTCTCGCTCGTGACGGTGGCGTCGATGATGATCACGCCGCTGCTGGCCACCGACCGGTTCGCCTGGTGGCTCACCCGACGTCTGCCTCGTCGCCCGCTGGAAGCCGTCCCGCCCATCGAGAACCACGTCGTGCTGCTGGGCTGCGGCCGCAACAGCGAGGTCCTGCTCGAGATGCTGAGGGTGGCCGAGGTGCCGCTCGTCGTCGTCGATCGCGATCCCGGCATCGTCGAGCGCCTCCGCGAGCGCGGCATCGAGTCGATCTGCGGCGAGGGCTCCGATCCGGAGGTCCTGCGGGCGACCCGCGCGAGTCGGGCCCGCGCCGTGGTGTCCACCATGCGGCGCGTCGCGGACAACGTCCGCCTTCTGCGTCGCGTCGATCTCGACGACGGCCCCCTGGTGGTGGTCCGGGCGTTCTTCGACGCGGACACCGCGCGACTCTCCCGGCTCGGCGCCGAGGTCGTGTCGGAAGCGGAAGTCGGCGCCGCGGAGACCGTGCTGGTCGCTCGAGGCATCCTGGCCGCAACCCGGGCAAGGCCCCGCGCGACTCAGTCTTCCTGATTCGGATCCGGTGGAGACCACTCGCGGGCGGGCCCGAGGACGAGCGTCCGACTGAGGGTCTCGCCGATGCCTTGTCCGAAGGGACTCAATGCCGTGAAGATCGCCAGCACCGGTGCGTAGAGCAGGACGCCCTTGAAGAGGTTGCGGACGACGATCCGCCAGAAGCCGGGACGTCCCCCTTCGACCGCGGCCACGCGGCCGCGGGCCAGCATCTTGCCCGGCGTTCGGCCGAGCGCCGCCTCCCAGGCGATTCCCCACAGCACGGTGATCCCGATCGCCGCTGCGGAGGGGGCCGCCGCCTCGATGTCGAGGCTCCAAGCCGGAAGCAGGGCGAACTCGGCGGGCGTCGTCTTGAACCAGGCCATCGCCGCAATCGCACCAGGCAGCAGATCCACCGCCAACGCCACGAGGCGGGGCCACCACGCCAGCGGCGCCGCATCCTCGGGAACCATCGGAGGCACCTGATCGGCGATCGGCTTGAAGAGCACCAGCGCGAGGATCGCCGTCACCGTCAGCATGCCCAGCAGCGGCAGATGAAGCCAGGCTCCCGCGCCGAAGGTCGGCGACTCCAGGGTCCGAGCCGGCCCGATGGCTCCATCGATGGGATCGATCGACCGAACGACGAACGTCTCGTCGTCCTGGACGAGGTGGCGGATCCCGTCGGAGGTGCCGTCGAGTCGCCAACCCGCGGCCGGCGTGTCGAGGGTCGCGAGTTCGAGCAGGCCGCCGCCACGCGGATAGGCGAGGTCGATCCGGGCGAACGCCCTCCGCAGAACCACCAGGGGACGGCCCATCGCGACCGTCGTCGCCACGAGGTCGCTCTCCCGGACGGACCAGGTCTCGAACGCATCGCCGAGCGATGGCCCATCGTCGCCCTCGGCGATCTCGAGAGGCGCGACGCGGCAACCGACGCCGTCCTCGAGCGCCGCCAGCACCCCGATTCGCCCTTCGCCGAGGCCGACCAGTCGCGACCACGGCGCGACGCCGTCGGGCACCGGCAGATCGACCGTCTCCCAGCGACCGCGGCGATCGAAGCGCAGCAGCTTCGGAACCGATTCGCCGGCATCGCTCCGGCGGACCCTCTCGCTGCGGAGGGACTCGGGCCACCACAGGGCGACCGGACCAGAGGTGCCCGCGGCGAAATCCATCAAGCGACCGTCGCCGGGAAGGCTCGGAAGCAGCGTCGGCCCCTCGCGCGGCCACGAGTAGTCGAGATCCGAGACGGGATTGCGAGCGGTCTCGAGCGTGACCACCTCCCGGCGAGGTTCGAGGCCCGCCCGCGGTTCCAGCACGATCCAGACGCGACTCTCGAAGGCCGCCATCGCCTCGACCTCGGCATCGAGCACGGCCGCGACTCGCACCAGAGGCTCCTCGCGATCGTTCTCGCGATCGGTGGCGTGGTGATGCACGAACGAGCGACGCTCGCGCTCCGGATCGGGGGTCGCGAACCACACGTTCGGACCGCTCGCGGCTCCAGGCATTTCGGCGAAGGGAATCGGCGGGGTCTCCCCGGCCGACGCCGTCCCCGCCGGAGCCTGCCACATGGCGAGAAGGATCGCGGCAAGGCACGACGACGAGATCACGACGACGCTCCGACCTGGACGATCCGTTCGGGGCGCATCGACTCGAGCAGGCGGCCCCAGTCGAAGGCCGCGGCCTTCACCCGGCCTCCCCGTCCAGACGGTCGTTCGAGCGAAAGTCGCGCCGGAGGGTCCTCCGCGCCGCTGCCGGACACCTCGATGCGCATCGGCACCAGCGGCCAGTCCCCCACGGGCCGGTCCGGGACCTCGACCCGTTCGTGTCCGGCGAGTCGGCTGCGCGCGACCAGCATTCCGGCGGCATCCCGCACCTCGATGACCTCGGCCACCGGGCCGGTCTCGGCGTAGCCGCGTCGAACCGTCCACCCCGAGTCGTCCGAGGCATCGCCGAAGACGGGGCTCTCGATCCACCAGCGACGATCCGCGGAGTTCCACTCGAGCGATGCCAGATCGTCCGCGGGTTCGAGACCGAGCAGCACGTCGACGATGCGCGGATGCCGCAGGCCCGGAGGCAGCGGAATCGACTCGTCCTCCAACTGCGAGTTCCCCGAGGACGCCACCATCCCGTGCCACACCGTCGAAGGGGTCTCCTCTGGAAGGAACAGCCACCATCGCGTGCCGTCGGACCCGAGCCAGGCCAGGGTGTCGGTGACGCTCAGCTTGAGACGGATCGCGAGGCGTCCGGGGCGCTCTCTCAGCAGGAGAAGATCGAGTTGCTCCTCGTCGATCGCTCCCGAGCCCGAGCGCACCGGCAGCACCACCGTGCCGGTCGCTTCGAACCGCTCGAGTTGCGCAAGTCGACGATCGGCCTCGGCGATCCGAGCCGTCGCGTCGCTTCGATCCGGCATCGCCTGGGTTCGTGCCGCGGCGCATCCGAGGTCGAGGGCCCCGACACTCGCGACGCCGAACACGGCGGCGACGATCAAGCCACCGTGCCTCCGACGCATCATGCTCCCAGACGATCGCGCCGGTCCCGCGACCTCGACCGGCCCGGTCCTGTTCCGGTCGCCAACGGCCGGCACGGAGATCACGACCTCTCGGCGCCGTTGGCCTCGGCCCCGAACAGTTCGCCGAGCGATTCCGCAACGTCTCCCGCATCCGCATCACCCACGGCGCGAGCGGCCACTTCGACCGTCCATGCGGCGGCGTCCTTGGAACGATGCTCGAGCACCCACCGCTCGTCTTCGCCCTGTCCGATGCGATCGATCAGGCGCAGCCTCCGTCGGCGAAGCAACACCAGCGCCACCACGAGTCGCAGCGGCTCCTGAGCGGGGTCGTCCCGCTCGGCGAGTCGCTCGAGGAGTTCGAGAAGCACCTCTTCGTCGAGACCTCGGGGCGTCGCGGTCGGCTCCGGGACCGTGGTTCGCCAGTGGCAGACCACACCCTCGGGGACCTCGGTGTCGTTCCATGCCTCCATCGCGTAGTCCCGACGAACGAGCCCCAGCCCCGGCAGGGCATCGCCGAACTCGGACTCCGCCAGGGGCTCGCACAACGCCGCCACGATCGGGGTGCCCGGTGGCAGTTCCTGCCCGCCGACGGCGCAGACCCCTCGACCCTTCACGGCACCGGCAAAGCGACTTGGAAGCGGCATGTCCCGATGGTAGCGGGCGGCAGGCGGGCAGGCGGGCGGACCACAGCGGATAGGATGGGGCGAGCGCAGGTCTTCGTCACGGTGCCACGCCGGATCCGGTCCCTTCCATGCTGGACAGTCTTCTCCAGTCCTTCCGCGGCTACGCCTGGTACGAGATCGCCATCGAGATGGCGATCATCTGGGTCTGCGTCTACGCGATCCACCGATCGCTTCGAGGCACCCGCGGCGCGGGCATCATCAAGGGCGCGGCCCTGCTGCTGGTGGCCCTGATCCTTCTGCTCGGCGTGCTCGGCGACGCCGAGGACGCCTTCGGACGGATCCGCTTCCTCTCGACGGAGATCCTCGGCCTGCTCGCCATCGTGCTGGCGGTGGTGTTCCAGCCCGAACTTCGACAGGCGATGATCCGGGTCGGACAGACCCGCTTCTTCAATCGACAGTCCGACCACGCCCGAGCGGTCGCGTCCGCGATCGCCGAGAGCGTGGAGTACCTCGCGAAGAATCGGTTCGGGGCGCTGCTCGTGCTCGAGCGACGGACCGGCCTCGGCGGCCTCGTCGAGGGTGGAGTGGAACTCGACGCCCTCGTCTCGGCGCGGCTGGTGGAGACGATCTTCTATCCCAACAGCGCCCTGCACGACCTCGCGGTGGTCGTTCGCGGAGACCGCATCGTCGCCGCCGGCGTGCAGCTGCCCCTGCCGGAAGGCGGCGTGCCGATCTCGCCGCAACTGGGCTCCCGCCACCGGGCGGCGGTCGGGCTCACCCTCGAGAGCGACGCTCTCGTGGTCGTCGTCAGCGAGGAGACCGGCGCCGTACGGGTCGCCGAGCAGGGTGTCCTCTCCGAGCCGATTCCTCCAGGCGCCCTCGAGGCCCGGATCGAGGCGGGCATGATCAAGGCCACCGGCGAGGAACGCGCCGCGGAGGCCCCGGTCGGCGGCCAAGAGGTCGCGATCGCGGAGGCTTCCCGATGAGCGACGGCGACCAGAGGAACGGCCGCGGCGGATCCACCCGCGGCGTCGACGGCTGGCAGTCGCGTCTCGGCACGCTCGGCGTGGTCACCGCGGTCACGGTGCTGATCTGGACCTGGGCCGCAGGCAAGACCGAGTCGTCGGAGATCCTCGACGGTGTCGAGCTCCGGTTCACCACCACCGAGCCGAGCCGCCTTCGGATCACCCCCCCGACGATCCGACTGTCGCAACTGACCGCACGGGGATCGACCCGCGCCCTCAACCGACTTCGCGAACTGCCCCGAACCTTCGAGTTCACCGCGGGAAGCGGCGGCGTGCCCGCCACCGAGGGGACCCACGTGCTCTCGGTGTCGGACCTGTTCTCGAGGATCTCCGAGGTCGCCGACAGCGGCCTCGCCATCGACGCGGAGCCCGCCACGGTCGAGATCGTGGTGACGGCGCTCGAGTCGCGCACGCTGCGCCTCGAAGCGGAACTGCCCGGCGTCTCCACGCAGGGCGACACCGAGGTGCAGCCGCCCACCGCCGAACTGCTGCTTCCGGCCGCCATGGAGGTCCCCGCCTCGCAACTCTTCGCGATTGCGGCGGTCAATGCGGCGCAACTCGATCGTCTCGAACCCGGCCGACGGGAAACCGTCAACGCGTCGCTCCGTCTGCCACCCGAACTTGCGGCGCTGGCGGGTTCGGCGATCCCCCTACCCGCCACGGCTCGGGTGACCTTCACGCCTCGGGTGCTCGATCGCGAGACCGTGCTGCCTCGCGTGCCGGTGCAGATCGCGGGCATCTCGGAGGACTTCACCCGCTACCGGATCGAGTCGAGCCCCGCGTTCCTCGACGACGTCGAGATTCGAGGGCCTGCCGAGACGATTGGACGCATCGAGGCGGGAACGCGGGTGCTCGCCTTCGTGCATCTGACCACGGACGAACTCGAGTCCGCCGCCGCGGCGGCCGCACCGATCACCAAGGCGATCTCGATGTGGCTGCTGCCGGCAGGCGTCGAGGTGCGACGCGTGGGCGAGATCGAAGGGGCCCGGCCGGAGATCTCGTTGCGGGTCGAGCGGATCGCCGAGCCGTCCAACGGCTGAGCGACGTCTCCAAGACGATGCGCCTGCAGGATCGCCGGACTACCGAAACCGAAGCGAGTGCCACTGCTTGCGCCCTCGGCGCAACAGGATCACCGCCTCGTCCCCGGCGTCGAGCAGATCCGACCGATCCACCCGTCGATCCGCTGGCACCTTCTCGCCGTTGATCGCCACCGCGCCGGCGGCGACGAACTCGCGAGCCTCGCGACGGCTCTTCGCCAGCGCCGACGAGACGAGCAGATCCACGAGATCGGCTCCGGGATCGTCGAGATCGGCGACGACATGCTCGCTCGATGGCAGATCCGAGGCGATCTCCCCGAGGGTCGCCGCGTCGAGATCCCGCACCCGCCCGGAGAAGAGCGCCTGCGAGGCGGCCTCGGCCCGCTCTCGCTCGGTGGGGCCGTGGACGAAGTCGACGAGTTCGGCCGCGAGGGCCTTCTGCGTCGCGCGTTCGGCCGGATTGGTCGCCTGCGCGGCATCGAGCGCTTCGATCTCCTCGCGGCTGCGCATCGAGAACCACCGGAGATAGCGACCCGCATCGACGTCCGACGCGTTCAGCCAGAACTGATGGAATCGGTAGGGACTGGTCCGTTCGGCCCCCAGCCACACCGCCCCCCGTTCGGTCTTTCCGATCTTGCTGCCGTCGGCGGCCGTCACCAGCGGACTGGTGACTCCGAAGGCGAGCGACGTCTCCGATCCCTCCCCGTGCTCCCGCGCGTCGAAGCGGCGGATGAGATCGATGCCCGAGACGATGTTGCCGAACTGGTCGGAACCACCCATCTGCACGGTGCAGTTCCGCTCCCGGTAGAGATGCAGGAAGTCGTACGCCTGCAGGACCATGTAGCTGAACTCGGTGTAGCTGATCCCATGTTCGCGGCCGGCGAGGCGGCTGGCGACGGAGTCGCGCTGAATCATGGCGTTCACGGAGAAGTGCTTGCCGACATCGCGCAGGACCTCGAGGAACCCAAGGCGACGCAGCCAGTCGGCGTTGTTCACCACCTCGACGCCGCCCTCGCCTTCGCCGAGAAGACGCTCGAGGATCGCCCGCTGCCCCGCGAGATTCGCCTCGACCTGATCCTCGGTCTGCAACGAACGCTCGTCGCTCTTGCCGCTGGGGTCCCCGACGAGGCCGGTGCCGCCGCCAAGCAGGGCGATGGGCCGGTGTCCCGCCGCTCCGAACCGCCGCAAGAGCATGATGGGGAGCAGATTGCCGACGGTCAGGCTGTCCGAGGTCGGGTCGAACCCGCAATAGCCGGTGCGGACGCCCGTGGAGAGATGCGTCGCGAGTTCGGGCGAGGTGACCTGATGCAGCAGGCCGCGCCATTGCAGTTCGTCGAGGAGGTCCAACGCGCAGGCTCCGGGAGCACGGAATGAACGAGTCGCCGATCGCGGTTCGCACGAGGGGAACTCCCGCGACCCCGCACCGGCCGTGGGTCATCGGCGAAGCGAGGTCCTCTCGCCCATCGCAGGCCGGGACTTTCGCCCGAACGGCCTCGGCGGCCGCGATCGCCGCTCAGGCCGACGCCACGGTCGCGGACTTGCGATCCAGATCGGAGAGGAGCGACGACCAGCTCGCGTCGAACGCGTCGCGACCCTCGATCTGCAGTCGCTCACCGAGCGCATCGAGATCGACGCCCGCCGCCGAGATGCGGTCGAGCATCGCCTCGCACGTCCCGCCGTCGGCGGGCTGGGCGCCGAGCACCTCGGTGAGCGCGGCGGTCGCCTCGAGGGTGTTCTCGGGCATCGTGTTCACCGTGTCCGGTGCCGCCAGGGCGGTGACGTAGTAGGCCCCGGGCAGGCTCGGATCCTTGACGCCGGTCGAGGCGAACAGCAGCCGCTGCGGACGGGCGCCGGCGGCCTTCAGGGCCTGGAAGCGCGTCGACTGCAGCAGATCGGTGAAGGCCGCGTAGCAACGCTGCCCGATCGCGATGCCGAGGCGGTTGCGGAGGTCCTCGGGCAGGTCCGACTCGGTCGCCTTGTCCCAACGGGAGATGAAGAGCGACGCGACCGAGCAGACCTTCAGGTCGAGTCC
>Ga0075477_10000210_pt1 | contig 23740 bp, 25 predicted proteins | sample DEB08_DNA_FD_76338 | JGI IMG/M metagenome (GOLD analysis project Ga0075477, IMG submission 76338) | Aqueous microbial communities from the Delaware River and Bay under freshwater to marine salinity gradient to study organic matter... | ecosystem: Environmental > Aquatic > Marine > Coastal ...
TCGTCAAAACTATCGTAGGACGCCGCCGCCGATGCGGCGCTGGACGATGCAGCCGACGCCGAAGTGCTTGCGTTTGACGCGGATGTGCTTGCAGCCGACGCGCTTGTGCTTGCGTTCGACGCAGAGGTGCTGGCCGAGCTGGCCGACGCGCTCGCCTTCGCGCTGTAGTGCTTGGCGGAGTATTCGCCGCCGCCGCCTGGAACGGCGGAATCTTCGGCTCGCTGCGCCCACTCTTTCGCGCTCCCGCCAGCGCCGGCCTGCGTGCCTTGCGCGTACTCTTTCGCACTGTAGCCGCTCGTGTCTACTGTGCCGGTTGTCTCAGTCGCCCACTCTTTCGCAGCGCCAGCGGCGGCGGTGTCCGTGACGCCCGTCCCGCCGACCGCCCATGCCTTCGCGCTGTAGCCCTCGCCGGTCTGCGCCTCGCCGTCGGTTTTCTTAGCCCAGGCCTCGGCCTCGTCGGCAAATCCGCTTGCACTCGTGGCAGAGGCCGCCGCGCTCGCCGCATCGACGAGGAGATCCCATTTGGCTACGTCCGCGTTGCTCGAGATAGGCTGTGAGCCGCTTGAGGTATGCGCCGTGTTAGCGAGGTAAATGTTGTTGTTGCTCGTATCCTTAATTATGTCGCGCTTATTGTAGGCAGTGCTTGCCGCCCAGTTGCCGCGCCATTGCCCGAGCACCTCCTGTGCCAGCGGGTTGCCGGTGGTGTCGTCAAAGGTGAGGATCTTGCCGAGGCGCGTCGCCTTCGCCGGCAGCGTCATGTCGATGCTGGTCGGATCCGTCACCGGCGCCTTGATGCCGCGCAACGTATCTTCCGCGACCTGCTGCACGAAAATCGTCTGACTGTCGAGCTCTGTGTTCAGGCTCGAAGCCAGTAGGTCACCGGCCGTTACGAAGTCACTCGAGCGCTCGATAGTGCGCGCGCCGACAATCGTAATGTTGTTGCTGCCCGTCGCGGCAACAACCAGCGTTACGCTGCCAGTGCCCGCCGCGCCGATGCTGACAGTATAGTCGGTCGTCAGCGTCAGCAGCGTAGTGTCCTTGTAGACCGCAAGGTCTGAGGCGGTCAGAACCGGAAAGTTGAAAGAGTAGGGGCCGACACCTGCAGAGCCGGAGTAGACCACCCGCCGCGTGACGCTCGTGATTGCGTAGTCAGCCATTACCTAATCGTCCCGTTTGAGGAATGTAGAAAAAAACAAAACTAATCACCAAAAGCTGCAGAAATATCCGGTGCGCGTTCCGGCGTCGTTTCGCCTGGCAGCCACCAGAATTGCTGACCGTAGTCGCGCTCGTAGGTTCTGACCTTGCGCCGGAACCGCTGCTCCGCCTTCGGATCAGTCATCAGGCGCACCTGGTCTATAACCAGGCGCTCAGCCAGCAGCCGCAGATACCAGATACTAGCTCCTGGCGTGTAGCGCGCCACAAAATCGGTTAGCTCGCGCGCGAAGTCCGTATCCTCACCGCTCGCGAGCTGCACTAGGTTGCCGACAGACAGGTTGATCGCGTCGGTGCCGAGGCCCGCGCCAGGGCCGGCAATGGTGGAGCCAAAGCCCTTTCCAAAACGGTTCACGTTAGTGAATAAGAAGTCGCCCAGGATCCCGAGGCCGCCACCCTGCAGCAAAGCAGCTATCCAGAACTCGCTTGTGTCCATAGGCCGGGGGTCGCGACCGTAGACCAATTGCTTCGCTTGATACGCCAGAGCGCCGAAAACAGTGGCGCTGATAACGAAGTCCGACACCCAGCGCGCGCGGGCTGTGTTGGTTGGCTGATCCAGCATGCGCGCTAGGTTGTTGACCAGCAGTGTCACCGGGAAGGTCTTGAACATGCCGGCAAAGCGCAGCAGCTCGCCGCTCGCTGTGCCCCGCGCACTATTGCCGGTGAACGCCAGCCGCGCCCGCAGAGTGCTGGTCGGCACGGCCTGATCCATCTCGCTCTCCACCATCGCGAAAGCCTTTGCAGCAAGCTCTCGCGCGGTGCGCTTCGGGATGTCGGTGCGGTCAGCGATGTCGAGCACGCGCAGGAAGGTCGCCCCTTGGTGCTCGAAAAGCGGGGTCGCGCGGATCGTATCCCACTCGGCAGGCGAGATGCCGTTGCGCTGAAGGATCTGCTGCAAGCCCTCGTGCAGCTCCGAAAACGAACGCCCTACATTATCGCCGAGGTACCCCTGCAGCTCGAGGCCGAAGGCTTGGCGTCCGGCTCGCGTCAGACCTGTCAGTCCAGACAGCCGGTGCGCTGTGTCCCCGATGCGGCGGCTTAGGCCAGGCAGCATCGCATCGCCAAAGTAACGCGCGTTTGCAGACCCGACGTTCAGCCAAGCGTCGGCGACCAGCCCCATGCGGGCCGCGAACTTTGCGCTGTCTGCGCCCTGCAACATCTCACTGAATACGCGTTGCATTAGCGGGGTCACTGGCATGCCAATCATGCTCGCCGCGATGCGCTGTGTCCCGAAGTCGCTAATTGCGCTTAGCGGCGCGCCGCCCAACAGCGAAGCCGAGATCCACGAGCGCGTGCCGGACCCGATGGTCGCCCACAGCTGACTGGCAGTCTGCTCGCCCCGCGTCGCCAAGTCCCAGAGTTGGTCAAACTTGACGAGATCCCCTTCGACGCGCGCAATCGCCTTTTCGTCAGCGCTCTCGAGCACGACCTTACGCGCGTAGTCTTTGAGCGCGGCGACGGTGCTCGAGGGCGACGGGCCGAACATCTCCATTTGCGCGATATCGCGCGCAACGCTGCGGATATGGCCCACCATAACTTCAAACGTGTTGTCGCTGCCGTAGCGCGCCTGATACTCAAGCCATGCGGCCGGATCCTTGAACACAAGAAATCTGTGGTCCGTGCTCCTGTTGTGCAGCGCGCGGCCACGCTGCGACGTGCCAGGCCGTAGCTTGTTGAAGCCGTTAGTGACGATTGTGTCGTAGGTATTGCTGAGTTCCGCCGCCAGCGTTTCGTCGGTCCAGGCGAGCCCGTGCTTGTTCCGCATGGCCGACTTGTCTAGGCGATCAAGCGTGTAGGCGATCCAGGCATCCTTTCCCGCAGCTCTGATGCGCACGGCGTCGTGTGCTTGCGGCAAACCCCAATTTTCCAGCTTGGCGATGCGCATGCCGCCACTATTAGCGCGCTGCCGCGCAACTTCTGCTGTCTCGGTCCAGCTGCGTGCCAGCTCCCGCGCCGTCACGTTGCCGCTGTCGCGGCCGAAGGCCTCGGTGACGATATCGCGCATTAGTGCTTCGTTGCGCGCGCCACCAGTGACCGTCAGCCTGAACTCGTAGAGTAGGCTGTCCATGCGCGCGTAAAGGTCTTTCTCGACGGCGCGCTGGTACAACTCCAGCGAAGTAGCGCGGCTCCGCGCGTCGCGAGAGATTAACGCCGACAGAGCCTTGCCAGGCCGGCCTGCCTGCGAGTAGCCCGCCATGTCGGCCTGCCGCGCGCGAAACGCCTGCATGTTTAGGATCTTGACGCGGCGGCGGTGCGCGACATCAGCCTTCAGGCGGTCGTATGTGATGCGCGCAGCCTGGCTCTCGGCGGCCTCTACTCCAAGATCCCGCGCCAGCTCGCCGCGAACGGCGTCAAACAGGTCGCGCACTTCCTGCGCCTGCGTCGCAGTGATGTCGCCGTCCGCCGCCGCGTTAGCTATGCACTCGCGGAAGCTCACGATACGCACTCCGAGAAGCGGCGCAGCATCGCCTTGTCCTGTTCGATTTCTGCTAGCGCGGCGGCCCGCGTTTGGAACTGCGCGACTCCATCAACCTCGCGGCCGGCGGGCACTAGGTCCATCAGGTCGATCTGACGGCGCGCGCCTGTGTCAAACAGTCCAAAGTCGGCGGGCGCGTCGCCGCCGGTCAAAGGCCTGGCGGCCTCGACATTTAGTCGCTGTGCCTGTGATACAGGCTCGACGCCAGGAACTAGCCTTTGTTCACCTTGGGCGGTTTGTTCTGTTGCACCCAGCGCGCGAACGCCGCGTCCGCTTCGGCTTGTGGTGTCTCGTAGTCGTAAGTCGATCCCTTCCAGTGGGTTGTCCGCACTGGCGTCGCTGACTGGCTTGGGGCTGCTTTGCGGCCCGCTGTTGTCGATTTTGGCATGTCTGTTGGCCTTTGCTTTCAAGCCATTATATGTGCTTGTGGGGTTGTCGCCTACGACATTCCGGACGTAGGCCGGCGGCACGAGGCGACCTGTATCTATAAAGCGCCGAATGTTGCGCCTGTAGGCCTCATCAGACGGCACGACCACCACGACAAGATCTACCTCATAACCCATTTCTTTGAGGCTTGTCATAAGAGTCTCTATCGACCCTGATGTGTGACCGACGCGCGGTAGAAGCACGTTGTCGTTATTAGAGACGGCGCGCTGCAGCATAAGCCCTGCAAGATCTGTGCTTTCTTTGTGAACTGCGTTAGCCCCGACGCCGCTTTTGTACTCTGGCAGCACTTTCTTTGCCTCATCCGCATCAATGAGTGCCGCGCCTCGTTGTTGTGCTATGCGATTGCTGAAGGCGCTTTTGCCGGCCGCCGGCGCTCCCAACACAATAGTGGCGCGCCGCTCCTGGCGCACCGGCTGCGGCGCCTTGCCCTCGGCGTCCCAAGCGAGCCGCTTGGCGTTGTCGTACAGGCGCGCAACGGCAGCGTCGTAGCCAGTCACTATGTCCTGGCCGAAAACAAACTCGCGGCCCAGCTGCCACGCATCGGTGCTGTAGTTTGGGTGCAGATGCGTTTCTGGGATGGCTGCGGCGCGCTCGAGCGCGTCGATGATAGCCGGGTGCGCGTCGATCTGGTCGGGCGTTGCGCCTGCGTCCACGACACGCCGCAGATCTTCGCGCAGCGCTACATCGGGCTGGGCTGCCTCGCGCAAGCCGCCGCCAAACTCATCTACGTCGAGCTGGTCAGATTGCTTGGCGATGCCTAAGTCTGGCTGGTCGAAGTCTGCAAGGGCTTCCCGGCTAGGGCCAGCCGCGAGGCGATCTGCTTCCGGCGCAGGACGGACAGCGCGTCCTTCACCGCCAGCATCGACGCCATCGAGTACGCCTCGTCGAGCTGCGTCTCGGACAGCTGAGACGAATTGCTTTGTTGCTCCGCCGGCATCGCCTTCTTTGAGCCGGCGAGCTGCCTGGGTGAGGGCGTCGCTGACTTCGCCTTTGCGGTTGGCGACTGCCTGGATGATCGTGAGCGCTTGGTCATCGAGCTCCCTCTTGCTCATGTTGGCTGCTTGCGACAGCTGGTTCCCCTGCGCTTCAATGCGCGCCTGGTTATCAATCAGACTCGCGAACAGGGCGCGGTCGCGCCGCAACACCTTCATCGCGGCGTCAAGCACCTTGGCGCGCTCGAGGTACAGGCTTTCGGCGATGTTCATGGCCCCAAGCATGTCAACCTGTTCTGCCTGGTCGAAGCCTTCGGCCACCACCTGTCTGACTATGTTCTCTGCCTGCGTCACGTTATCCGGTGCGACCCGCGCAAGTACCGAGAGAGCAGCGAGCTGCTGCTCCTGCACGTCTACCAGACGGCCGACAATGGCAGCGTAGTTAGCAGGCACGACGCCGTTGACGATCATGCCGAAGGCCTCGTCGCTGAGTTGAGCGAGCTCCTGGGCTTGGCGCACAAGCGCTGAGCGAGGAGGCAGCTCCCCAATTCTGTCAGGTGCAAGGCGCAGCACCTTGGCGGCGTCAATAGCAGTGCCGGAGCCCTCTGCGATGTTCTTGAGCGCCGCGATAACCCGCGCCTGCTCCGGGCTAATTCCGTCAGCCTCGCGCAGCAGCGAGCCGTATATCACAGGCTTCTGCTGTGGGTCTTGAGCTGCGATGCGCCGCGCGAGGCCTAAACGCTGATGCCCGTCGGCGATGACGCGACGACCGTCTGCAAATTCGTACACGACGATCTGGCCGGCTTTGATTGGATCCCAGGTCGTGATCCCGGCGAGGCGCTCCGTGACGCCGAAGGCGTCGCCGCCGGCCTTAAACTGGAAGGTCTGAGCATCGACCTCGATTTCGTCGGGTTGAAACCTGTAAACCGTGTCGTCGAGGTTGTCGTAGTGGTTTATGTCGTCGAGCACGCGTGGCGTGCTGCTGGCCGGCAGGGGTGCTGGCAGATCGCCAGTGTCGAGGATGGTCGCGGCGGCCGTTAGATTGGAAGCGTGCTCGGCGTTGGACCTCGGGCCCTCGAGCGGGCTGCTCATCAGCTCGCGGCCGGCGTCGTACAGTTGCAAGAAGCGCATGCCCTCGGGCGGCAAGGGAGCACCGCTGCGCTGCAGCGCGCGCAGGCCTTCGGCGATGCCCTTCGCCTCGAGCTGCAGCATCCGCGCGTTAATTTGTTCCGGTGAGGTCTGATCTACGGCGCGCCCTAGCTCGCGGGCCACAACGCGCGGCTTGTACCTGGTCGCAAGTGCAAATCCCTGCATGCCCGCGCCTAGCGCCGCGCCTCCTGCGAACCCAAGGCCGACGCCAAGCGCAAAGTCCTCGAACGTGTACTCCAGGCCGTACTGCTTGCGGAACGCGGCGACGCCGGACTGCATCCAGACTTCTGCGCCAGCGCCGACGAGGCCCTCGAACAACGCGCGCTTGCCTACCTCCCGCAGCAGCGACTGCGACGCGAAATTGGCTGCCCCGCCGCCCATTAAGACAGTAGCCGCCACCCCAGGGCTCCCGAGAGCGCCCTGCAGAAGGTCTTGCCCCATCGCGGCGGCCGCGCCGGCTAGGCTACCCAGACTGCCGCTGGTCGTCTGCGACCTGGCCTGTAGGTCAGCGCGGCCGGCCTCCACAGTCAGGATGCGCTCGCGCGTCTGCCGGCGCAGCGTCTCTGTGTCAAGCGGCTCGTAGCCGAAGTTTGGGTCGGCCGCGCGCTGGCGCAGTATCGCCTCGTTCAATGGCTTTAAGGCATTTTCCTGGAAACGCCAATACGTCCACGGGTCATCGACGTAAGCGTCGCCGGTAATGAGAAGGTTGGTGCCCAGATATTCGTCGATATCTTCGCCTCGCGCGTTTAGGTCGCGCACAAGGTCGCGAACGACATCGTTAAACGCGTTGCTTTCGGCGGCGCCCGAGAAAACAACGCGGAACGTGTCGAAAGAACTGGCAAACGCCTCGCCAAATCCCATCTGCGGGCCAGGCGTCACCGCCGCCTGCAGCGCTAGCTCCGGGTTAGGCGCGAGCGACTGCATGCTGGGCTACCGCTGCCCCAAGCGATTGCTGAGGACGATGTAGAGCTCGAGCAGCGGCACCTGGTAGTTGTCTAGGTACCGCATGCCGTCCGGCGCGAGCAGGTACGCGAAATTGGGCACGCCGGTGGCAGTAAAGGCTGTGTCAGCCAGGCTACTCTCTTTCGCCGCGCCCTGCCCGGTCTGGGGCAGCTCGTCAGACAGTCCGGCCTGGCGTCGCGCTTGCTGCAGGTCCGAGAAGGTTATGTCGTCGCGGTGATCCTCCAGGTACTCGAACGCGCTGACCGGCATGCCTGGCGGCAGCCAAACCTTGTATGCCTGATTAGTCACTCGGTCTTTTCCCTCGGCTTCGACAATTCCGCCGGCGACGTGTTTCTCGCCGTTGTAGGTTGCGCCGAGCACGCGCTGCTGAGCGCGCTCGTACTTCTTTTGCGTTACTCCCCCAGTCCCGGCTTCGGACAGCAGCACGGCCTCAGTAGCCTGCTTCAGAAAGCCCCGGTCAGCTGACAGAATGTTGACGCCGCCGCTCGTCGTTAGCTCTTGCGGCATGCTCCTGTCGAACCCCGTCTCGTAGACGAGACTTACGCCTGTCGCCTTTGCGGTGACGCCCTCCACAATATCGCGCGCGAGCGCTTGGTTGCCCATGGCGTAGTGGTCGGCCGCCACGAAATAAACGCCGCTGTCGCTTGCTACCTGGGCGAGCGCCTCTTTGCCGACTTGGCCGCCGCCCTTCAAAAAACTGGCGAATAGATCTAGCTTGTCGGCTGGCGACACTGCGGGATCAGAGATGAAGCGTGTCACGACTGCTTTTTCGTTTTGGGTGAAGTAGTTGCGGTTGACGCCGTAGGTTCCCGCAAGCTCGACAACGGCGGAGAAGCGCTGCGTCAGCAGATCCGGGTTGCGCATGTCGTCGAGCGTCAATAGCGGAATGTGCGACCTACGGCTAACACGGTTGTGGTAGCTCACTACGTCGGCACTCGCCTGAGATTGGCTAGACTGAGCAATCTGCTGCGCCAGGCCGGCGAGCTCGTTAGTTGCCTCGGTGCCACCCACGCGCAGCAGCTGCGTCGCCAGCTCCTGTTGCGCCGATGGCGGCATGTTCCGCATCGTCGCTACCAGATCGACGCGCCTCCCCAACTCATCGAGCAGGGCGTTCGTCTCGGGATCGCCCAAGGCGCGCGCGCGTGTCGCCAGCTCACTCAGCACCTGCGGGCTAGGCTCTATTAGATCTTTCAGCTGGTTCTGGTGCGACCTAATATCTGCACGCAGATCTGCGGTGGCCGCCCTATAGCTAGCGTTGCCTGCAGTTATCTGCGCTTGCATTTCGGCGGCCAGCGTCTTGCGCGCATCCCCGGTCAGCCTGCCTGCTAGTGTCTTGTCGCCGGACACGGCTTTCCGAAAATCAGCGAGATAGGCGTTGCGGTCGGGCGCGCCAGCAAACTCTGCGCGGATACGCGCTACGTTGCCGAGCATCTCGAGCTTGAGAACGTCGCGCTCGATGTCGTCAGGGTCACGCCCAAGAGCGCGCTGGCTCTCGCGGTAAGACGTTAACGTCGCGCTTAGCAGGAAGTCAGGCATCTGCTCCCCGCCGATCCGCTCAACCGTCTGTTGCACTTCGTGCTGCAGTCGGATCTGCCGCGCTTCGTTTTCCTTCGCTTGCTCCTTCAGGTAGGCGCCAGAGTACGAGAGGAAGGCAGCGTTGCCCGCGATCTGCAATGAGTCGCCAAGGCGCTGAGCCGCCAGTGGATCGAGCTGCCCGATGGCCTCCGAGTAGCCGTCGATGATACTGCCGATCCGCGCGTTTAGTTCCTCCGGCAGACCCTTGCTCTCAACCCAGTCAAAGTGCGCCTGGTTGATAGCAGTGCGCGCGTCTGTCTCGATGCGCGACGACGATGCAGCGACGGCTGCGTCATACGCGTTGCGGTCGTAGATCGTCGTCGGCACCCTCTCAGAAAAGCGCTCAAGCGTTTCCTGCGGCGCGGTTGCACCCGCACGCCGCCCCTCGAGGCGAGCGCGCTCCCCGAGCGACTGCGCAGCGAACTGCACGACGCGATCCGCCTGCTGGCTGATTGTCTGCCCCTGGCGCTGTGCCTCGCGCAACGCCGCCGGGTCTACCTGGCGCGGCGCGGCCACGGCTGCAGACAGCCGGGCAGAGGGCTCTAATGTCGGGTAGCGCGCCATCAGCGCATGCCGCCAATCATCTTGTATTGGAACGCACCGGCGGCAAGCGACCCTGCGGCGTTGAACATGCCGGTGGTCGCTGCGGTCCTGCCGGCCTGGCGGTAGATGTTGGCTTGGTACCGGCCGCCGGCTTCTGCGATGCGCGCGTTTTCCTGCGCCAGCAGCGCGTTATCGACTTGCGTAGCGTAGTCCTGGTAGCCCTGGCTGATGTTTGCGTCGATCAGGCTGCCGGTGCTGCCGCTAAAAGGGTCCAGGCTGCCCTGCGCCGCGCGAGCGTTGATCGTCGCCAGGTTGCGGCGCATCTCGAGCAGATGCTGCGTGCCTGCGTCTTTGTATGCGATAGCCTCTTGCCGCGCGCGCAGGGCGTCCGCCTTGCCTTGTATGGCCGCCATTTGCGCTTGCGCGTTGTACTGCGCCTGCGCTGCCTGACCCGCGCGGATCTGACCCGCTGCAGAAAGGAGAGACGCTGCGACGAGTGCTACTTGCACTACTGCCCCACACTTACTTTGTAGTCGAGACTCAGAAGGTGCAAAGCAAGCGGAACGGTCTGGCTAACCGTGATAGCGACCTCTTTGTTGAAGCCAAGCAACGGCCCGATTGTTTTGACGCCGGTAAACGGCGCGACTGCTGCGTCGAGGACGCTTTCGCCAAACTGCCGAAACGCAACCAGCTGCCCGTTCACGCTCATGGCCTGGCTTTGGTAGACCTCGGCGTTGACCTCGAGGACGCGCTTGCGGAAGCCCTTAAGGTTGCCGCTCGCGAGGCGCGGCTCGAGCGGCATGGTCTTGACTGTGACTGTGTACGGCAGGCCAACCTGGTAGCTGGTCGTGCTGGCGCGGTCGAAGGTAACGGTTCCGCTTGCGACGGTTTTGTCGGCCTGCACCATGCCGTCCACAATTACGTTTAGGGACTTTGCCTCGAGGTGCGACGCCGAACCGGTTGCGCTGGCGCTGGCGCTGTAGACGCCGCTATCGGTCGTCAGCGACGGATCGAATAGCTCGACGTAGTACACGTCGGATCCGTTTACACTACGCTTCACGATTGCGTAGGTGGTATCGACATCGACGCCGATAGCCTTGAACTCACCGTCGGTCGTGAAACGCGACGGCGCGACTACCTGCTGCGCGCGGAGCAGCGAGAAAACAGCAAGCGTGCCGTCTGTCGAGTTGACGATGAACAGGCGGTCAGCTTCTTCGGTTGATGTCGCGCGACGGATAGCCATATCCGTTGGCGCTTTGAGCAGGTGGCCCGACAGCAACGAGATATTCGCCGTCGTATAGCTCTGCTCGACGTCGGTAAAGAGCAGCTCGTTGAGCTGTTTACCCTGGCGCTGTACGAACAGGGTTCCGCTGTCGAGCGCTGCGACGGGCACGCCTGGCTTAATCCCATTCCGCGTCGCGACTTTGGTCGTCAGGTTGGCCGGCGTAATGGGCTCCCCGACATTCTGTGGGATGTAGAACTCGCCTCCGCTCGTGAAGATCTGCAGGTCGCGGCCGCTGTGTATATCGACGATCTCGTTCAGCTGGTTAGTGGTCAGCGTCGCCGCAACAGCTCTGTCGTCTAGCCCCTCTCCGAAGTCGAAGTCGAAATAGCTGGACACGACGCTCCCGTAGAACGTCGTGGGCAGGCTTTTAGTGCCGCCGAAAAACAGCCTTCCTTCGTGGAATGTGACACTTTTTGGGTACCCGCGTCCGACACTCCAGGCGTCCTCGTAACCAGTCTCAAGCTCCCAATCGCCGCTTGCGATGGCCGTCGTGTCAAAGAACGCGACCTCCATGTACGCCTTGACGACTGTGCTGCTGACGTACTCGACGATGCGGCCGCGACCGAAAGTCTGCAGCGCATTTATGTATTGGCCGACGTTGCCGGCGCTAAATACGCCGGCGGACGCGGTGATCGTGACGTTGCCCGTCGCGGCGCTTGGCGTAATGGTCGCAGCCGGGTTGCTCGTGCTGGCGGTGTACGCGTACTGCGGCACGTTGTCGAACGCGATAGTGGTCGCGGTCCATGTACTATGGCTGCCGCCGCGCACGATCTTGAGTGGGGCTAGATCCTCGTGAACAAAGATGATCGTGTCGGCGGCCTGCGCATAGCGTAGGCGCGCGAGCATGCTGCTGGTGATCGAGCTGACAGCCAGGTAGTCGTTGCCGCTGCCGTTGATGTTTGTGACGAGAGCACCGTCGCGAAATATGTATATGCGCTGATTAACCAGCGCGAACATGTAGCTGTCATCCGTGTTGAACTCGAACGGCACGAGGCGCACGCCGTTCTGCGGCGCGGCGGCGGATGGAAGCTGGTATATGTACTTGAGGCCGTCGCGTCTCTTGGCGCCGCCCTGTGGCAAAATAAAGACGTTAGTCGCCGTTTCGAGCGCGTTGTAATACTGCTCTAAGTCGATGCGCGAGCGCAGGAGGGGGTCCATCTCGCCGGCGCTAAAATTAGTCTGGATGCGAACGACACGGCTCACGTCGCCCTCGCGCTAACGAGCGGGTAGTTAATAAATGCTTGGGCCGGCTTGCTGCCGCCATCCGCGCTCATGGCTACGCGCATCATGCCGCCGCGCATGTTTTCTGAGGGCGAGCCAGCCGCTAGCACCTGGAAGTATTGGGCCTTCGTGATTTGGTCCGTGACCGGTTCGGCGAAATGCCAGGCGAGCCAGTATTTCAGAAGCTGCACAAAGTAGGTCGGCATCACATCTTCGGAAGGCCGAAACTGATAGTCGATGTAGACGGTGCTGTAAGAAGTCAGCACATCGCGGCCGTAGACCTCCCAGCCGGTTGCAACCGGGCTTGTGCCGGTGCCGGCGCCAGGGAACAGCGCGCGCGGCCCACTGCCGATCAGATCACTTGGGAGCGGGTATGCGTAAAGCCACTCGTTTGTTGGCGCATCGACGCTGCGGGCCAGCTGCACCTTTTTGACGCTGAAGCTCCAGGGGTAGGACATCAGCACGATGTCGCGCAGGTCGTCGTAGAGCCTGTCGCAGGTTTGAGCTGCGTCGGTGCCTTCGGAGAATGAGGAAAGGGGCGAAGCCCCAAGCATGATTAACGCGTCGGAACAAATGCTGAGTTTTGTGTCGCCAGTTGCCACGCCGCGCCGCCCCTATTGGATAGGAGGCGGGGGAGCCGAAGCCCCCCCGTCGCCACAGTTAGTCGGTGTCGGTTTCGGCGATTACGGTGCCGTCCGAGCAATCAACGACGCCAGAGGCGTTACTGAGCACGATGCACCAATGCGCTGTCGGCGTGTTGCTGTCCACGACGAGGATAACGTCGCGCACAGACACTTCGTTCGACACGGCGTTGAAGTAGCCGCTCGCACGAACCGTCGCGATTGCGTCGGTCGAAGTGTAGGACCAGATCGCCGGAGCGCTGCCCTTCTTGGACTGGCCCCCGATGGGGTTCCAGCCAGATCTCGCAAATGCCATCTTAGGACTCCCTGCAGGTGATTTTGACGATGCCGCCCGCCGTGGTGTCCTCGATGGCGACCGCGCCGGCACTGAACATCGAGCCGACCAGGAAGCTGGTTTTTTCGGGGACGTAATCGACGCGCGACTGCTGGTTCATCGACATGCCAAGCCCAACGGCGTTCTTGTGGAACGCATAGGCGATGCGGTCGTTGGACCCGTCGATGGTCAGGCCGCCTTCGTCCATGTCGCCGATCACGACGATGCGAAAGCCCATGTAGGTGTTGACGCTGCCGTCGAGCAGATTGCGGGTTGACACGAAATCCACGCTGGTCGCCTGGGTTTCGCCAAGCAGCGCGTTGAGGCTGTTCGCATGGATCAGCAGCACGCGGTCAGAAGCCGGGACGTTGTTGGCGTTGAGCTTCTTCGCCGCTTCGCGGATCTTCGCGACATTCATGTCAGCAGCCGAGCCGCCCCCGCCAATGGTGTTGGCGACAGTGGCAGGCGTAGCCGCATCGAGCGCGTCGATGACGACCTGATCCATGCGGCGACCGATTGCGTTGCCGACCAGCTCAACCAATTCCGCGCGGTCGTTAAAGTTGACGTGCGACTGGTTGAAGATGTCGGAATACTCGAACGCACCGTAATCGACCATAGTCGCGGTTGCCTGCGAGTAGGTCGCGTTGATCGGAACAACGTCCGACTGCGGCGTCCGGATCGTCGCGGTGCCTTTGCCCAATTTTGGGAACTTGACGGTAGATGCGCCTTGAGCGTCGCGTTCGCGGACGAGGCCGGCCAGCTTGCGCGTGGCCTGGTACTTCTGCTTAACCTCAGCGTCGAACAGCGTCGTGAAGGCGGTGCTCACGGAAAGAGCCATTGCTTCACTCCTAGTTAAAGTTGCTGTTGTTTTGCGTCGGTTGTCCGCGTGGGCCGACAGGATCTCTTGGCGCCGGCCTCGCGGTTATCGGCCTTGTCGTGCTAGCACAGTCTTGAGCCGAGGCCTGTAACCGAAACTAGCCAGGGTATGCCTCGCCGTTCATCTCGTAGACGAGGCGCTCGACCTTGCGCGTGTAGTCGCGGTCCTTCCCGTAGCGCGCGTCCGCCATCATGCTCTGCACCGTCACCATGTCGGCGCCGCCGGCGTCCTCGACGACGACGCTAGGCACGTCCCGCTCGTTGTAGGAGCGGCGTATCTTGTTGAGCGCGATGACCACATCGGCGCTCGTGCTGGCATCGGCGAGCGCCTCCAGCTCGCCCCTACTAATGACGCCGCTAGTCTGCAACCGTTGCAGCCACGCGTCGGTGCTCGCGATGATCTTGTCGCCGTTCCTGCCCAGGCGCTGCAACTCCTGGCTCCGCTGGTACTGCTGCTGGTCGGCGACAATGCCCTGCTGGTCGATGTAAAAACGCACCAGCTGCTCGTAGTCGCCCTGCGACAGCTTCATGTCGCGCGCCATCGCGTTAAAAGCGGTCAGGGCTTCGTCGTCAGGCGCAATCTCGACGCCCACATCTTCCAGGCTGTAATTGCCGTCCTTCGGCGCTTTATGCTTGCCGCTGTCCATTTTCGCCCGCAACTCGCGATATGAGTGCAGCAGCTTATCAGCCGCCAGCTCGCCCTTTTCCGCGTCCCAGAACTGCTCTGGCACGTCGTCTGGGCGTTGCGCTGCTGTTTCTGCCGCAGGGCGATCAGTCGTGATCTGGTCGTCGTCATCCGAAACAAATACAGGCGTCTCGTCGCTTGCCGGCGGCGCATCTGCTTGCTGTGTTGTGTTTCGGGATAGAAGGGGGGAGGTTTCATCGGCCGCTGGCGGGTTGTCGATGTTTTCAGTCATCACTCTCTCTGGCTCTTGTTATGCGACGCTCTATTTCTCGCACCAGGCTATTCTGGCCTTCGCGCGCGTACCCGTGGCTCGCGTCCTCGCCTGGGTACCAGGTGGGCTGCTCGATGGTGATGCCGCGCAGGTGCGCGAGCAGCTTCTTGCCGTCACGCGTCGAGAATACGCGCAAATGTAGCTTGTCCAGGTCGCTTGCCTGCTGCTTGGCAGGCGCGGGCGCGGTGCGGAGTAGCGCGTCCCACGTCATTTGCGCCCGACCCAAAACAGGACAGCGGTGAGGAGCACGATCAGAGTTGCGCTGCCGAGCGCAATGTCGAGCACCATGCCGCCCACTAAGAAGTCGCCGCTAACGCCCATCACTTTTGCTTCTTCTTAGGGAAGCCTTTTTTCATGTCGGCGTAGGCCTTATCGCTGACCGTTGACTTGCTCTTTGGGCGGCTCGTCCCGGCGGCCTTTCGCGCGTTAATGTTTGCGTACAGACCAGGCTTCCTTGGCATCACGGGCTCCCCTTGTTGCGCTTTGAGATCGCAGCAGCCTTGCGACGTGCATCGGCCTTCGAGCTTGCTCCCCAGGCCTGCAGCGACAGCAGCAAGCGAGTAGGCTTTCCGTTTTTGCGCTCTGGGCCGGGCATGTTGCCCATGCGCGCCAGAAACGAGGCGCGGCGCGGGTTGTCGCCAGCCTTGACCGGCGCTTTTAGGTCGCTGCCTGGGTTCTCGCGCTCGTAGGACCGGCGGCCCTTTTCGTTGAGGCCGCCCGCCGGGTTCTTGCCGGCCTTACGCGTCCAGGCTGCGGATTTCATGCCGGCGGCGCCTCGGCTTGCTGTTGCTGCATGGCAGCCTCAGCCGCCTCCTGCATCTGCGCCATCATCGCGGCGCGCTCGTCTTGCGTCGTGAGCACGCGAGCCGGCACCCCGAGACGGTCAGCAATGAACGCCAGCGTGCGCTCTTGGTCGATTGCCATAGCGCCCATTGGCCCGAGCTGCTGCGCGATTTGCGCGAACTGCAGGATGCTCTCGAGCTCCTCGCTATTCTGCGCCTTCGCGAGCGGCGAGACAGGCACGACCTTGACCGCTTGACCATCGACGCGCAGCGGCATGTCGATCAGGTTTTCCTGGTCCATAACTTTCAAGATGCGACCGACAAGCGGCAGCATGCACTCTGTCATCATGCGGCCGAACGCCGCCCCCATATTCGCCGCCAGCTCCGACATGCGCGCGCCGATTTCGGTCGCGCTGCGCGCGCTCATGGTGTCGGGCGGGAGGCTGTCGTCGAGCAGGACGCGCTTGATAGCCAGTGTCAGATCCTGAATCACGAGCTGCGTTAGGTTCACGTCGCCAGCGCGAGGCACAGGCGCAAGGCTGGGGCCGGATGGCCCACCGTTGCGCGCGACAGGGATGATAGCGCCAGGCTCGATGTTGATATTCTGCGGGTTCAGCACTCCGTCATCGGCGGCTGTGTACATGCCTGCAATGTTGATGCTGGCGTTTTGCAGCAGCATGCGCTTCGTCGCGTTAAGCGTTTTGATGTCGGGCAGCGCAGTGACCAGCACGCCCCGCCCCATCGTCTCGCCGGCCGCGACCATGTAGCGCGACACGATCCAGGGCGAGCTGTTCAGCTCGCGATAAACCAGCTCCTCGCGCTGGTCCGGCCAGATCAGGTGGTAGCAGTAGTAGTCCTCGTCCGGCATGTAGACTGTCGCCTCGATCAGGTCTACTTCCTCAACCGGGTTCTCGACAAGCAACTGCTGCAGACGGTCCGGCAGCACAGCGTCAGGCCACTCCTGCTGCAGAGCTTCCACCTTGATACGGTGCTTGCGGTACACGTTGTCGATCTGGCCGTGCGGACCGGCCTCGAGCGCGACAAGAAATTGCGGCACAGCCTCAAACCGCACAGGCGTCATCTCGTCGCCTGCGGATACTTTCATCACAGCCGTGCCGACTGCCAGGTCCAGCAAGAACTCGCTCATCGCCAGGTCGAAGTTAGTGCGACGCAGGACGGCAAACATACGCTCGTTGTAAATGTCGAGCGCTACTTGCAGGTCGTCGCGCTTGTCCTCTGGGATGTCGTCGCCGGCCACGAGTCGGCACCAATTACGGTACGGCGGAAAGATTGTGCTCTGCAGGCGGTTGGCGAAGCGCTGCGTCGAGCTGATCGCCGTGCTGTCGAACACGCGATCCATCTTGCTTTGGCCTGGCGAGCGGCCCTCGTAATAGCTGTAGAGGTTGCGCTGCGGAAGCGCGAACTCGTAGCACTCCTCGTAGATCGAGCGCCACTGCTCCTTGCGCGCCTGCGCGCGCTCGTAGCGCCGCAGCAGCTGGTCTACCGGTATCGGCATCTAGCCTAGGGTTGACTTGAGGCCGAGCTGCGCGTCCGCACGATCCGGCGAAAGAAGCAGCCGCATGCCAGTGCCGCCCCGCGCTCTGCGGGACGACCGACGCGCGCGGTCAGCCGCTGCCGTTTTCTGCATTTCGGTTTTCTGCTGCGCCTCAGCGCGCTGCTCTTGCTTGACGACGATCTCCTCTTGCCGCTTCTGGCTCTCGGCGATTGCCGGATCCGGCGGCGGCGGTTTCGGTTTCTTTAGGACTGCACCCATCGTCGTATAGCCTCGCCATCAGGTAGTAGTCGTCGCCAGTCGGCCCGTATCGGCGCATGACGCCTTCTTCCTCGAATTTAAGCCACTCAGCAAACCGGACGGCTGACGAGAATGATACCTGCACGCTCACCTGGCACCGGTGCAGCGCCATAGCGGTACCAACCTCGTCGAAATACTGGCGCGCAATCCGAGCCACAGATACCGCGTGGGTGCCAACGTGGCGGTCGCGCAGCATCCAGGCCTCGGCGTTGCCTTTGCAGTAGACGACCAAGCCCCAAGCCGCCCACACAATCCCATCGTACAGCGCGGCGTAGGCAGGCCCGGACGCCAGCTGCGACTCGAACTGCCGCATCATGGAGGGGTCGGCGTCGAATAAGCGCTGCTGCAGCGGGTGCAGGCGCATGCCCCGTATATGCCGCATCTCGGCCCTAACACAGATGGCACCGCGCGGCAGGCGCGGCTTGAAGCCGTCCATCAGCGCGCCTCACACGCGCGGGCGTCAGGTTTCATCAGCCGCATCGTACTCGTAGAAAACAATCAGCTTGCTCGCGCTCAAGTGTTCGGCCTCAACCGCCCTACAGTCCGGGCACGGCAGTTCGTCGACGGCATGGACGTTCGCATTGAAGATCGCGTACCAGTGCAGCCGACACGCCCGACACCTGAGCAGCGCAACACGCGAGCCGTCGTCATGGCTGTGTTGCCGTTTCTGCGCGAATGGGACGACGCGCAGGTCACTCATTGGTGATCGCGATGTTCTTCTGGTGCGCCCGCGCCATCGCAAGCAGCGGCTCTTTCCACTGGGCCCAGAACCGCAGCGCGTCCCTCCCGTCCATGGCAAAAATCTGCTCGTCGGTGAACGCGGCCCATTCCTCAGTCCGGTGCACCTGGCAGCCGATTTTGATATGGGCGTCGGTCACCATCACCGGCCATGTTGAGCCGAAGATGAAAACAGGCGGAATCGTCGCTTTCTGGTCTTGGCCGAGGTCGGCATCCGCGACGCATGTCCGATGCGACGACCCCGTGGTGAAAACGACCGCGCCGTTTGCGAGGTCAACGATCTGTCTCATCGACGCCCCACGACCTGCGGTTCATTACGTCAAACTTCGTAAACTCACTCACTCGCCCTCGCAACTGCGTTTTAGCCATGCCGCCTCGCAAAAAAGTTTGAAAAAGCCAACAGGGGTAGTTAAGATTTGCATACCTCCACTGTAGTAATCCTCCCATACCTCGCCGGCGGCCCACAAAGTCGCCGGCGTTTTCTTAGAGCACCCGGAAATCCATTTTGGCGCGCATCGGTTGCTGCGGCCGAACGTAGGCGCCACGGACGAGACGCCTGTGCTCGCCGCCGCCCAGCAGAAGATAGCCGAAGGCGTCGCCGACATGGCTGTGCTGATCCTTATGCGGCGCATCGCGGAACCTGTCAGTACCGCCGCTAATGCCGACGCGCTTGAAGTGATAACCGCCAGCCAGTGACTTGCGCAGGCGGCGGCAATCTTGGTGCACCAGCAGGCCAGGCTTGCCGTTGACGAGGCGCTGCATCGGTGCTGCCGCGCTTTCACGCCGCACCTGGAAGTCGTTGCTGGCCGTTGGCTGCGCGTGCAGGCCCAGGCTGCGCAGGTGGTCGAAGCTCGTCACCTCGAAGATCTGGTCGCGAGCGCCGCCTGCGGGGTCGCCCCATACCTCCGGCTTGCAACCGGAAAAGCGCGTGTTCAGCTCGTAGAGAAGGTGCTGCGCAAAGCGCTCGAGGCCCATGTCCTCCGTGACCAGCTCGTGCAAAATATGCCAGGCGCCAGCTGCAGTGCGCTGGCCGAAAACGGCTGCAGGCGTCAGACCGAAGTCGAGGCCGACGTGGACCGACGCAGACCTGTCTACCTCGATGCTGTCAGAAACCATCGTCACGTCGTCGTACTCCGGCCAGACGGGCCGGCCCTCCTTGACGAAAACGTACTGCCCCGCGACGTAGCAGGAGATCCAGTCTAGATCCTTGCCACCCAGCTGCTGCTCGTAGTAGCCCGGCGCCAGGTTGTTGATGTTCTCGGCCTTTGGATTGACCTGCCACCACCTGCCGGCGCCAGGGACGGCATCCGGTGCGTCAGCCTCGACCTGCACCATGCCGGCCGGCTGCTTGAAGAAAGTCCACTTGTACCGGCCGCCAATGGGCTCCTTCTCCGCCAGGCGGTACCACCAATGGTCGTCGTCCATCGGGTTCGTGTCGGCCCAGATGCCGCGCCACGGAGCGCCGCCGTTCGCCTTGGTAGGGTAGCGGCCTACACGATGCGTGAGCCCCTGGACAACAGCCAGCGGCAGTTCGCGCGCCTCGTTGATCCAAGCCCCCGTCAGCTCGAGCGACAGCAGCTTGCGCACGTCCTTCGGCTTGTCGAGCGCAAGAAAAATAACTTCGCAGTCGAGGCCAGGCACGCCGTCGCGCGGCGGCAACTGCAGGTGATGCGTGATCGGCGGCGACCAGCGCAGCGGCCCCCAGCGGTTCTCGGGGAAAAGATCTGTCCACGTCTTGAGCGTAGTGGTGCGCAGCTCCGGATAGCTGTTGCGCACCACAACGAAGCGGGAGTAGCGCGTGTTGTCTAGCGGGCTTGGCGGCTGTTTCGCCGCACGCAACAGCACCTCAGCGGCGCACGCGTAGCTCTTGCCGCTGCCGACCGGTCCGAGCAGGCCGCGAAAGAAGCTGTCGTCCTGCAGGAAGCGCCAGGTCGTAGCCGACTGCGAGAAGTCCAGGTCAAGGCTCTCGAGCGGATCGGCCTCAGCAACGCGCTTGCGGCGAGGGCTGCGATCAGTATTCGACCTAGCCACGCCGCACCCCGATCCCATCCGCCGGCACCACTTCTAGCTCGTGGTCGAGCGCCAACAGCAGCGCCTGCACCGTAGCTACGTTAGCCGCGCGCTGGTTGAGCTCGATGCGCAAAACTGTAAGCGGGTGCACGTCAGCCTGCGCCGCCAGCTCGTTGCGGCTCCAGCCGCGCTCCTCCCGCAGCTCCCGTACCACGGCGCCGAGCCAGCTAATCGGTACTGGCGTCATCGTCCACAACCTCGTAGCCCACGACCTCCGGCCCACGCAGGTTAATGCCGATCAGAGCCGGCCTGCGGCTATCCGCCTGCGGCTCGAGCAGCTGGTGGTGCTTAGCCAGCAGGCGGAGCGCTGCGTGCTTGTCGTGCAGCTCGACCTCGATGCTGTTGCCAAATTGGGTGGGAGTGACGCGCACCTTTTTGATAGCCTTGCGCGCGCGAACATCGAGCGCATCAGACGCCAGAAACGTCACGCGCCCCAAGGCGTCCCAGCTCAGCACATCAGTGATCTCAGCCGCCGCTATCGCGCGCAGCTCGTCCAGCACCACCTGGCGCTGCGCCTCGTCGTCAGATGCCAGCGCAGCTCGCGCCTTGCGCACGGTCAGCTTGTCACTCATGCGCCAGCTCGCGCGCCAGGTCCAGGTAGGCCGCCGCGTCGCAGTAGTCATCGGGGTTGAAGCCGCCGAGCTGCGTGCGCGCAACCTTGAGCAGAGCCATCATCAATGCCACGTCGGCTGGCGTCAGCTCTGCCCCAGGCTCGCGCCTGATGCGCAAATAGGCGTTCCACAGAGCCGCGATGTTGGCGTGGTTCAGCTCGTAGTCGCCATGCTGTTTCGCGCGGTCGCCAGTGATGAGGCCTAGCGCTGCCTCGAGCGTGCGGCCGACCGTCATAGCGGCAACAGCTCCCGGTGGCAGGCGCCGCAGTGCACGCCGCCCCCGACGCGCCGGCCCCGCGTCTGCGCGCCGCAGAAGTCGCAGGTACGATGTTGCTCCCAAAAACGCGCAACTATTTCCTGCGGCGGCCCCCCAGCAGACGCGCGGGGGCGGGGGGGCCGGGGGGCGGCCCCGGCCGCGAGCGCTCGATGGCCCCGGGCGGGGTCGTCGCGGCGGCTTTCGGGCTCGACGCCGGCGTCATCGGAGGCTTGCATATCTCTCACCCTGGTTTGAGTTTTGTATTTTACAGCAAGCCTGCCCATTTCGCGACCTGCATCAGCGTCGATGGCGGCGAGCGCCGGGCCTCGAGCGCCGCCTGGCACGCCGCGATGGTGTACTCGCGGATCTCCGCTGGGCTGCGGCCGGCGACGACCAGGAGCGCGGCAGCTGCGAGCTGTGGCTCGAGGAGCCGGTGCTGGCCGGCGGCCGCAGCGCCGGCGACGAAGGCGCCAGCCACGCGTTTCTGCAACTCCGTGTCGATCCCCCGGACCCCCTCTTCGTTATCGCCAGCAGCATTGTCGTCGTCCGGCTCGGCTATCACAGCCGGCACCGGCGCGTAAATCTCCTCGCGGCTCGGCACCGGCGTCTCGGCGCCCTGGTAGAGCACCTGCCACCTCGGCGTCAGCCCGCGTCCTTTGCGCTTGATATGCCTCGGGTACGGCTTGTAGGCGAGCTTTCTGATGTAGCCCATATTCCGCAGCGCCGGCATGTAGCGCTCGACTGTTGCGCGGTGACAGCCTACATGCCGCGCCAGCGTCAGATAGCTGGGCCACGCAATGCCGGCCGCATTGGTGTGGAGGCACAACGCCGCCAGGATCCGCAGCTGCGTCAGCGTCAGCGCTTCGTCTTGCACTGCGCGCGCCGGCAGCACGGAGTAGAGCCTGGTCGCTGGCTTCTCGGCGTCACTCATCGGCTAGCACCTCGCCGGAGCCCAGGCACACGTCGCACTCGACGCGCTCATCCCGCGTCTCACTAACGCGGAACAGCACATAGCCGCGACCGGCGCACTCGCTGCATGCCTCATAGCCTGCCGGCTCCTCAGAACGGTATGTCATCAGATGGCAACTCGCGGACGCGATGCCCTTCCGGGCCGGGTGAACCAAACACCTTGAATGTCTCGAGCACGATTGCAGGCAGGTGCTGGATCGCCGTGTCCACATGCACGCGGACAGCGCCCTCTGGCAGGTCTGCCAGGCTGGCACCTGGCTGGTACAGAGCCACCGCAAAGCCATCCGGGTGCATACCGACGAACACCGCCTCGCCAGGCGGCAGCTGCCCCGTGCCCCGCGCGGCCGCGTCGAGGGCTATCCATGCGCGCCGCATGCCGCCGGCCGCCGCGCTGATGCCGGCCTGGTCGCCCGCCGCCAGTGCAGCGTTCAGCCGCTCGAGCTGCTGGTTGAACTTGGCGGCCAGATCTTGTCCTGCCGCGAGGCACAGCCTGTCAGCCGTGCCCCAGGCCGTCTCGATGCGATGCGCTACCCGGTCTAGCTCACGCACCGCGACCTCAGCCGGCGGCGCAAATGGATCTTCATCTTGCCTCATATGCTTACCCCACAGACAAAACGCGGACAGGGCTCCGGACAAGCGGACAACCCCCTAGAGGGGGTTTGTCCGTCCGCTTTTCCGCAGCTAGCCGTGCTTGTCCGCCCGCTTCTGTTGCTTCTGCTAAAACCCATGTTTTCTGCGGCTTTCAGCCCGGCGGACATGTCCGGACACACCCCTAAAACTTGTCCGCAGCGCCTCATTCGGCACCCCTGCCGGACAACCCTCCGGACAACCCTCCGGACAACTGTCCGGCACGCTGACCGCGAACTACCACCTGCTTGTTACGCTCTAGAGTTGCTATGCCGCGCCGCCAGGCTCGCTGCTGCGACTCGCCGCTACCGCCGCCCAGAGCTGCCAGCTCGTCCGCCACGGCGCGCCACTCCTCGAGCGTGCAGCTCGCCCCAGGCCAGCCCGGAGCGTCGTCGCGACCCCATCGCACGACTGCCAGCGCCAGCGCCTGCAGCAGCTTGTCTTGCGTCGTGCTGCCGCCTGGCGCAGCTGCCAGGACCGGCACCAGGCTGGCCTCCAGGTCGTCTAGGCAGTGCACCTGAAACTCGACGCGCTGGAGCTCGAACCACATGGGCAGCAGCTCCTCTGCGTCCTTCTGCTTGTGGTGCAACACCTCGGCGTGCATCTCGTGCTTGCGCACCTGCAGGCTTGTATCGAGCGCGCCGTGCAGTGCTGAGCTGCCACGCAGCCCCCGCGCCGCGTCCTTGCCCTGGTGCGCGACGACCAGCTGTGTCGCGTCTAGGTGCAGGCGCACCTGGTCGATGGCGCGGATGGCGGCTCCCATATCCTCGGCGCTGTTCTCGTCGCCGCGCAGGCATCTCGCGAGCGTGTCGTACACGACGGCCTTGACCTCGCGCCCTTGGCGCAGGGCATCGACTGTCTGGATCAGCGCGTCGGCGCCGCCGTCGTCCAGCGGCACTGCCTCCTCGACGAGCAGGAACTGCGCGTCTGCGATCTGCAAGTTATGGTGCTTGTGCCAGGCCGCCGCCCGCGCCCGCAGGCCCGCAACACCTTCACCCGCGATGTAGACAACCAGGCCTGGGTCTACATCTCGCCCGTTCCAGCTGCGCGCGTGGGCGATGTGCAGCATCAGGTCGAGCGCCAGGAACGTCTTAAAGCTGCCCGGCGGCCCCCAGATGGCTGCCGTCGCGCGCGCTGGCAAGATGCCTGGCACAAGCCATTGCGCCGGCGGTCGCTGCATGAGCTGCTCAAGGGACAGCGCGCGCAGCGGCAGGCTGCTGGTGATGTCGGCTGCGTTCACCTCGGCGGTCGCGCAGAGCTGCAGCAGCTGCTCGCGCGTGCCACC
>Ga0075477_10000221_pt1 | contig 23417 bp, 20 predicted proteins | sample DEB08_DNA_FD_76338 | JGI IMG/M metagenome (GOLD analysis project Ga0075477, IMG submission 76338) | Aqueous microbial communities from the Delaware River and Bay under freshwater to marine salinity gradient to study organic matter... | ecosystem: Environmental > Aquatic > Marine > Coastal ...
ACCGCGACGTCGGCGTGGCGTGCGATCTCGTCGGGAGTTCGCCACTTCGGAAAGCCCAACGCCGTATCCGATCCGACCAGCAGGACGAGACGCGCCGGCGGCTTCGCGGCGGCGGCCTCGTCGGCGAGCGCACGAAGGGTGTGGGCGGTGTAGCTCGGTCCCTCACGATCGAGTTCGAGCGTGCGGATCTCGCTGTGCGGGTCGTCGGCGATCGCGAGTCGCAGCATCGCGAGCCGATCCTCCGCAGACGCGGGTGGCGTGCGTTGCTTGAGGGGATTCAAGCGAGCGGGCACGTAGAGCACTCGCTCGGCGCCGATCGCTTCGGCGGCGCGTCGCGGCAGTTGAACGTGGGCGCGGTGGGGCGGATCGAAACTGCCGCCGAAGACGATCCAGCGTGGCGGGGTCATGGCGAAGGCTCCACGGATGACCGGACCGTTCCCTCTTCGACGACTGCCGCCGACAGATGCCGGGCGGCGGCCTGCAACGCCGCGATGCTGCGGCGTCGAAGTCCCGGGAGCAGGGTCAGGGTCCGGGGCGATCGGGCCAGCGACGCCATCAGGGATCGCGTTCGAAGCCGTCCCCGGTCGTCGATCCACGTCGCGACGTCGCGAGGCAGCCGATCGGAGATGGCATCGGAGATGCCCCGCACCACGCTCCAGCGCCAGCCTCGGGCCGTGCACGCCTCGGCGAACGCCGCCGACTCGAGATCGATGGCCGCCGCCGTCGCGAATCGCCGGTGGAGTGCCGCCTTCTCCTCCGGCGTGGTCGATGGCGTCGCAACCGTCAGAACGACGCCGCGGGGCGCCCTCCCGGGCAGCGGCAACGTCGCCGTCCACGTTCGATCGGTCGTGTCGACGACTCGATCGGCGACGAGCGCGGCACCCGCGGGAAGCTCGGGCGACAGGCCTCCGGCGGTTCCCACGAGAACCACACCGCGGGGCGCGTCGGTCGCATCGCCGCGCTGCTCGAACCAGCGATGGACCCCCGCCGCGCCGGGACCGCAGACTTCCACGATCGTCCCCGTTGGAAGATGCCGTTCAAGCACCGCACGCTCGAACTCGAGCGCGCAGAGCAGACGAGGCCAACTCCGGGAACCGGGACTGCGGGAGTTCGGGGCGCTCGCCACGACCGAACCGTACCAACATGGGTTCCAGTCATGGGCCCGAATTCTGGGCCCGAATTCTGGGACGGAATCCCGGATCGGACCCAGGCATCGGGCTTGGGATTCGGGCTTGGGATTCGGGTTTGGGATTCGGGTTTGGTTCTTGCGTGGCGGACCGATGCGACGCGGCGACGGTGCAGCTCAGCGATCGGCGGGTGGCGGCGACATCATGGCGAAGCTTCCGGCAAGTTCCGTCGACTCGATCTCGGGAAAGCTGCGGACGGCGAGGTCGTATCGTTCGTAGACGCCGAGCGCCCGGCCATCCGAATCGTGCACGGCGATCAGGCAGGGCAACTCCGGGCCGTCGAGAATCTGCACTCGGTAGGACGGGAAGTCGAACTCCGCCACGACCTGGAGGTCGTCGCCGGCGACGCTCGAGGTGCTGCCGACGACGAGATCGAGGCCATCTGCGGAGGAGTCCCTCGGATCGGTACCGAACTTGACCATCCCGAGGACCGCGACCACGACGACCAGCGCCAGCAGGGACTTGGGCCACTGGCTCTCGACCCGAGCGCGGATCGGATGGGCTCCGCCGGATCCGGCGGAGCCGGCGGTGGTTCGGCGGTCGGATTCGGATCGGGGGAACTCGGACATGGCGTCGTCTCCGGCGGGGCGACATGGAGAATCGCCCGCTTGGGAACATGTCGGCGATCCGCGGGTAGGGTCTGAAGCCGGTTCGCGGCGTCCGCGGGTTCCACGGCTCCCGACGGCGACCGCGAAGTCCGAAGATCCCGATGTCGATGCCGAATTCGTCTCCCTCATCGCGTATCGGCCACGTTCCATGCGCCCCCACACGCCAGGGTCGCGGGACGGCCTCGATCCGGATGCCCGTCTGGGTCGCGGTCACGATGGTGTCCTTCGCCAACGCCTTCTCCTCGCCGCCGGCACTCGACTCGGCCGAGCCGGTCGAGGAGGCCGTCTCCGGCATTCCCGACCTTTCCCCTCCGTCTCGCATCGCCCTCGAAGCCACCCCCGACGGGCGGGACCTTCGCGACGAGGCCTGGCACCGTCTCGTCGCGGAGGCCGAGGCCTGGCCGCGCGATCCACGGGCGTTCGAAGCGGCGACGGTGATCCGGCCGCGGTGGGCGGACGTCGTCGCCGACCCGGATCGGTTCCGGGGCGAACTTCTCGAGGCTCGTGGTCGTCTCGAGCAGGCCGCACCGGTGCGGACCCCCGGCGTGGCCGACGACGCCGTGGTCGAGTGGTTCATTCGCACCGGGGCCGATCGCGACGGTCCCGTCGTGCAGGCGTTCGTGCCCTTCGAGGCGAGCACGGCGGCGCGGACCGGACGATCGGTGACGGTCGTCGGACGCCTGCTGCGGCGGACCGAACTCGAGGGCCGCGACGGTGCGACGAGGACGTTCGCGACGATCGTCGGCGTGCCGTTGGCCGAACTCGGATCGCCGGGGTGGTCGCCGGGCTGGGTCGTCGCGTTGGCGACCCTCGTGCTGCTCCCGGTGGCCCTTCTGGTTCGTCGCCGGGCTCGGCGATCGCGGGCGGCCCGCCCCGTTGCGCTGCGCGATGGGACGAGCGAATCCGACGGGATGGGACTCCGCGACGATCTTCCGACAGATCCGGTGGAAGCTCTCGGTGTTCTTGCGGCGGAGCGGGGGGAGGAGATCCGATGAACGACGTCCAACCGTCGTCGCGTTCCAGTCGCCTCGGGATCGGCGGTTCGGCAGGAACTTGCGGATGACCGACGCCGGCACGATCGACATCGCCTTTCCAACGACGACGCATGCGACCCGAGTCGAGGCCTCGCGCGGTGCCGCGTCCCGGATCGGTCCGGCGATGGTCGAGGCCGGGCTGTCCGTCGAGGGTCGGCTGGTGCTCGCGGTCGGCGATTCCGGCGCCGCCGAGGTCTTCGAGCGTGTCGAGTCATCGCTGAGGGATCGCGGCGCCGACGTCGCCTGGCATCGGGTCGAGGCGACCGAGGCGAACAAGGTCCAGGCGACGGCCGATCGAATCATCGAATGGGCGATCGAGCAGGGGGCCGATCGCGGCACGCCGATCGTCGCGGTCGGCGGCGGCATCGTCTGCGATCTCGCCGGGCATGTGGCCGGAACCCTGCTGCGAGGACTGCCGCTGGTGCTGGTCCCGACGACGCTGCTGGCCATGGTGGATGCGGCGTACGGCGGCAAGACCGCCGTCAACGTGCCTCTCTCCGGCGGGCGTCTGGGGCGCAACCTCGTCGGCGGGTTCCTTCCCGCGACTCTCGTCGCCGCGGACGTCTCGACGCTCCGGACGCTTCCGGAGCGAGACCTTCGTGCCGGCCTCGCCGAGTGCGTCAAGCATGGCTGGGTGGACGGCGAGGCGCACCTCGCCCGGCTCGAGTCCGACGCCGATGCCATCACCGACGGCGGGGCGTCGCAAACGGCGGCGCTCGAGGGCCTGGTTCGCCGCAGCATCGAGGTGAAGGCGGCCATCGTGACCCGGGATCCCTTCGAACAAGGCGAACGCCGGCATCTGAATCTGGGCCACACCTTCGCTCATGCCATCGAGGCGCGTCCGGGGAATCGGTGGCGTCATGGCGAGGCGGTGGCGATCGGGCTGGTCGCCGCCGCGGCGGCGTCGTCGGAAGCGGGACTGGCCGAGGCGGGCGTGGTGGAGCGGACCCGAAGCCTGCTGGAGCGACTCGGCCTGCCGGTCGCCCTCGACGAGGCGGTTCCGGTCGAGGCCCTTCGCGCCTTGATGGACCTCGACAAGAAGCGGAAGGGCCGAAGCCTTCGCCTGGTGCTGCCGGTGCGACCGGGTGCGATCGAGGTGGTGGAGGGGCCGCCCGAAGCGGTGATCGCCGCCGGCTGGTCGGCGGTCGCCGCCCGACCCTGACCGATTCTTTGCCCGAACCGTTGGAGTCCGTTCTCGGACCGATCCGATAACCGCCCTGACGGAGGCGGCCGGCGTCTCCGCAACGATTCTCCGCCTTCGCCGGTTCGCCCCATGCACACGATCGCCGTCGTCAATCAAAAGGGAGGCTGCGGCAAGACGACCACCGCGATCAACCTCGCGGCGGAACTCGCCTCCCGCGGTCACCGCACGCTCCTCGTGGACATGGACCCGCAGTCGCATTGCGCGAGCGGCCTCGGGGTTCCCCACGAGCGGATCGAACGGGACCTCTCCCAGGCGCTGCTCGGCGATCTCGATCGCGGGCCCGATCCGACCAGCGTGCTGTGGGAGGTCTCCCGCAACCTGTATCTGGCTCCGTCGACGGTCCGTCTGGCGGCGCTGGAGGCGCCCAACGGACCGATGGCGAACCTCTCCGACCGCGATCGCCGCCTGACCCGGCTGCTCGCGAGGTTCGCGCCGAACTTCGAGTACTGCCTCGTGGACTGTCCGCCGACGATCGGACTGCTCACGTTCAACGCGCTGCGGGCCGCCGACGAGGCGCTCGTCCCCGTCGAGACCGGCTTCTTCTCGCTGCAGGGCGCGGAGAAGCAGTGGCAGGCGATCCGAAAGGTGTCCGAGCGGGTCGGCCGGGTGATCCCCGTTCGATTCCTGCCGACGCTGCACAATCCCGAACGCAAGGTCGCCCGCGACGTGATGCATGAACTGCAGTCGCGCTTCAGCGGGGCGCTGGTCCCATGCGTCGTCCACGAACACGACGATCTTCGCGAGGCGGTCGGATTCGGTCGGCCGGTTCGAGAGCATGCGCCGGGATCGCGGGCCGCGGCCGACTTCATGAAGTTGACCGACTGGCTGGTGCAGGCGGTCGCGGCGCCGACGGCGCCGCTGGTCGAGGTCGATCGCCGCACCATCGCCGCGATGCTCGGGCCCCGCGAAGACGGCGCCCCTCGGGTCGTCGATGGCGGAGAGTCGGACGACCGGTCAGGGCAGATGCGTCACGACGCCGACGATCGTCGCGGTGGGGGACGCGTCGCCGAGCTCGTCGAGCGGATGCGCCGCACCGGAGGTCGTCACCCCGATGAAGTGTTGTCGGTGACCGACCTCGCCGACGAACCGGTCTCGATCGACGAGGACGGGGAATCGGAACCCGCCGAGCCGCCGAGATTGCGACTCGTCGGCGGCGAGGCCGCGGCGACGGCGCAGACTGCGGCCACCGTCGAGACCGGACCGCCGCCGATGGGGGTGAGCTTCGTCGAGGAGGGCGTGCGCTTCGTCCAGCCCTCCGCGGGCGCCGCGGAGATCACGATCGAAGCCGACTTCGGGCCGCTCTTCGGCAGCGGCGTGGGCACGATCCCCATGCGGAACGACGAGGACCGCGGCGTCTTCGAGGTCACCGTGGCGATACCGCCGGGCCAGTACGAGTACCGCCTGCGCGTCGATGGAAGGGCGACGCTCGATCCATTCAATCTCGAACGCCGATCGGGAACCGACGGCGAGGTGAACCTCCTCCGCGTGCCGGGGCGTTGACCATGGATCGCCCCCGCGACCCGTTCGACGACCTCGCCGACCTCTTCCTCACGCCCGAGGAGGATGGCGACTTCAGCGAGGCCACCGGCCAGCCGGAGGCGGCGACGCCTGCCCCGGAAAGCCTGCCGCCGATCGCGGTGGCGGTCGCCGGGCACCTGCCGGTTTCGGCGGGACTGTGGCTCAGTCAACTCGCGGATCGACTCGCCCGCGACCAGGGACCGACCGGTCTGGTGCGGTTCGTCGCCGGGCAGGTGCACATCGAGGTCTTCCGCGCCGGGACCGGGCACGATGTCGGTGATCCCCTCGATCTGCACGATGCGCTTCGAGCGGCGACGTCGCTCGCGCAACGGTGGATCGTGGTGCCGGAGGCCTCGGTCTCCTCCGCCGACGTCCTGCGGGCCGCGGACGAGGGCCTGATGCTGCTGACCGGCGCCGACGAGGCCGCGGTGGTCGCGGCGTACCGCCTGCTGAAGGACCTCGCGGAGGAGGCGATGGTCGAGGGTCGGCCGCTGCCGCCGATCTCCGTGGGCGTGCTCGGTGCGGGCGATGTGGCGGTGGCGTCGGCGATGATGAAGTTGCATCGCACCGCGGACGCGTTCCTGTCGGTCGATCTGCCGCTCGCGATCACCATGCCTCGGATGGAGCCGCTCGAGTCCAGCCTGAGGATCATGCTGCCTGCGCCGCGAACCGTGGCGTTCGAGGACGTGCCCGACCTGCTTCGGAGATTCGTGGCCGAGCGCGGCGGCTTCGGCGTCGCCGGTGGCGGCGCTTCGACTCGACCGGAGGCGCCGTCGACCGCCTGGCCGTTCGCCATGCCACCCGAGGCCGGCGACACGCGCGCCGGGCCGGCGGGGGCGGAGCCTCCCGCCGAGATCGACAGCCCCGAGATCCAGACCACGCCCGCGGCCGCCTCCGGTGCGGTGCCCGACACCGTCGGATCGCGCGACGACGAGATCGAGGCACCCGAGGCGACCGCCGAGGTTCATTCCAATCCCGATGCCCTGCGTCGCCTCGTCGCCGGGCGCTCGGGGCCGTGGTCCTCGATGGGAGGTCGCAACGAGGTTCGAACCGGCGAGCAGGTTCCCGTCGAGGCGGCCAAGCTGACCCCGCAGGCTTCGGGAGCGTCGGCCGATCCGCCGCCACTTCACGCCGAACTGGACGCCGCCGAGGATCACGAGCCGCTGCTTGCACGATTCGAGGAACTGACGCCGCTGCCGGTGGGATGTCCCTACCACCCGAAGGTGGAACTCGGTGTCGATGGGGCGGGGCGCCTTCACCTGGTGGCGTCGCACCATCGCCTCGCCGAGGTCGAGGCGACCGCGGCGTGGGTCGGCGACCACGCGGCGATGCTGCGTCTGGCGTGCCCGGGAATCGCTGCAAGTGGTGCCGACGCGATCGTCGATCTGGTCACCGATCGCCCGAGCGAGGTGCTGCCCCTGCAGCACAGTCGCATTCGCCTGCATCTCGTGGCGAGGATCACACTCGGTGGCGAAGCGGGTTGGCTGCGACTGCCCCTCAATGCCGCGGCCGAGTCCGCTCCGCCGACGGACGACTCGGAAGCGACGCCCGAAGAATCCTGAGCCAGGTCGCGCTGCGGAAGTCCGCTCGTTCGGCCTCGGTCCAGCCTCGCTGGGCAAGGCCGCGATCGAGCGAGGCGTACTGCGTCGGATGTCGCACGCCCTCGGGCAGGTCCGCGGTCGTGAAGCCGCCGTCGAGGTCGCTTCCAAGACCCACGCGATCTCGGCCCGCGATCGACGCGATCGCCTCGACGTGGTCGAGCGCGTCGGCAAGGGTCGCGGCACGGTCGCGTGCAAGGAATCGCCCATAGAGGTTCAGTCCGATCGCGCCGTCCCGGGCGGCGATCGCCTCGATCTGCCGATCGGCGAGATGCCGCGCCGCGGCGGGATCGCCAAGCAGCCGACGAGCGTTGGAGTGGGTGGCCACGATGCGCCGCGGCGTCGTCGCGAGCAGTTCATCGAACGCCCGATCGGAGAGATGCGACGCGTCGTGCAGGATGCCCAGTTCGTCGCAGGCCAAGACGAGTTCGCGACCCTCGTCGGAGAGGCCCTCGGTGGTGGCGTTGCCGCCGGCGGCGCGGGTGCCGCGGGCCCACGCGAGACCGAGGACCCGTACCCCCGCGTCGAACCACCCGGGGAGATCCGCGGCGCCGGCGATGCCGTCGGCGCCCTCGACGAGCAGCACCACCGCAAGCCGCGGAGGCGAGGCGTTCGCGGCGAGATCTTCGAGGTCCTCCCGCCATCGCACGATCCGGAGTCGGCCGGCGCGTTCCCCGGCGAGATACCACTCCAGTTGCCACCGGGCCGCGCGGGCGGCGTGTTCGAGATCGTCGCGATCGACATAGCCCCATCTCGGCACCACGCCGTCGGCATCCGGTTGCAGACCGGGTTCGATGTAGATCGTCCCGAAGCAGAGCGTGACCGGCGCGGCGGCGAGGTCCGGGAGGGTCGCACACCGTTCGTGCCCCGGACCGAGTCCGACCGAGAGATCGTGGCCGAGTGCGGCGAGGTACGCCAGATCGAGGTGCGCGTCGCACCAGCCTCCGGACCGGGGCGCGACGGAGGCGGTGGGGGGCGTCGTCATGCGGACATCATGGCGTCTCGGATCCCCCTCGCACGCCTTCGCCGCGGGCGGGGCGTGCCGCTTCGTTGCCTGCCCCGCGGCGCCCCCGTACCCTTCGAGGATGCACGCCTCCGGCGAATCCGCCCTCCCGGCCCCCTCGCAGGTCGATGCTCGACCCGTGAGTGCGGCTCGACGGCGCCTGATCGCCGCGGGAATCGCCATGGCGGCGCTCTCCCCGCTGGTGGTGGCTTCGGTGCTCGAGCCGTCCGCCGATGGGCTCGGGACGCACCGCCAGCTCGGTCTGCCTGCATGCAGTTGGGTGGCCGGCCTGGGCCTGCCGTGTCCGAGTTGCGGGATGACCACGGCGTTCTCGTTCGCGGCGCGCGGCGATCTCGGCACCGCGTTCGCGACCCAGCCCGCCGGCGCCCTGCTGGCCGTGCTGGCGGCGGTGGTCGCCGTGGTCGGCGTCTGGACCGCCGCAACCGGCTCGCGAATCTGGGAGCTGCTGTGGTCGGCGATGGACGCCCGCGCGTGGTGGTCCCTCGTGGGCGTGGTGGCGTTGGCATGGATCTACAAGATCGCCTCCTTCCGACTCGCGGAGTCGGCGGCGGCGGTGGTCTCGGGAGGAGGCTCGTGATGGCCGGCCGCCGACCTCTGGTCGCGGCAGCGGTCTCGACCTCGCTGGCGGCGGCGTCGCTGGTCGCGGGCGGCTGCGCCGCCTTCGGTGCGATCGGCGCGATCTCCGCCCAGATCGATCGCGAGAAGCAGATCGAGGTCCTTGCCGAGTACGACGGACTTCGCAATCGCACCACCGCGGTCGTGGTGCAGTCGGCGCCGGCGATGAGCTACGAGTATCCGACGGTGGTGGCGAACATCACCGCCAACATCTCGCGTCGCCTCGCCGAGAACGTCGAGGGGATTCAACTGCTGGATCCTCGTCTCGTGCTGCAGTGGCAGTACCAGACGCCGCACTGGGCGGCGCTGCCCTACGGGCGGATCGCCGAGGAGCTGGGCGTCGAGCGGGTGGTGTTGATCGACATCTACGAGTACCGCCTGCATCCGCCGGGCAACACGTGGGTCTGGGACGGCGTGGCCGCGGCGACGGTCGGCGTGATCGAGGCGGGTCTGTTCGACACCGACGAGTTCGCCGACTCGTTCTCCGTCACCGTCCGATTCCCGGACATGGAAGGGGTCTCCCGCGAGAGCGCCAGCGCCTCGCAGATCGAGACCGGACTGCTCGTCAAGTTCTATCAAGGGACCGCGTGGCTCTTCTTCGACCACATCGAGGACAAGTATCCCGACGACTGATCGCGGCGCTCGGCGGCCTGGCCGCCGCGGCATCGGGATTCGTCGGCGGATGCAACATCGTGGCGCCGATCGCCTACGCGATCGAGGGCCCGGGCATGATTCCCGCGCAGCACGAACTGGCGAGGGAGCGGACCGCGGTCCTCGTGGACGATCCGACCAATCGCCTGCCCCGCACGTCGCTTCGGGTGGAGCTTGGAGAATCGCTGGGCGTGGCGCTCCTGGAGCAGGAGCTCGTGCCGGAGGTGGTCGCCACCCGCGACGTGATCGCGTTCGTGCGCGGCAACGAGCGGGACCGAAAGCCGATCGCCATGGAGAAGGTGGCGGCGGGCGTGGGCGCCGACCAGCTCATCTACCTCGACGTCACCGAGTTCAGTCTGGTCGATCGGGACGGCTCGCCCCGCCCGACGGCGACCATCTGGGTTCGGGTGCTCGACATCAAGGGCCGCGAGAGGGTCTTCCCGGGGCCCGAGGAGCCGCGGGGCGTCGAGATCACGGCCCAGCTGCGAGAGGTCTCGCCGGACCTCTACCGAACTCCGAGTTCGCGTCGAGCGGTGGAGGAGGCCCTCGTGGCGAAGGCGGGCATCGAGATCTCCAAGCTCTTCTACGAGCACGAGCGAATCGATCTGGGCGAGAACCTCGGGTCGCGATGAGCGGCGAACGAATCCTGCTGCACGTCGTGGATCACCGGCTTGCCGGGGCGCCGTTGCGGGCCTCGCTGGTGCGGGATGCCGCGGCGGCGATGCCGGAGCACGCCCATCTGGAACTGGCCGTCGGAGACGGTCCCGGTTCGGGCCTGCCGCGCGTGGCGAGGATCCCCGTGGCCACCCGACGCGCCGGTCGCGAGGTGGCCGAAGCGATTCGTGCGGAGGCGCCGATCGCCGCGGCCTGGGCGTGGTCGCTCGACGCCGCCGCCGCACTGAGGGATCTCGACGACACGCCCCGACTGGTGGTCGTCGATCGTGCCCCAGGGCCCGGACCCGACCCGATGCGAGGTGGCCCGCCGTCGCCGATCGAGTGGGCGGCGTGGGCGCCGTGGCTCGACGGCCTGCCGCCAGCGGTGCGATTCGGACTCGAGCCGATCCGTCCGATGCCGATTCGCCCCGGCACCGCGACCGAAACCGAGATCGAGCGGTCGGTGCGGGCTCGCGAGTCGTTGCGGGAAGCGCTCGGGATCGCGAGGGACGCCCGCGTGGTCGGGGTCCGTGCCGTGGGGAGCAGCCCGATTCGTGGCCGCTCGGTCCGATGGGACGCGTTCTCGATCGCGGCGCTCGCGGTGATCGCCAGACACGCCGACGCGGTGGTGATCGATGCGAAGGACATTGCCAGCGAAGGCCTGCGGAACTGGAGTCGAGCGGTCTCGATCGCGCCGGTCGTGCACGTCGCACCGCTTCGGTCGGAGATCCTCGAGTGGATCGGGGCGCTCGATGCGCTGATCCTCGCCGGAGACGCCGCCGACGACGCCGACGCGGCGCTGCTGCCATGGATCGCCGGTCGGGCGGGCGTCGCCGTGGTGGCGATGGACCAGGAGCCGTGGCGATCGGGGGTGCTGGACGGCGTCACCGGAAGGCTCGTGCCCGCGGCGCCTCCGCCGGTGGGATGCACGAGTCTCCTGCCGATCCTCGACGATCCGGTGCGGCGGGCCCGAATGGCGGCGGCGTGGCGAAAGACCTTTCGCGAGCCGACGGGACCGACCGGCGGGTTCACCGCGTCACTGCGCGGCGGATGGTCCGTCGGCGTCGGCTGATTCGCGACGCGGGGTCGGATCGGCGGGGCCGAAGAACCGCTTCGCGGCCTCGTGATACAGGTCCTCGAGCACATCCTCGGGAAGCGAGAAGCCGCGCAGACGCGGCGCGTCCCGTTCGGAGAAGCGATCCGGATCGACCGCCGCCAGATCGGGGTCGCAGATCGGCGACTCGCCTTCCCAGGGCGTCTCGAGCATGGTGCGGTACGCCCAGTAGCGACTCGCGTAGAGGTCGAACGCGCTGTCGGCGTCGCTCGCCTTGGCGGCCATCTCGGTCGCCGCCGCGTCCGCGACGAGGTGATCGTCGTGGGTCACGATGTCCGAGCCGTACAGCAGGCGTCCCCGCCACCGCGTGAAGAATGCGAGCACCCGATCCCGATCGTGTCGCGACAGTTCGCGCACGATCCACTTCGTCGCGCTGATGTCGAGCGACAGGTTGTCGTGCCGCTCCAGCAGGCCGTCGAGCAGATCGAGGTCCTCCGGCGAACCTCCGCAGTGCGCCGCGATCCACGGCACCGGGAAGCGATCGAGCATCCGTTCGAGCGCGTCGTGGTGGGAGCGCTTGGTGCCGTAGAGGTCCGGATCCGAGTAGCGGGTGGCGAACCAGGTGTCCGGATCCGCGACGTGGACCATGAAGGTCATGTCGAGTTCGGCGGCGTACTCCATCGCACGGACGCGGTTGGGACTGTCGAGCCTGAGCAGATCCGGCTGGCCGCATTCGCGTCCGACGTCGAGACCGCGCGGCGCCGACCAGAACTTCACCACGCGGCTGCCGAGGTCGTGGAATCGTCGAATCGCCTCGAGGAATCCGGGCCCGTGTTCGTGGGCGCGGTCGGCGCCGAAGTAGTTGGGCACCGCGATGAAGCGGACGTCGTCGCCGAGACGCTCCTGCACCGCGGGCACCAGATCGATCGGCGTCATCGAGAGGAACTTGCCGACTCCGTAGAGTTCGGCGACCTCGGCGAAGATCTCGACCGCCTGCGCCCCGGCAAGGTGCAGATGGGCGTCGAGGATCGGCCGGCGGGGCGCAAACGCCTCGGCCTCGGCGCGGTAGTCCAGACCGAAGCGATTCGAGGAGTTGCGAAAGATGCCGGTCGCGGTGGCACCGGGCGTTCGAGATGAGGTGCGGGCGGACATGCGCGGATCGTAGGGTCGGGTCGTGGCGAAAGTGACGCTGAAGGCTACGGTCGGAGCCATCGGTGGACGGGCGCAGCCCCGCGAACGGGACGCCTCATGCGATCACCTCCTGCGACTCCGCCGTCGATGCCCGACGGTTTCGGCATTGTCGGGAGGTGGCAGGAATCCAGATCATCCGCAATCCGGATCCGTTCCTGGTGTCGGGGCCCCACTGTTGCGGGAGTCCGGTCGTGGAGACCAGGAGAACCCGGAACGCCCACGTGAGCGGCAACGTCTGGGCGTGGTGCGCAGACTGGGACGGCGCCATCTGCCTCCGGCGAGGGCGAGGCGATCGACCACTCCGGGCCTCGCACGGGCACGAGTCGCGTCGCGCGAGGTGGTCCCTGGACGCTGGACGGTTGCAGCGTCGGAGAAGTTCTCGCTCGATCGCGAGACGTCAGCTTCGGCGGGCTCGGGAGCGAGTCTCGCTCGCCTTGTCCAGTCCATCACGCGGCGTTTGGGCCGCTCGTGGTTCGTCGCGGCCGGGCGTCGACTTGCCGCGGCGGCGGGGCGTCGGCTTCGGCGTCGCGTCGACGACGCCTCGCTTCACCAGGCCGACGTAGAGCTCGCAGTCGCTGTCGATGTCGAGATGGCGAAACAACTCGCATTCGAGGCGGACCGGGCACCGACTCGGAATCGGGACCTCCAGTTCCGTCGCCGCCAGCGGCAGACCCAGGAACGGGTCGCCGTCGACGTCGCGGTTGCCGAAGAGGCGAGGCAGCAGCCCATCGCCCTCGGCCAGCATGCCCAGAGCGAACGTCCGACTGTCGCGAATGATCGGCGAGATCGCATCCCCCTTGGGGAGGGCGACCATCACCACCGGCGGGGTCGATCCGCACTGCTGCACCCAGTGGACCAGACATCCGCGGCGGCGATCGCCGCTCTCCGAAACCAGAAGAAACCGGCTCGAGGGGATTCGAGCAAGCGCCTCGAGCGCCTCGGCCAGCGCGGTGTCTTCGGATGGATCGGGTGAGCGGGGCATGGTCTGGTGTGGGCGGATGCTTCGGTCATCGGCGATCCCAGACCTCGGGTGGAGTCGGGCAGCGAAACCTTGTGGATCGGTGGTGGATTTCGCAAGTTCCATGCAGCGTGGTGGTTATCGAGACCTCGAGGGGGCCCGCAACGGTCGGGTGGGGCGACTGGAGGGCATTGAGGGGGAGATGTGTTGCATAGTGGGGCATTGTGGGTTAGTGTCCCTCAAGTCTCGACGGAACCCTGACGAGGTCTCGATGCGTGCTCTTTCTCGGCGAATTCGAACACAGCATCGATCCGAAAGGACGCCTGGCGATACCGGCGGAAGTGCGTGCGTCGCTCGACGCCGCAATGCATGGCGAGGCCCTGATCGCTGCGCCGGGTCCGAACGGATGCCTGTGGCTCTGGCCGGAGAAGACGTTCGCGCAATTGGCCGCGGCGTTGGGAGGCTCGCTGGTGGGCGACGAGGACCTGATGGCCTTCGAGCGTCTGGTGTTCTCCAAGGCCGCTCGCATGGCGATCGATGGGGCAGGGCGAGTTCGTCTGCCGCAGCGCCTTCTGACGGAGTTCGGGATCGAGTCGGAGGTGATGGTGCTTGGGGTTCGGGATCACCTCGAACTGATGCCGCCCGCCCGTTGGCGACAGGAGCAGGATCGCCTGGAGCCGCAGCAGCAGGAGGTCTGGCGACGAGCCCGCGCCGCCATGGGCGCGATGCGACCGGGGACGGAATCATGAAGAGGCCTTCGGACCTCTTCGCAAGGGGTGGATGCGAGCCACGGACGGCATCGCATCGGCCTCACGGGATCGCCGGAACGTCCGGCGACGGTTCGAAGCCGAGATCACGGAACGATCTCGGCTCGTGGGGGTTCGCAGGGTTGGCGAACCGCCCGTGGCGACGCGGTGGTGTCGGACTGGAGTCCGATGCGTCGGCCATCCCGCAACGTTGTGATCGGTCAGGGACGACCGGAATCGAGGCGGCACGGGCACGGATCGCCCGTCGGCCCAACGACGGCTGACGCCGTCGCCAACGAAGCTCGCCCCCGATCCTCTCCGACGCCGCATCTGCGGTCGGTGGGGATCGGGGGCGATTTGGTTCGAGAGAAGGTCCGCTGCCCCGAACCATCCAACCCGAACCTTCCAACCGGAACCATCCACCCCGAAACAGGACGAAGGGCCTTTGAGGCCCTTCGGTGGAAGTCGATCCAGCAGGAAGCTCGTCGCAGGACAGGTCAGGTCGACAAGCCCGTCCGAAGGCTTGCGCGGGTCTGGTTCAGCCGCCGTCGGCCGCGGGTCGGATCGAGCCCACGACCGGCGGTGCGTCCGCATGGGGACTCGAGGCGATCTGCTCGGCCACCTCGCGCCGGTGGACTTCCACCTCGCGGGGGAACTCGAAGGCGACGCGAACTCGGTCCCCCTTGATCTGGGCGATTCGCACCACGCCAAGCGGGGAGCCGGGGTTGCCGATGACGACTTCTTCGCCCTCGCGTCGTGTGATCACGAGCATCGTTCGAATCTCCAACGCTCCCAAGGACCGAGAACCACCGAACGTCCGGGAGTCCTCGCCATGAGTGTAGCCGCCTCGGAGAACGTACCCCCGTTTCCGGGCCGCGAGAACCGAGAACTCCAGAATCGGCTGCGGATCGGGGCCTTGGGCATGATTCTCAAGTCCATGCCTGGCAGAGGCTTGGAGAATCGATGCGAGTCAGGCTCCAGCGGCCACCACGGACGTCACCTCGGGAACGGCCTCGAAGGACCGTTCGATGAACTGCCGGAGGGTGATTTCGGCAGAGGGGCAACCGACGCAGGCCCCGAGGAATCGAACCGTCAGCACTCCTCCCTCGAAGCAGACGGCCTCGAGATCTCCTCCGTCGGCCTGGATCGCCGGGCGGATCGCCTCCAGAACCTCACGCACCGCCTCGGGCAGGTCGGGCGTTCGGGCATCGGTCGCGTCTGCGTTCACCAGAACGACTCCTGGGGGGCGATGGAACTCTCGAGCGCGCCGCCAGCTGGCGCTTCGGATCCCCCCGCGGGGCAACGGTAGTCCCCATGGGGCGACGGCGACTCAGGTGGCTGCGGCGACGGCGTCGTCGGTCTCCTCGTCGGGGGCATCGTCCGGCGCGATCTGGGTGATGATCCTGGCGCCGACGGCGTCGCCCCAGACGTTCACGGTGGTGCGACACATGTCGAGGATGCGATCGACGCCCAGCAGGATGCCGATCGCGGACAGGGGCAACTGAGCGTCGCCTCGACCGGCAAGGCTGGTGTTCACGGCGGTGATCACGATGACCATGGTGACGAGGCCGGCGCTCGGAATGCCGGCGGCGCCGACCGCCGCGAGCGTCGCGGTGATGACCACCACCACCAGTTCGGTGAACGACAGGTCGATGCCGAACAACTGGAACAGGAACACGACCGCCACGGCCTCGTAGAGCGCCGTCCCGTCCATGTTGATCGTGGATCCCAGCGGCAGCACGAATCCCGACGCCCGCTTGGAGCAGCCCGCCTCGTCCTGGGCGGTCTCGAGCGTCACCGGCAGGGTCGCCGAACTCGAATCGGTGCCGAAGGCCGTCAAGAGGGCCCGCTTCATCCGCCACATGAACCGGAACGGAGATGTCCGGGTGAAGACCCAGAGCACGATCGGCAGCACCACGAACGCGTGGATCGCGAGTCCCACGAAGACCGTGAACATGTACTTGGACATCGGGCCGTAGATCTCGTCGATGCCGATGCGTCCGACGGTCCCGGCCACGAGCAGCAGCACGCCGATGGGGGTGATCCAGATCACCCAGCGGATGAGCCGCATCATCGCGTCGAACAGCGAGGCGATGCCGCGGATCGCGGGCGTCGCTGCGCTGCCGCCCGCCGCGAGGGCCAGGCCGAGAGCCAACGAGAAGACGATGACGCCAAGCGGCCGCACCGCGACCATGTCCGCGAAGACGTTGGCTGGAATCAACTGGTCGAGGATGCTCGACCAGGCGCCGCCCATGCCCATCTCGGACGCCTGATCGATCCGGCCCTTCAGCACATCGGCGCCGGCGAACGCGGACTCGCCGCTGACCCGAAGCTGCTCGGCGGTCGTTGCATCGAGCCCGACGCCGGGCCCGATGGAGGTGACCAGCACGGCGCCGAGAATCACGGCCGCAAGCATCGTCGCCAGGTAGTAGACCAGGGTGGCTCCGCCGATCACTCCGAGGCGGGAGGGATCTCCGATCGAGGTGACGCCGACGAGCACGCTGAGCATGACGATCGGGATCACCAGCAGCTTCAGCGGCCGGATCAGCACCAGATCGCCCCAGTTCATCATCGCCGCGGCGACGTCGAGGGCGTCGTTTCGGTGGAGCACCTCGCCGAGGATCGCGCCCGCGACGAGGCCGAGAAGGATGAGGACCGTCAACAGGCCGCCGGCTCGATGCATGTGGAGAGCCTAGCGGCAGGGGAAGATCGCCTCAAAGTCGGCGACCGCTCACGACTCGCCGGCGAGGTCGATGCCGAGCTCCTTCAACTGGGCCGCGTCGATCGCGGAGGGCGCGTCGCAGAGGAGATCTCCGCCGCTCTGGGTCTTCGGGAACGCGATCACGTCGCGAATGTTCTCGGTTCCGGCCAGATGCATGACCAGACGATCGAGACCGAAGGCGATCCCCCCGTGCGGGGGCGCACCGTGACGCAACGCCCGCAGCAGGAAGCCGAACTTGCTCTCGGCCTCCTCCGCCGAGAGCCCGATCAGCTCGAAGACCTTCTCCTGGATCGCCTGCTGGTGGATGCGGATCGACCCGCCCGCGATCTCGGAGCCGTTGACGACGAGGTCGTATCCGGCCGAGAGGCAGTTGCCGGGATCGCTCTCCAGCAGCGGGGCCTGACCCGGAAGCGGAGCGGTGAAGGGGTGATGCAGCGCGACCCAGCGTTCCTCGTCCTCGTCGAACTCGAACATCGGGAAGTCCACCACCCACAGGAACTCCCATCGCGATTCGTCGATCTGGCCCAGCTCCCGGCCGAGCTTCAGGCGGACCTCGCCGAGCGCCTTGCAGACCGTCTCCCAGCGCCCCGGACCGAAGACCACGAGGTCGCCGGTCTCGAGCCCGAGGCGTTCACGCAATGGTGCCTCGATCGGCGCGAGGAACTTCGCGATGCCGGTCTCGAAGCCCTGTTCGGCGACCTTGGTGGTGGGAAGTCCGCCCAGGCCGAAGCCCTTCGCGAACTCGGTGAGCGCGTCGATCTGCTTTCGGGTGAGCGACGCGGCGCCGCCGGGAACCCGCATCGCCTTCACCACGCCCTTCCGGCCGCGGTGCTCGGCGGCGAGGGCGTCGCGAAACACCCCGAACTCGGTCTGCGCCGCGAGGTCGTCGAGATCGACCAGCTCCAGACCGAACCGCAGATCGGGGCGATCGATGCCGTAGCGGTTCATGGCGTCCGCCCAGCTCATGCGGACGAGCTCGGGAACCTCGACGTCGAGGATCTCCTTCCACAGGCGCCGCACGAAGCCACCGACGATCTCGAGCACCTCGTCTCGATCGGTGAAGCTGAGTTCGAGATCGATCTGGCTGAACTCCGCCTGTCGATCGGCGCGGGGATCCTCGTCCCGCAGGCAGCGGCAGATCTGCATGTAGCGATCGCAGCCGGCGACCATCAGGATCTGCTTGAAGAGCTGAGGACTCTGCGGCAGGGCGTAGAACTCGCCGCGGTGCAGCCTCGCCGGCACCACGAAGTCCCGCGCGCCCTCCGGCGTCGATCGGATCAGGAGCGGCGTCTCGACCTCGAGGAACCCGCGATCCTGGAAGTGCTCTCGAGCGAGTCGCGTGACCCGCGACCGCAGCCCCAGGATCGACTGCATGCGTGGCCGACGAAGATCGATGTGGCGATTGCGAAGGCGGACCTCCTCGTCCATCCTCGCGGCCTCCTCGTCGTCGGGGAGGATCGGCGGATGGTCGGCACGGTTGAGAATCGCGACCTCCGAGGCGGCGATCTCGATGCCGCCGGTCGCGAGACGGGGGTTCGCGCCGCCGGCGCGAGGCCGCACCACCCCCCGCAGGATCACCACGTCCTCGCGGCGGAGGCTTCGGGCGATCCGCATCGACTCGCTCTCCCCGTCTCCGTCGGGCGTCGCCTCGACCACCGCCTGAGTGATGCCGCTGCGGTCGCGGAGGTCGATGAAGACCAGACCGCGTCCCTGATCCCGGGTGACATCGACCCACCCCGCGAGCACGACTTCGGTGCCGGCATCGGTCTCGCGAAGTTCGCCGCAGCGATGGGTACGTCGTTGGTGCTCGAGGGTCATGGGGGCTCCGGGCGCGGGCGGGAAGTCGATCGGAGGATATCGGCAGCGGCGGCGGGGTCGCTCGTTGCACGCCGCGATCGGTATTCTCGCATTCCCATCCCGGGGTGCCGTCCGCCCCACGCCTCGTGGATCCATCCGGTGACCGATCTCCCCTCCAACGCCGACGACTCCGGAGCCGCTTCGGCCGCAGCGCCGGGAGCCATCCTGTTCACGGCGTTCGAACCCAGTGGAGACGCCCACGCGGCGCCGGTCGTCGCCAGGCTGCGCGAGCTCGCGCCGGACCGTCCGATCTACGCCTGGGGAGGCGCGAGGATGGCCGAGGCTGGGGCCGAGGTCGTCGAGCAGACCGCCGGCGACGGGGTGATCGCCCTGCCGAGCGCGGGACGGATCCGGCGCTTCATGGGCGAGATGCGACGCATCGAGACCTTCGCCGCTCGAAACCGGGTGGTGCTGCACATTCCCGTCGACTCGCCCGCGGCGAACACGCCGCTGGCGAAGCGACTCCGTGCGTCGGGAAGTCGCGTGGTGAACCTCGTGGCGCCGCAGTACTGGGCGTGGGGGCCCTGGCGTCGGCGCAAGCTTCAAGCGATCACCGACCTCGTCCTCTGCCTGCTTCCCTTCGAGGAGGCGTGGTTTCGAGAGCGGGGGATTCCCGCGAAGTTCGTCGGCCATCCGGTGATCAACCGGAGTCTGGATCGCCCCGATCTGGAGCGTCGGGCCGCGGAGCTGCCGCGGGGCCGTCCTCGCCTGCTGATCCTGCCGGGCAGTCGCAGCAAGGAGATCCGTTCGAACCTGTCGTTCCTGCTTGGGGCCTTCTCCGAACTGCAGGCCCGCCACCGGGGCATGTCGGGCATCGTCGCCGCCGCGAGCCGGGAGATCGCCGAGGAGATCAGGCGGCGTCATCCCTCGATGCCCACCGGACTGCACGTGATCAACGTGGGCGCCGGAGACGGGAACGCCATGCTCGATGCGTCGATCCTCTGGAGCGATGTCGCTCTGACGGTCTCGGGCACGGTCAGCCTCGATGTGGCCCGGCAGGCCAGGCCCATGGTCGGGATCTACCGGACCGGGCCGCTGGGCGTGCTCGTCGGCAACGTCATGCTGACCATTCCGGATCGACTGCTTCCGAACATCCTCGCGGGCGAGCGAATCGTCCCGGAGTTCGTGCCCTACTGCGGTGGCGTCGGAAAGGTCGTCGACGCGGTCGAGAGCTACCTCAAGGACTCGCGGGTGGCTGCGGAGACGCAGGCGTCGTTGAAGCGGGTGCTGTCGACCTTCTCCGGCCACGACTTCGCGCAGGAGTCGGCCGAGGCGATCCTCGAGCTGCTCGAACGCGGCGGACGCTGAACCGCGATTCCATCCACCGCAGGACGCACATCGCCCCGCACGAGACGGGGCGATGTGGAGAGACGAGGTGGATCGCCTTCGCGGTGCCGCAAGAGGACTCCGGCGGCGAATCCGGCGGAAGGAGCGACGTCTACTTGACGTCCTTGCCCTCGACCACGTCGCTCACCGGCGGATACGAGTGCCCGGACATCTCGCCCGCCTTCAATCGCCGCACGTAGTCGTGGTAGGCCCGCATCGCCATCGGCCCGAAGACGAGCATGATCGGGATGTTGGCCCACAGCATCACGCCGGTTCCCAGCGCCGTGAGCGCGTCGAGTTCGGCATCGGTCGCGATGAGTCCGGGGATGGTCGCCACCAGCACCGCCAGGCAGTAGATCAGCTTGTAGGGGACCACCGCCCAGCCGCCGAACAGGAAGTTGGTCGCCTGTTCGCCGTAGTAGCTCCACGAGATGATCGTCGAGATCGCGAAGAGCCACGAGGCGAGGGTGACCACCCACATGCCCATGCCCGGAATCGCCCGGTCGAACGCGTAGCCGGTCAGACTGGATCCCGGAAGGCTCATGTGGATGCCCGGGCCGTCGAGCGTGGGCTTCTCCGCCGAGTCGTAGGGATCCCAATCGATCTCGAGTGCATCGCCCGCGCCGGCCACGACCGTGCCGAGCAGGCGATGCAGGTCGCGTCCGGTGTTGTCGTCGAGCGATCCCCTGACCACCACGAAGATCGGGTCGTTGACCCGCCAGACGTTGCTGATCTCCTGCTCGTCCTTGGACTTCGCCGGAAGCGCCGTCGTGGCGGGCACCCACTCGTCCGCGATCGCATTGCCCTCCTCGTCGAGGGCCTGGACGATGCCCGGAGTCTCCGGGAACTCGGCGGCGGGAGGACGGTTCCAGGCACCGGAACTGATCACCACGAGCGCGGTGATCGTGCAGACCACGAGGGTGTCGATGAACGGCTCGAGACCAGCGACCACGCCTTCCCGGACCGGCTCGTCGGTCTTGGCGGCGCTGTGGGCGATCGGCGCCGACCCCTGGCCGGCTTCGTTGGAGAACAGTGCCCGCTTCATCCCCCAGAGAAAGGCGTACCCGAAGGTTCCGCCGAGGAAGGCGCCCTCGGGATTCACGCTCTCTCCACCGAGGAACGAGGGCAGCCCGCTCATCACGATCATCCGCAGCATCGCCGGGATGTTCTGGACCTCCATGACCAGCACGGCGAGGGCGCCGAGCAGGTAGAGGCCGCACATGAACGGCACGAGGCGTCCGGTGACGGCGCCGATCCGCTTGATGCCGCCGATGATGACCGCGCCCACGATCAGCGTCAGCACGATGCCCACGGCGATCGGGGGGACGTTCGGGGCGTAGGTTGCGGTGATCTTCGCGACGTTCCAAGCCTGGAACATGTTGCCGCCGGTGATCGTCGAGATCATCACGGTGACGCAGAAGATCGCGCCGAGGAGCCAGCCCAGCGGCGCGAGCCCCGGCGAGATCTTCTCGAAGCCGCGGCGGCACACCCACATCGGACCACCGCGAGGGTTGTCCGGATCGCTGGTGTCGCGGAACAGCATGGACTGCGTCACTTCGGTGAGCTTCAGTGCCATGCCCACGACGCCGACCACCCACATCCAGAAGACGGCGCCGGGGCCGCCGAGCGAGACCGCGACCGCGACGCCGGCGATGTTGCCCAGGCCGACCGTGCCCGAGAGCGCCGTGGACAGGGCCTGGAAGTGGTTGATGGCTCCGGGATCGTCCTTGGAGTCGTACTTGCCGCGGACCACCGCGAAGCCGTGGGTGAGCGCCCGATACTGGCTGAAGCCCGACCAGACCGTGAAGAGGATGCCCGTGGCGAGCACCGCGTACAGCACCGTGTCGTGCCAGAGGACGGTGTTGATCGCTTCGAGCGCGTGGTTGAATGCATCCATGGGGTCGTGGTTCCTCGGAGTGGGTGGTCGAGCTCGTTTCGGTGGGGTCGAGGGGCGACTCGCGCTGCGGGCGGCAGCCGCGGCGGGGCGGTCGACGGATCAGGCGGGAAGGATCGCGGCGCGCGAGGCGACGTGGGGCGAGGTCGGAGGACTCGGAGCTGTCGCCGGCCGGAAATCCGACCGGCTTCGGGTGGGACCCGTGACTCGCATGCGCTCGGCTCCAGGGCGGTCGTGACGGACCGGCGGACTATACCCAAACACATGGGGACCTCCCGCGAGGCCGGGATGCCGACTCGGCGGAGGGTTTCGGGCCCGCCGGTCGCTACCATCGCCCCGTGCGTCACTTCCGCGTCGATCCAGGACTCCAGCGCCAGACGGTCGGCGGCTTCGAGTTGCCGCTCGGCATCGAGGCCGAGGGCCTCCCGACTCCGCGCGAGGGATACCTCGTCGGCTTCCGCGAGGGCGAGGAGGAGGATCCCGACACCTACGTCTTCGAGGCGACGGTCTCGCATCCCCGCCTGCGGGCTCTGGTCCGCGACGCGCTGGACCTGCTCCCGGGCGAGGTCCGCGGCATCCTCGAGGTCGAGTCGCTCGATGCCTATCGCACCATCGACGTCCACCTCGGCATCGAACCGATCGATCGCGACGACCTCCTCGCCGACTACGCGGAGTTCGAGGAGATCGTGCTCGAGGATCCATCGATCGGCCTCGGCGCCAACGCCGACGAGCCGTTCGTGGAGGTCTTTCTCGACGCCTGGAAGACGCTCGTCGTCGAGGTTCCGGTCGAGCTGAAGTCGACCGTCGAGGCGATGCTGGAACGCCATGGCCTGGCCGAGGTCGACGAGACCTGGCCCGAGGATCCCGACGGCTCGCTGTACGGATCGGTCCGCGTGCGACCCGTGCTGAGGGTCGACGATGAACAGGATCCCAACATCGACGAGCTGGTGCTGCAGTTGCGGGAGCGCTGGTTGCTCGAACTCGACATCGATCCGTCCCGGAACGTCGACGAGCAGGGTGTCGATCTGGGAGCCACGCTCTGGCATGCCATCGTGATGGTCGCGCCGGTCGATCCGGAGGCCGGAGGTGGGGCGTACGTCGATCTCTGGGCGACCGCGGCAAGTCTGATGGAGATGGAGCAGTTGATCGACGAGACCCTCGACCAGCATGGCGAGTGGCTGTTCGACGGCATCTATTCGATGGAACGGGTCGCGTTCGACGAGCGTCCCGACGCGCTCGCCGAACTTCCCATGCGGGGCCGCGACAGCATGGTGCATCTGGTCTCGATCGACCGCTGGGAAGGCGAGCCGGAGTCGGGTCTCGAGCCGCCGCGGCGGTCCTGAGCGGCCCGGTCGAGAGACGACGAACGAGAGCACCCATGGCCGCCCGCCGAGACGATTCGAAGAGGGAGTGGTTCGAGGAGGGCCTGGCGTTCTCCTGCACCCAGTGCGGCAACTGCTGCACCGGTCCGCCGGGTGCGGTGTGGTTCACCGACGAGGAGGAGCTCGCGATGGCCGCGGCGCTCTCGCTGGACCTCGAGACGTTTCGCGATCGCTACGTGCGGCGTCTCGGTCGC
>Ga0075477_10000228_pt1 | contig 23158 bp, 22 predicted proteins | sample DEB08_DNA_FD_76338 | JGI IMG/M metagenome (GOLD analysis project Ga0075477, IMG submission 76338) | Aqueous microbial communities from the Delaware River and Bay under freshwater to marine salinity gradient to study organic matter... | ecosystem: Environmental > Aquatic > Marine > Coastal ...
TGGTCACCACTTGAAATGGTATCAGCATGTTTGGAAATAGAAACAACCAGAGACATTGCACGTCAAATACTAAGGCATAGAAGTTTTAGTTTCCAAGAGTTCAGTCAACGTTATGCTGACCCTACACAGGATTTAAGTTTTGAAACTAGACAAGCAAGACTGCAAGATCCTAAAAACAGACAAAACAGTATAGAAGCAGATAATGATGGTTTAGAAATTGAATGGCATAAACGCCAAAGAGAGGTAATTAAAGCCGCCACAGACGCATACACGTGGGCTATAAGCAACGGTATTGCCAAAGAGCAGGCCAGAGCAGTGCTACCAGAAGGAAACACTGTAAGCCGCATGTATGTGAACGGTACGTTGCGTAGTTGGATTCATTACATTGAATTACGTGGTGCAAACGGAACACAAAAAGAGCATATTGATATTGCTCATGCAGTAGCAGATATCATTGCTGATATTTTTCCACTTGCTGAAGAATTTAAGGGAAAGGAGATATGAAAAAACGCAAAGAAATGTTAGTCATTACTATGGAAGAATGTGGAGAGCTTATTCAGGCTTGTAGCAAAGTAATCCGTACTAAGGGTAAAACAAAGTACTTGCGTAATCTTCAAGATGAAATTGGTGACGTTATGACCATGATTGAGATAATGAAAATGAGTGGTCTCGTCACCGATGAGCAAATCACAGATAGAATGAAAGAGAAGAAAGAAAAATTAATGAAGTGGAGTATGTTGTTTAGCGATGAAGATTGACTTTGATGTAGACATTGATATGTACAACAGAGATGAGTTTCTAAAATTAGTTAGAACTACTCCTGCTAGTATTCTCAAAGACGGTCAGTTTACAAAACACAACACAGGTGTGTACTTTCAAAACATACCATTTTTTCCTATAGAAGATTTTAGCAGTATTGATTACAAAGATGCCGAAGAACAAGGTTGGTTCAAGGTAGATTTTCTAAACAATCACATTTACAAGGGTGTAAAAAGTGAAAGCCATTTACAAAGTTTAGTGGATACTGAGCCTATGTGGGAATTGTTTAAGCATCAAGACATTGTTGAACAGTTGTTTCATATTAATAATCATTGGGATATTGTTAAACAGTATCCACCTACAAGTGTTGATCAACTAGCAATGATACTAGCAATGATACGACCTGGCAAAAGACATCTAGTTGGTAAAACTTGGCAAGAAATAGAATCAGATGTTTGGGTAAAACCAGATGATGATACATATTTCTTTAAGAAAAGTCACAGTTATGGCTATGCACTTGCAATAGTTGCACAATTAAATCTAATAGTAGAGCAGTTAGGTTAGTCAGTTTTACGTACTAATTGCACAGTACGTCGTTTAATTCTTTTGCGTATTAACTTTTGTAGGCTTGTTACAGGCCCAAATAATATTTCAACATCCTTCATTGCAAAAGTTTTGATAGAAGGTAAGAAAGGTTTCATTTCATAATGGAGGAATACATCTATTGGTATTTGTCTATTACTTTCCCACCACCATGTTTCACCTAAAAGCAAAAATTCTTTTCTTGCTTCGTTGGTAGGTATAGACTGTACGTCATAAAATGTAATTATTTGATTGTCTTGATTAACGACTATGCCAACGTATTCTTCGCCAGCATAGGCTATTCCTGTTAGGAATTCTAATTCTTGATATGGATTATCTGACATCAACAATATTTACCAATTTTATAATACAGATAAATATAGTTATGAGTATTTTGAATAACAGACTGTATCTATATGATCAATATGTAGATTACGTAATTAGCGGAGACAGTCTGAACTTGGATAATAGACCTATGAACAACAGAAGAATTATTGCCCATAAGGGCGTTACAAACGACATTTTTCTAAACATACGCGATAGGGACAGAAAACTGCAGAATGTTTTTGCACAAACATTAAGAGCTTATGTGGTTAGTCCTACTACCAAAAAAAGAATAGTATCACGTATTTTAGAACACACTTCCGATATTGGTGTTGTTAAATTAACACTATCAGAAGGAGACTTAGCAAACATAGATGCAGGACTGTATAAAGTATATATTGCAATGTCATTAGATGATGTGCAGGATAGGCCAGTATACAGTGATCAAAATAATAATGTTGCATTTGATATCGAAATTGCTGACCAACTGGGCCTTTCACCAATACCAACCCAAGTTCAAAATACTTTTTTACAAACAGGTAACACCATGGTAGGCGATGCATCTAATACATTTGTTACAAACGCAATGTATGGTAATTTAGATAGAAACTTCGCTGACGCACAACACACATTAGCAATTTATCCTAACACTTACACAGGACAAGTAACAATTCAAGCAAGTTGTCTTACTGGACAACCTGACAACGATGATGCTAGTACAGATTGGTTTGATGTACAAAATATTGACCTCAGCAATACGTCAAGTATATCGCATACTACATTTAATATGAATTGTAATTGGGTAAGAATTTTAAGTAAACCAACTAGTGGATCTATTGATAAAGTGTTGTTAAGAAATTAACACAATATGACACACACATTTTACGATCTTTTTGGGATTGGTTATCCAGATTCTCAATCAACCACTTATAAATTTGATCAAGATTTATCTGATCGATTATATAAAAAATACTTTGGAAATCGCAAAGGTATTAAAGTCAATACAATGTGGGACTTTTCTTCGGCACACCCTTTTGATAGATTAGCAGATGCAGGTTTAACATCCAAACCTAAAACAAAACAAGTTATCGATCTCCTAGGATTATATCCAGACATAGAATGCATTATGTTTTTTGAATTCTTTGATAGAATGAACAGTGACGCATGGAGAAAAACACTTGAGTTTTGTATTGAAAGGTTGGGAATTGAAAATGTTAAAATCATTGGTAATGTTGAAAATAACGAATTTAGAAATGAATGGTTCCCTTATTGGTTTTTGGCATGCAATACTTTTTTCTATGAATACACTGAAGAGGATATTAGACCTAGTTCATTTGAACATACTTATATTTGTTATAACAGAAAACCAAATAAACATAGAAGAAAATTACAACAAAGTTTTATCAAAGAAAATTTATTCAAACATGGTATTTTTACTATGGGGAACGTTGTTTCTCAAAATGAAAAACATGAGATAGAAGTTTCTGGCATAAACATTGTACATAAAACATATCCTGATAATTGTTATGGGCACAATGCTAATATGTCTCAAGAAGACAAAGAATATAATATACCAGCAGATGCATTCAGCCTAGGAAATTTGTCTGTGTGGAAAAAAAGTTTTTTATGCATAGTTACAGAAACTTTATCAGATGAGTCTGATGCCGTTTATCCATTGTTAACAGAAAAAACTTATAAACCTATTATAGGTATGAGACCTTTTATAATTGTAGGGGAAAGTTGTATACCTGCCAAACTACGTGAGTTAGGATTTTATACATTCGAAGCAGAGATACCATCTGATCCAGTAGAAGCAGTTAAGTTTTTACAGAATGAAAATTTAGATCTGCTTTATAAAAAACTTTATCCGCGGTTAGTTGATAATAAAAGACGTATGAATCGATTCACATCTGACAAAAAGAGATTTTATAATTGTCTTGACTTATAAAGAATCAGAGTGTATAATATATACATGATTGATGAGATTGTTTATTCAGTACACAATTTGCTTGTGAGTAATTTGCCTATAAAGACAAATAAAACTCCTAGTGGTTGGATTACTATGGACTGCCCAATGTGCAGTGACACTAGAAAAAGAGGCGGTGTAATTACCAATGGCACTAAAATAAGTTATCACTGTTTCAACTGCAATTACACAACTGGTTGGTCGCCTAGTCCCCATATGGGCAAAAAGTATAAAGATTTATGCGAAAAGTTAGGTGCTACTAGCACTGACATCCATGCAGTACAATTAGACTTACTCAAAAACAGCGAAGTGTTAAGCACAGAAACTGAAACAGATTATGTTTATTCAATGAATAAATTTAACATTATGGCATTACCAGACGATGCTGTAAGTGTTAGTGACTTACCAGACAATCATGCATTAAAACAATATGCAAAAGAAAGAGGCATACTTGGTCTTTATCCACTTTATCATTTTACTGACACTATAAACAAAAAACGTTTAATTGTACCTTTCTTTTACAATAATGAATTGATAGGTTGGACAGGCAGACATATTAATCCACCAGATAAAGAAACGCCTAAATATCTACACAACATGCAAAGTGGATATGTATTTAACATTGACAAGTTTGTGGAATCACCTAGAGACGTTGTTGTAGTAACTGAGGGAGTATTTGATGCAATACTGATCGACGGAGTTAGTGTACTAGGTAATAGTGTTACTGCTGAACAGGCATACCTCATTGAAAAATTAGGCAAACGTGTTGTATTGTGTCCTGACAGAGACAGTGCAGGCAAAGAACTTATAGATCAAGCATTGGAATTAGGCTGGGAAGTAAGTTTTCCACCATGGCATCATGATTGTAAAGATGCCGCTGATGCAGTAAATAAATATACAAGGTTAGGAACACTACAAAGCATACTAAGTTATGCAACAGCAAATAAAATTAAGGCGCAAGTCAAAAGTAAATTATTATGAAGTACACAAAACAAGAACACACAAATGTTACAGTTGTTGGAGATGCACTGTCGCAAGGAGTTAGAAGAGAAAATATTAACAAAGTAGTACATGGGCACGGAGATGTTAGTATTATCAATAATCAAACATGGACAAGATATTTTGAAGCCTACTATGCAAGTATACATAATTTGTCAATTGCAGGTGCTAGTAATACAAGATCTGTTAGGCGTGTTATTGAAAAACTAGAACATGTTAAAGATGAAGATGCACATAATCACATTGTGGTATGGCAAATATCTCATCCTCGTAATAATGAATTACATAATGCAGATTATAATTTTTGGTTACAGTACGATTATATTCAAGACAAAGTTTTTATTGATGACCTAGATTATCACATAGATTGCCCACCACATATTCAAAAGATTGCTGATGATTCTTTGGAGTATTTTAGAAGTGCTGATAAAATGTACTCTGCAAAATACATAAACAACAAATTTTTTGAATCAGCAATAATGATGCAAGAATGGTGTAACAAACGTAAAATTAGGTTGCTAACAATCACAGCAAACAAATCTAGATTACCGTGGGACGACATTTATCATCGATTTACAACAACATACAACTGGCTAACTGAAAGACATATTATTTCTGATGCACTTACCACAGATGATTTCTTAGGTGATAAGGAAGATTTGATCGATCATGAAGCAACAAAAAATCATGATTTTATTGCACCAAATAGAATGGGCTATAAGTATATGGCAGACAATATTTGGAAAAGACTTGATATGTTAAATTGGATACATAAACCTGATGAGTGATATAAAAGAATACACAGAAGAAGTACAAGAACTATTTGTACGTTTCTTGATTAGCGACAACGACCTTTTTGCTAGGTGTCAAAATATTGTACACCCAGATCATTTTAATACAAAATTTAAGCCGGCAGTAGAATTACTGCTGAGTCATAGTTCCAAATATAATTCTCTGCCAACATTGGATCAATTAAATGCTATTAGCAAAGTTCCAATTGAACCTATTGACAATGTCACACCAGATCATCAAAATTGGTTTATGGATGAGTTTGAAACTTTCTGTAGACACAAAGCATTAGAAAAAGCAATCATTGAAAGCACAGACTTGCTTGAAAAGAAAGATTATGGCACAGTTGAAACTAAAATCAAAGATGCCGTACAAACAGGCCTAGTAAAAGACTTAGGCTTAGAATACTTTGACAATCCAAAAGAGAGGCTAGAGTGGATAAAACAGCAAAGCGGCGCCGTGTCAACAGGGTGGAAAGCGATAGATCAAAAACTTTACGGTGGACTGAACAGAGGCGAAATCACAATATTCGCAGGAGGGTCCGGCGCAGGTAAAAGTTTATTCTTGCAAAACTTTGGTGTGAATTGGAGTTTGGCAGGCCTTAATGTTGTTTACATCAGTTTAGAACTTAGTGAACAACTTATCAGTATGCGTCTTGATAGTATGGTCAGTGGTTATGCCGCTAGAGAAATCATGAAGAACATGGATGACGTACACTTAAAAGTAAAAATGAAATCCAAGAGTGCTGGTAAGTTTCGTGTTAAGTACATGCCAAGTGGTATTACTGCAAATGATATTCGTGCATTCTTGCGTGAGTATGAGATACAAAGTGGTGTGAAAGTTGATTGTTTGCTTGTTGATTACTTGGACTTAATGATGCCTATCAGCGGCAAGGTAAGTGCAGAGAACACATTTATTAAAGACAAGTTTGTGTCTGAAGAATTGCGTAACTTAGCGGCAGAACGTAACTTGTTAATGGTAACAGCATCGCAGTTAAACAGAGCGGCAGTAGAAGAAATAGAATTTGATCACAGTCATATTGCAGGTGGTATTAGTAAAATACAGACAGCAGATAATGTTGTGGGTATTTTTACAAGCAACGCCATGCGAGAACGTGGTAGATATCAAATTCAGTTTATGAAAACACGTTCAAGTAGTGGTGTTGGCAGTAAAGTAGACTTGAAGTTTGACCCAGACACTCTAAAAATTGAAGATCTCAATGAAGATGAGGAAGATGCACTAACAGTAACAACTGCAGGACTGGTAGATCAATTAAAACGTTCAAGCAGTATTAAGACAACAGACGATAACACAAGCGATATTGTTGAGAGCAGTTTACAGTTGCGAGACTTTCTAAAAGGTAAAAAGTGATAAATACTTGCATAACCTTAAAGGAAATTGACGGTGCGTAAAACACGAAGTATTTTAGAAGAATTAAACCAAATTTCTGTCGACAGAGATAGAAATCACGTGGTTGAAAATCGTGGTGAACATGTTATCAAAAGTGCAATCAATTTATTAGAGCAAATTGATAAATTTTATGACGCCGATACTGCTAAAGATTTGCAAAATCGTTTGGTAAACAGTATTCGTGGCAGAGACGCAAAGAAATTTTCTCGTGGTATTAAAAAAATTATTAAAGAAAGCCAGCGAGATCGAAATGAAGATTTATGAGGTAACACGCACAGACGAAATTGGCGGCCTAGGTAGTAAAATTTCACAAGGCGCTAAAGCAGTTAGCAGAGCTTTTATGGGACAAGCCGCAAAAGATGCGGCCTACGCCGCTGATGCTGGTAAAGAGCAAACAAAAGAAATTGCTAACAAAATATATACCCAATGGGTGTCAATTGCAAGTTCTAAAGGCATAGATCTACCTAATCCAAAAAAAGACGTAATCATGGATCCTAAAACCAGAAAACCCATAACAGATTTTTCTAACATAAACATGGGTAATCCGAAGTTATCTTTAACAAACTTTGGTATCAAAGGCAATACCACTTATGGTCAAGCAGTACAGAAAATTTTGAACTACAAACTTTCTGGTGGTGATCAAGCAAAAGCCATACAGGGTGAAGTTAACTTTGGCGGCCCAAAAGACAGAGAAGCATTAGTAAATAAACTCAAAAAAGAATGGTTTAACCAGGAAGTTTTTAATAGAGAAGCAAGAACACAAACATTAGAAACCGGCGGCGGATTCTACTTTTCTAAATTGAGAACATTTCTTGAAGCCAACGGCATCAGAGAAAGTACACTTGATAAAATTTGTCGAGGTGTATACCCAGATGTGCCAGTTCCAGAAAATTTTGAAACGGATGTGTACGATAATCCACGTGTACTTAATAAGTTTTTACAACGATCTTTTATAAAAATTGCACAAAAATCAACTAATTTTCATGGTACTTATTATGGTTCGCAACTGTCAAATGATCCTGTTGCACAAGCAAAAGGTTCTGTTGATCCAAACTTAATTGATGGCTTAAAAGATTTGTCATCAGCACAAAGACAAGCAATCGCTCAAATTCTTGCCAGCGGACTAGGTCTAAAATTGGCTAAAGGCGGCCAGCCAGACGCAACGCAAAAAGAATTTGATATGTAAGGTAGACCAACATGAAGTTTGTTGAAGTCTCAAAACCCTTAATAACAAAATTACTAAGTGAGAGTTTTCTTGCTGAAGCAGAGCAAAATACTCACATGGAGCACCTTGAAGACCACATCTTCAACAAAGGGTATGCAGGTGCCAAAGAAGCCATAGACTACTTGTACAGTTTACACCAAATGCTGGAAGGCAACAGCAAACAAAAGTTTAATATGACATTAAAGTGGGACGGTGCTCCTGCTATCATTGCAGGTATTGATCCACAGAGCAACAGATTCTTTGTAGGCACAAAAGGTGTGTTTGCCAAAACACCCAAACTGAATTTCACCGGCAGAGATATTGACAACAATCACCCTGCAGAAGGTCTAAATAAAAAATTAAAATTAGCATTAGCAAAACTTGGTAAACTCAATTGGAATGGCAGAGTTGTACAAGGCGACTTTATGTACAGCAAAGAAGACTTACAAGAACTTGAATGGGAAGGTGAAAAACTTATTGCATTCAAGCCAAACACAATTATGTATGCTATACCCAAAGACAGCGAACTAGCAAAAAAGATACAGTCAACAGAAATGGGCATTGTGTGGCACACTGAATACACTGGTGGTCCTACAATAAATGACATGCAAGCCAACTTTGGTTTCAATGCTAAGTCACTGGGTAATTCTAGTGATATTTGGTTAGCAGATGCCACAATAGATGATGTCAGTGGCACAGTGAGTATGACTGATGAAGAAAGTGCTACGGTGTTAAATGCTATTACAACAGCAAATGGTTATCTAAAGCAGATAGACAGGAGCACATTTACTTGGTTAGAATCAGGTAAAAATGAAGTAGAAGAATTCTTGCCTCAACTAAAAGCACATGTAAACAATGCAATACGTGCAGGAGCATTTGACGAACCCGAAGTTTTTGCCAATGGCTTTGTGCAAAAATATATTGGTTACTGGACAAAAGAAATAGACAAAGTTAAGAGACAAGAAACCAAAGACGCTAAAACAGAGAAAATGATTGCAGGTGTAAAATTTATCAAAGAACACGCCAAGGAAATTGTAGCAGTATATGATTTGTATTTGAAAATTATACATGCAAAGGTGATTATTGTGCAAAAACTTAATGCACTTAGTGGCATGCAAAAGTTTGCACAAGATGGCGATGAGTTCCGTGTTACCAACGACGAAGGTTTTGTTGCAATCGATAGAATGGGCAACGGATTAAAGTTAGTTGATAGATTAGAGTTTAGCAGAATAAACTTTGGAACAGGCAAGCCAGGATCATGAGTTTAATTTCTGAAATATATCAAGAAAAGCCTTACGGCAATAACGATAGCAGTTACATCACTGACAAATATCAAGAAGCATCCGGACGTCAACCATTTGGTGAAAATGGATACATAAAACTGTCATCTATACCAGGACTTCCTAACAATGAAGTGTATGACAATGGCACTGTGCGAATTGTATTTTTACTAGATCAAGATAATCCAATATTTCTTCTAGTTCTTCAAAAACATCTGGATGGTTGGATGACTAAAAATGTAGCAGTGCATAATCAGTATACAGGCAGAGGTTTTGCAGTGCCTGTTTATTTGGCAGTCAGTAAAGCATACAAACAACCACTATATAGTTTTACTAGTCAAACACCTGCAGGAAATAAAGTATGGCAGAATCTCAAACAAAAGGCAGGAAACAGAGTTGTAGGATTTGATAAAAACACAAGGCAGGACATTGAGTTTGACAATATTTACAATGGTGATAGAAATACTCGAGCAAAATTGTTACCAGAAAATGTTAGAGCAGATGGTGATTGTTATGAAGCGGCCGCAAAAGAAGTGCTGTTCAAAGACAGAACAAAAACATTGGTACATGCAGATATTTTACCTAGACTGGGAGGTCCAGGCATAGGAAAACCATATGGACATGCCTGGGTAGAAAAAGGCAACATGGTTTGGGACCTTAGTAATAACCACAAAGGCGAGATGGGCAAAATGTTCAGAAACGGTGTACAAAAAGATTTGTATTATGGTATAGCAGACCCAAGCAATATTAAAACATACACAGCCGAACAAGTTACAGAACTCATTCAAAAGCATCAGGATTGGGGTCCATGGCCTACAAACGAAGGTTTTGAATTAATTGACAGTGAATTGTGTGAATCAAGACTGTTTAGAAGTACAAGACGTTTTGCAACACTTACAGGCAGAGACATTGCTAATCTCATGTACTTGAACAATTTAATTATGGCTATGCTGTACTTAGATAAAGATTTTAACAAAACAGCAAAGCAATATGCAAGTGCTACAGCACAATACAGCACTTATGCACTGTTTAGAACACATGCTACAGATATGTACTTGTTAGCATACCAAATATGTCACCCTGATAATGATAATTTTAATATCAAAGATCCTGTAAACAGCAAAAACTTTTTAGACAGATTAAAATTCAGCAAAGATAAACATATCAATTTCTTACGTAAAATACAAAGAGACTATGTTGATGGCAGTGAACTTACCACATACTTGTTTAGATTAGAGTCACAACTCAATATCACCGATGGTAGGTATAAAACTTGGAGACGTTCTGTGCTAGATTGGCCAAGACTCAACGATCAAAATCGTAGAGCACTAGTTAGACGTTTTCAAAATGAATTACGTGTAATTGGTGGTGGCACAGGCAGGGGCAGTGAATTATTAATATCACTTGATGCAATCAACCAACCTGTGGCAAAGCCTAAAGCAACAGCAAAACCAAAACCAAAAACTGATAAATACGTTAGTAAGCCAAGTATTTCTAAAATAGAAAAATTTTGGTCTAGGAAAATGGTATGAAAATTAAGCAAATTACAGAAGCAGTAAGACCAGAGCACGTTGCAATTCTCAACAGAATGAGAGCGGCTGGCGACAAAGACTCCACAATCCTAGCCAACATGATACAAGCAGAATTACAAAAGTCAAATGTGCCATTTGATGTTGCCGCAGAAATTGCTCGTAACAAAAAAGCTCAACAAGATGCAGGCAAAGGCGCTGGTATAGGCAGAGGCAAATATACCACATACAGAGATGGCACAGATAGAAAACAGAGTAAGGATTCAGATAGCACAGGTTCAAAGGTTTCCGGTGATCAAAAAACTGATCCTGAAGATCTAAGGTCAAAATCACAAAACAAAACAAAAAGTTTTAGTTCAAATAAATTAGATAGCCTAGGCGCTCGAAAAGCATACTTTGATCTTGAAGATCCTAACAGTATAAAAAACAAAGTCAAAAAGACATGGAAGGACAAAGTGACTAGTCCTATAAACAAATATGCTGACGATGATGATATATCACTTGCAAAAAGAACTCCTGTTAAAATAGCAAGAACTGCAGGTTCAGCAATTAAGACGGCCTATAACAAAGCATTTAAGAAACCTAAGTAAACCTAAAAATTTCAAAATTTGATAAATAAACGTAAGAGGGAAGATAATCTTCCTCAAATATATTAGGAGAGTAAAATGGCACAAGCAGATAGAAGAGCGGCAGCCGCAGGTGAGTTTATTGGTAAGGACGTATTCTTAAAGTCTTTCCAACAGCAGTCAGGTAACATCAGTGCTTCAGATTTAACAGCAATCGTAAGTTCAGTACAGAACTTAAACCTTTCTACACTAAAAATTGGTGCAGTTTCAGGTGATACAGTTAACATGATCGTTGAAGGTGCTGATAACTTAGCAAATGGCGACATCGCAGGTTACGTTATTGCAGACGTTTCATTCTAAGTTACACTTAGTTTATTAACATTAAATACCCGCTATATAGCGGGTATTTTTTTGACAAAAAAGATAAATATATGTAACATAAACATTTTTTAGGAGAATAAAAATGGCACAAGCAAATCCAAATGCGGCAGTTAGAGCGGCAAACGGCTTCGTAGGAAAAACTTTTATCCTTGAAGTTGATGACGTATCAGTTGTAACAGTTGAAGCGGCATGTTTAGAAGCACAAAACGAAGGTTTTGTAGTTGTAGCAGTTGAAGGTACAACTTCAGGCTCGCACATTGCACTACAAGGTGCATCAGCAACACCATCTATTACAGGCGCAACATTAATCGCAACTTTCGGTTAATAACTAATCCTAATACCTTAGGGATCGTGCGTTATGCACACAGGAAGGGGACTTATAGTCCCTTTTCTTTTGACAAAACTTTGTATAAGTCTGTATTAATACTGTGATCAAGTATACATTTTTCTAAATTAGAATATGCACTGTCTAGTGCATCTTTGATCCTTTCATCAACAATGTCATAGAACTCAATTAGTTTTACAGCATGAACTGCTGACCTCCAAAAAGTATAAGGATACATTCTAAGCATTCGGGCAATGTGTTCTATGTTATGTTGTCTATTAACACCTTTGTATTTGTTGAGATACTTGTGCATAACAATATCAGGGTATAGATAATCATTCAATGTGCAACCCGGATTTTCTAATGGCTTTGTATTCAATCTAAATTTTTCGTTTGGTGTTTGTAAAAAAGTAACAAAATTTTTATACAATCTCTTTGAAAAACATTCTTTATTTTCCTTTCGTTTCTCAATTAATTTTAATAGTGGTTCACCAGTTGCTGAGATTCCATCTTCAAGTCTAGTGTTAAATTCTTCAAGTAAAAAATCTGAATAGTCGTCTATGTGTACAAATTGGTAATTATCTACTAGGGTGGAGTAAAAAAGTTGTGTAAAAACTGTTGGAATAAAATGTGGATCGTGAAAACTGAAATTATAAAACAATCCATCAGGATCAGCACCCAGTTCTTCATGTGCTTTACCTATGTTCTCTTTTGTAATTTCATCCCATTTAACCTGTTCTTCATACAATTTATATATTTCAATAGATTTATGTTGTAAAAAAGTACAGGCAGATGCATATCTCAAAATAGGATTGCGATATAAAAATACAAATCTAGATTTTTTATACTTGATAAAAATATCTCGGCTTGTTATATCCATAGTGTGGGAAGTTTCTATATCCGTGAGATGTAATTGTATATCTCTGAATAACGAAGAGCCGTTACGTAACGGTATAGCATACCAGGTGTCTTTGTTTTTACTATAAAAAAATTCAACACTACTGGCTGATTGAATTCTGTTGTCTATCATGTGTGTATCCTATACGAATTATTTATGATAAATAGTGTAATACAGGAGACACATATGGTTGGACAAAGAAGCGGAGCAATGGGAAGTTCTGAAGTTGTATCAGGCAATATTCAGTTTTATTCATTGTTTACTACATTGGACATTACCCGCACAGGTAATTATGCCGATAATACACAGAAAGATTTTGAAAGTGTTGTACAGGTTATAGGATTAAGAGCTCAGCCTGTTGTAATGAACAACCCGATAGAACTAAATGGTGTTGGTGCAAATGTTTTAGAGAATTTTGGTGCACCAAGTTTAACAGGAGCAGGTTGGATTTTTAAGTTTGCTTTTGAAAGGGAAGATGTACATACAATTGATACACTTAAAAACGAGCTCGACGGAATAGTGTTAAATATTGGCACTATAGATACAAAAAATTCTATCAATATGGAATTTACAAAACAAGAATTATTATAGGATAAAAAATGCCACGTAAAACAGAACCAAAAATCAAAGTAGAAGAACAGCCAAAGTATCTGGAAGGTGGCAATTTAGAAGCACATATTATTGCAGATATGTTGCGTATAGAAAACATAACCACTGAGCTCAGAGAATTCAAAGAAGATTCAAAAGCAAGATTTAACAAGTTAGAAGGTTGGATTGTGGCCATTGTTGGTATTACGGTTACAACATTACTTGCTACAGTAGGTGGGTTAATCATGAGAATTATGGCATGAAGTACGAACAACTAACAGAAGAAAATTTACTTGAAGCCAGAATGGTATGGCGCAAGAGAGGAAATAAAATTGTTAGAGCAGTGCGTTGTACCAGTGGTAGACGTAAAGGTCGTGTTGTAGCAACTGCAAGTCAGTGTAGTGCGCCTATTAACATGAAAAAACGTATCACATTAAAACGTAATAAAGCAAAATTTGGCAATAGAATGGCAAGGAAGTCGCAGAGGACTAAAAAGTTTAATTCAGCAAGTCGCAGATTGAGAATGTTAAACCGATGAAGTTTAGAAGCATAAAAACTATTGAGCATATATTAAAAGAATATGGTTCTACACCAGGTGCACCTACATATAATAAAGGCGGCACTGTAAATAGAAGTGCAAAAAGTCCAACAGTTAACCCTCCTAAATCAAGTCCAGTAACAACAGGAGTTAAACCAACTACACCTAAACAAGAATTTGTTCCTGCTAAGGCTGGCGAAATAGGACAAGGCGAAGTATATTATAATGACAGAGGCGACGAGTTAGGCATTGTTAAAACACCAATAGGCGATGGGCCAAAGCCTGATGCAGTTGTTGTGCAAAACCCAAAGAATAAAAAATATTCTGTAGTAGATGCAGACGATGAATTAAATGTTGCAAATCCAGAATACGCAGAAGAAAGCAGTAGTAAAATAAACAAACTGCTTAACAAAAAAGACAAAAAGAACCGCTTACACAAAAAGATCAAAAAACTTATTCGCAAAAACAAACTCATAGAACAAGGTTCAGAGCAACTGTTTGAAATCAACTTCAATAAAAAATCAATTGCCAAAGAAGCATTAGACATGCCTATCAACTGTGGCTTTGAGGCAGAAACATCATGGGAAGGCATAAGTGGCGGCGATGATGAGAACTGGTTAGATGACTACAGTTGGTATGATATCGAAGAAATGCTGGATGATCAAGAAGGTCGCAGTGCTTCTAGAGAAATTGAACAAGCATACGAAGATTGGGTATCAGATCAAGCAATGGAACGCGAAGGCGATTTTGTTAATGAAATAGTAAACGAACGCAAAGAAGACGAATACTATCTCAATGAGTACATAGAAAATGAAATCAGCGAAGACGACATTGAAGACTACAAAGAACGCATACTAGATGACTTACCAGAAGAAGATCAAGAAGAATATGAAGATTGGGACTTTATGAATTGGGGTCGTCAGTATGTCGAAGAAGAATTGATGGATGATTTCATTGAGTACCTAGAAGAAGAAATCAGAGATTCTGGTGAAGCAATGGACAGAGCCTATGACGATGTCAGAGATGATTATGATATAGATCGTTGGGCAAATTATGAATACGGCAGTTGGAACAGTTGTTTAAGTGAATATGGACACTATCTAAGCAATCCAGATGGTGGCGGCGGCCTAGGCGAAGTTGCTGATTACATGGAAACTTGGGCTAACGAAAACAGCAAATTCGACCAAGTTAAATGGGGTGACTACCACAGTTATTATGGCAGTGGTCAATCATATTGGCGTGTAGAATCAGACAGTTCCATTGACAGTTATGGCACAGGTGCAGAGATCATTTCTCCAGTTTATAGTTCACCACGTGAAATGTTAACAGAAATGAAAAAACTGTTTACTTGGTTTGAAAACGAAAATGTAGAAACAAACAATTCAACAGGCTTGCACGTTACCATGAGTTTTGCAGGTAAAAACCAAGACGGATACGGCGATAATCTTACTGTGAACAAAGTCAAGTTAGCCTTGCTGTTAGGTGACAAATATCTACTCAGTACATTTGGTAGAAAAGGCAACAGTTATGCAAAAAGTCAAATGGTTGGATTAGAAAAATTAGCATACAAGTTAAAATCAGATCCTAACAACATAAAAACAATTAAAAACATAGAACATATTTTAATGCAAGGCATATCACCTGACAAATTTAGTTCTATAAATTTCAAAGATCAACGCGACAGCAACACAAAAAATCAATTGATAGAATTCCGAATTGGTGGCGGCAGTGACTATCACAGAGATTTCTCCACTATTACAAAAGCAGTTGTGCGTTATGCTACAACATTATATGCAGGACACGATGACGATGCATATCAAGGTGACTATGTAAAAGCATTGTTTAGATTGATTAACAGTGTTGGCAAGATATCTGCAGACGATGAGGAAAGAGTAAAGGGTAAAATTGAACATCCTGCGTTGAATATGTTGAAAGACTTTTTCTCAAAAAACAATTATGTTAAGTACATGCACAGACTTACCAGTGCTTTTGAAGATCTTAAAAATTACAAAGAAGCATCAGATCCTAGTGCTGATAAAAAGTGGAAACAACGTATTGCAGATTACGAAAAAGACACAGGCGACAAAGTAGAGATAGAGGAAGTAGAACAAGGCGAAACACTCAGAGGTTACATTAGGCCTGAAGCCACTGCACCCAGCAGAAGAGCACCATACTATTTGAACAAAGCACAAGAAGCATTTGTGCTGAGTGTCGCTCAAGCAGGTTACGATTTAAGTCAAAATCTCAACCGTGCTCCTGTAAATGCCAAACTGATTGGTACAATGAGAAGCACACTTAAAGAATTCGAATTAAACTATAGTAAGTTTGACAAAATATTACGTGGCGTTATTGATGACATAGAAATTAGTGCTGATAGGCACATGGAAATCAAGCCTAAGCAACGTTTACAAAGAGTCAAAAACGGTGTTGATAGACTGTTCAAGAAAGATATTGTTAAAGAACCAGAGTATATATCTAATGCACAAGTAGAACGTGTTATACAAGGCATGTGGCATGCTGTAAACAGCAAAGAAATCAAAGACAGTCAGCAATCTAGACAGTTTATTAAACTGGGTGCTCAAGCAATGAGTGGCACTAACACAGAGTCAAAAGAAGATAGGCTGGCGGCGTTCTTAGATGAGTTGAGAACTTATGGCAGAGAGTACAAAGAATTTCACAAACATGCATTAGCAGGTTCTTATAATCAAAGTGCTATTTTTGTGCCCGGCACAGCAGTAGATAAAAAAGCACTTAACAAATTTATTGATCATTTGAAAACATATCCAGAATGGAATCACCCAGTTGCTAAGGGTCATAGCACTGCTGTAACCAACGATGATAGTTATAGAGAAAATGCAATGAGTAAATTATTGCAGAAGATGAGAATGCGTTGGGAACACATAGAAGATATCAGAGAAGAAAATCCAGGACTGTATATTGATACTATAAGAGAAATTGGCGACTTAGTTGAGTACCTCTTAGATATGAATAAATGTGATGAAGATGATAAGTTAGAAGACATTATGCCAGGTGAAGGCATAGAGAACACAGAGTTCAAAGATCACTATGACGGCCCAGATTTTATGGGTATGCGTAGAGGAATAGCAACTGCTCTCAATGATATATTAGATGCAATCACTAGAGCAGACCCGTTTGGTGATCCTATAGCACATAGATTGAGAGATCAAATCCAAGGTTATATTTCTAATTCTTTTGAAAGGTATTATTATAATAAGAAGAAACATGGTAGCGACTACTATGACAAAATTCCTGCTGTGAGAGGTTATGTTGAAACCAGACTAAATGTTATTCAAGAGTTCTTAGAAGAATTTGACAAGATATCACAGAAGTTAGGATTCGACAGCCAACAAAAAGCCATTGATCAAAAACGCAAGTTAGATCAAAAAGAAAAAGAGTTTGATAAAAAACATGGCCCGAAATATGTTGGTACTATTAATGGCTTTGATTTTGGTGGAAATATATTTGCAGAAAAAGGTTTTGCACAAGGCTTACCGCACCTGGCACCAAAAGACGTTGCAAGAGCTCTTCAGCAAACCAGCAACATACACCGCACTGATTATGGTGATCTGTTGATAATGCCCAACATACACTACTACACTGCATTACAAGCATCAAAGATGTTAGCAAACCCTGATCAGTATAAAGATACTTGGCGTTGGGAAAAAGCACAAGCAGTGCTGAAAAAATTTGAAAGCACATACAAAATAAAATTTAATGATCTTTCTGAAAAATACATCGACATCAATGATGACAATCTGAGTATAAGAACCAAACTCAAAAAACAAAAGGTTGAGTTCACAAAGAATTTAGGTGATGGCAGAGAAGGCGTAGGAAAATTTGGACCGCTAATACCCAGAGCAGAACTTAACGGACCATATAGCGAGCCATTTGAGCCAAGTTCCGCCGCATCATGGAAAGTAAACAATCCTGAACTTGCTAAAAAAGCCGAAGCAGAAGCAGAAAAATTTGCAAACAGTATAGATAGACAAATTCCTGCACAAGCAGATGTTTTGGATTATTCTGAATCAAGTTCAAGCACTATTTGGGATTATGCAAATTGGCCAAAACTAACAAAGTATTTGAAATTGGATCTTGGTGTCGATAATCAAGGTGTAAACTTGTTGAAGAAAGTTACAGACAAATACAACGATGGTTCTCAAGGCAATATTGATGGTTATGGTATGCAGAGGTTTATAGATTCTGTAAAAGCGGCCAAGCAGTACATTGAACAAAATTATGTATCCAGTGGCGGCAACTACTTTAGAAAGAATGCAGATGGCAGTGTAGGCGACGATGTTGCCACCGTATATGCAAATCCTGATCTTGGCGAAATTAGCAGGGTCGAACTCACAGATACCAGTTATGCTGAAGCCAGAGGCAACTATGAATTATTTGATGGAATGATGCGAAATGGTATTCAACTTTATATGGTACAAGCAGATGTGAACGGATTAGTCAAATTCTTAACAGGTGATTTCAGTGAAAACTATAAACGTGCTGTACTTAAAGCATTAGCCTATAACCAAGAAAGTGGCGGCGAACCTGCAGATCTGCAACAGGCATTAGCATTAGGTAGAAATAATATGGAAAGTGTTTTTGATAAATTTGACAAGTTATCGCTTATTGAAAAATTACAGTTGTTAGACAAAGTAGATGCCAAAAAAATCAACGAAGCATGGAGCAAAAAGTACAAAGACAGTATTAACTGTTCAAATCCAAAAGGCTTTAGTCAAAAAGCTCATTGTGCAGGTAAAAAGAAAAACGAAGGAGATGTGAGTCATTCTCTGGATAGACGCAGAGCACAAAAAGGCAAGGACAAATACCACAAAGCAGTAGAAGTTCCTACCAGCAGAAAAATTGCACCAGGACAAGAGTTTGATAAGTTTGTGGTTATACCAAGCGAAAGTGGGCAAGTAGGACACATAGTAGGCATGAAAGGTGGCAAAGCAGAGGATCTAGGCGCGGCACACATTACACTAGCCAATGCACTGGTAGATGCTTACAACAGAGGTGGTTTCACAGATCTACCATTGCAAAAATTAGACATTGATGAAAGTGTACCTAACAATGATAAAATACACAAGTTGACAAAGTTACTCAAAGAACCTATACTAGCAAGTGACCTGAAAGCACAAATGGAAGTTTATTTTGTGTTGCCAGTTCCTTCAATGATCAGAGATTTCAAAAATGCCAGAGCACAAAATGGCGACAATGCAGATCTCCGAGATATAGTAAAAGGATATATGAGTATGTTACACAAAGACGATCAAAAGAGATTAAAGCAATCTCTCAAAGAAAACAGATATATTACAGTCAACGAGTATGATGATTTAGGTTCTGAAAAACAAAACATTATTAAAACTATTAGTGGGTTAGATGCCAGCAATGAAAAACATGCTCAAATATTAGATAGAATATATAAGTTGCTCAACAGTGAGCACATTGATGCTACTATGGGCACAGCATTCCAAGCAGGTGTTGCTGACGAATTTATGCCTGAGAAAGAAAAAGCCAAAGTCATACAAGACATGACCAGAATAGTTGGCGGCATAGACAGCGACTATGGTACCATGAACAAGTTCTTAAAGAGATTAGAAACTACTGGTACTATTGTGAATCTTAATGAATTAGCACAACCAATTAACACATTCCAGAATGTATTTGGAGACGATACTGCTATAAATGCATTTATTGCATTAGCAGATTATGGTGTTGGTAAGAAACAAAAAGGACCAGGTGAATATGCTCTTGCATGTTTGAGCAATCAAATACGTTTAGCAGAAGGTGAAGGTGATTTGGAAGTTGAAGGCATCGGCAAAGTAGAACTTAAAGCGGCGTTGTCAAGCAGTGGTGGACGTATTGGTTATGGAGGCGGCAGTCAAAAAGCCAAACGTGCAGTATTGGACAAGTATGCTGACAGTATTCCAACTGTGATGCAAAGCATTGGCGGCAAAGGCGGTAGTTTAGGATTACCTGCATTTGTGAAAGCATTAAACATTGATTTACCTATTACAGATGTTAACAATCAGAAAGTAAGAAAGGCTATTGCAACTGAGTTGTTAGTAATGGATTTAGAAAATTTTGCTGGTCCTGTTATTGACACAATAGCAACCAGTCAAGACTTGACAGCAATAGAAGATATGTACTTAGCACAAAATTTACGTTGGTATCAAGACAGAGATCATTTTGATGCACTGTTACTGATGCATATACCAAATAGAAAGACTGCAATGATTAGAACACCCGAAGATCTCATAGCATTTAGAAGAAGCGGACATGCTAATTCCACAAGTATCAGTATTATACCTACACAGGCAGGCGCTGGTAGAGAACAGTGGGCACAATTAACACTTAATAAGGGAACATTATAATGAAATTTTCACAAGTAAAAAGTTGCCCTAGAACAAAAGCAAAAGGTTGTGATTGTGCTGGCATTAAAAGTTTACAAGAAGCAGAACAAACAATCAAAGCAAAATGTGAACTAGAACACACAGAAGGCGATGTTGTAGGACATTTTTTGTTCAAGCAAAACCCAGGTCAGCCCACACTGTTAGTGGGTGAAGTCAGTGGACTTGAACCTGGTGAGCATGGATTTCACATACATGAGTTTGGAGATTTAAGTAATGGGTGCGACAGTGCTGGACCACATTACAATCCAGACGGAGTTGATCATGGCAACATCAAAGAAGGCCATGTGGGAGACTTAGGTAACATTGTTGCAGATGACAGCGGTGTAGCAAAAATAGATTTAGTATTACCACGTGTTGATTTACACGGCGACAGAAGTGTTGTAGGCAGAGCAATAGTTGTACATGCTGATGTAGATGATTTAGGACAAGGTGGTGATGAAGAAAGTTTGAAAACAGGAAATGCAGGCGACAGAGTTGGCTGTGGGGTAATAAGGTTATCAGAATGAAATTAAACGAATTTTTTAGAGAAGGCGATATGAGGTTTCCAGACCTCACTTACGACAAGTACGGAATGTATGATTACTCAGCGTACACTGATGTAATATCAAAACTTGTTCAAAGAGGCATGGGTAAAATACAAATACAACGTGAACTTGAAGCAAGATTCCACGTTATGGCACGTGATGCAAGATCTCTGATTCAACGTTGGGAACAAGAAAATAAGCAACAAGTACGTTCGCAATCACGTATAGATGCTGAAGCCGGAGGCGGCGGTGGCGGCGGAGCCGCTGGAGGTACTGGTGGAGGTACTGGTGGCGACGGCGGTTCAACAGGTTCAAGTGGAGACAGTGGGTCTGCAGATTCTGGAGGCGCCGGAGATAGCGACTCTAATTCCTCTGACTCCACGCCTACTGCAGAACCACGTGGCGTAGGATTATATTTTGCTTATGGTTTACGACCTAGCAAAAATTCAAAGAAAAAGAAAAAGAAGAAAAAGAAATCAAGCAGTGGTTTTGATTTTGGTAAAGGTGTATATGAACGCAAAGACATGCCTCAAATCAAAGAGTCTGATCTAGAAGAAAATAGTATATCTTACAAAAAAGGTATTATCAAAACTGAAAATATCATACCTATGCAAAAAGATAGATCTAAAAAAATGCACAAAAAAGCATATGAAAAATTCAATGGCAACAACTATGATCATTTGATTGTAGACAAAAACAACAAATTAATTAATGGACACCATAGATTAGATGTTGCACTACAGTTAGAAAAAAAGTATGTAAAAGCAATCAAGGTAAATGCAACTTTAGAATCATTAATGAAAACATTTGCTCATACCACAGAGGATATCAAAACAAGAACACCAGGTGCTCCAAGAGGACGTAGTAAATCTCTAGATCGTAAATTAGATGTGTTTAAGAATCCTGATAGAAGGCAAGACACAGGTATGCTAGATGTTATGGTTCCAGATAGATTGAATTTAGAACCAGAGTGGAATTACAACAAACTGAAAAGTCCAATCGAAAATTTCACAGATTGGTTCAGAGAAAAACGCAAAGATCCAAATTGGAAATACAGTGAGCAAGAGTCTTGGAGTATTTTCAAAGACAAATACAAGGACATGATGCAGTAAAATGTTAATATCTGATATCATAGAAGACATAACTACTCTTAGTACAGAACCTAAGTTAGGTAAACTTCCACATGAAGAAGTAGAGTCAGTTATTCATCAATGGGTCAATCAAGAAGATCACATAGAATTAAGTAATGGCATGCATGTACTCAGTGGTGAGAATCACGGCTATGATGATAATGTAGCACTCATAGTTGATGCTGATTATAAAATATTGGATCACGATGATGACATTGTTGAACTAATGCAACAATTCACAGCACAAGAAATAGACCCAAGCATTGTAGAAACAATAGTTGAAAAATGTTGGAAAGGATATCAAAAGAAAGGCATGAAAACCATGTTTGGAAAACGTGTGCCTAATTGTGTCAAGAATGAAGATATGTCGCAACCAAACTTTGACGATGATGACGACGAAGAAGTTGAATACTATGATGAAATACATCCTGTTGTTATTAAAGCCTGGAAATCAGTATACCCAAATGTTCCACTAAAAGCCATTGATGACGAAGATATGTATATGCAGTATACCACTGCTGATGAATACGAACATCACGGAGGAAACGGAAAAGATTTCTATCTTTCTCTTGGCGTACAATATGTTGGTTATGAAGAGCCCCCAATGGGGTATGTAAATGTCGGTGATGCGTATGCTGGTAATTATAAAGGCGTAGTTGCTAAAATTATTGCCTCTTTATTTGAGTGGCTTGAGCAAAAACATCCTAATATGGGCGTTAGAGAATTAGGTATTCATATGAACCGGAACGTACTAGCCTGGACTGCTATTGCTAAAAAAGTAGGCGCACAAATAGAAAAAAGAGGATACTACGAAAACATTGCTGAAGGCAAAAAACACCCGGATTGGTATACTCACGAAGAACTGGCTTTAATAGTACAACGTTACATAGGAAATAATATGTCAAAAGCATTTGAATTTAGGCTATTGAAAGACA
>Ga0075477_10000229_pt1 | contig 23142 bp, 20 predicted proteins | sample DEB08_DNA_FD_76338 | JGI IMG/M metagenome (GOLD analysis project Ga0075477, IMG submission 76338) | Aqueous microbial communities from the Delaware River and Bay under freshwater to marine salinity gradient to study organic matter... | ecosystem: Environmental > Aquatic > Marine > Coastal ...
AGCGCTCGCTCTACCGTGATATCACTGTTACACAGGAAGGAAATAGACGCTGTTTGGTGTTCAATGTTCATCGTGGCGATCGCAATCAAACTTGCATGAATACCGCGGATCCAGAACGCTTGGTGTTCGAATACGCAAAGATGACGTTCGCGGGTCTCCTTCTTAATCCCAATCCCCAAAGCATATTGATCGCTGGGCTAGGCGGTGGATCACTGCCCACCACACTCACTAAACTCTACCCTGAGGCGAAGATTGACGTCATCGAAATCGATCAGGCGGTAGTCAATGTTGCCAAGCGCTTTTTCGATTTCGAGGAAACCGTGAATGTGAAGGTTGCGGTAAACGATGCACGCGTCTTTGTTAAACGCGCCGGATTGCTCGAACAGCGATACGATTTTGTCATACTCGATGCGTTTACCGGAGACTACATTCCGGAGCATTTGCTAACAGAGGAATTTCTTGAAGAGGTGCGCGCGATCATGTCGCCCGATGCTGTCCTCGTCGCGAATACTTTTTCGACAAGCCGATTTTATGATCACGAGTCGGTGACCTACCAAAAAGTGTTTGGCGAATTCTTTAATTTTAAGCTGCCTATCTCTGGTAATCGGATCATTATTGCGCGTAATGAAGCGCTGCCGCCAAGGGGGGAGCTAAACGCGGTGGCGCGCTCGCTAGCGCCTAGGGTCGAGGCCTTTGGTGTGCCTCTTTTGGAATACCCCAATCGTCTATCGACCAGGGTAGATTGGGATATGAGCCGAAGAGCACTGACAGATCAATACTCGCCGTCGAATCTATTGCGCGATAATTAACTCGCGCGGAAAGCTAGCTCAGACTTCATCTGCTCCGACGATCAACCTCAGCTCTTCTTTATCCAGTAGGGCAATTTCTCGGTTGTCGACGCTTATAAGACCTTTCTTCTGTAATGAAGTAAAGAGTCGGCTCACCGTCTCCACAGTCAAGCCGAGATACTCTCCAATATCCCCTCGTGTCATGGGAAGATGAAACCTGTTCGGCGACAATCCCACGCGAGCATAGCGGCTTGAAACGCCGAGTAGAAATGAGGCGATACGCTGCTCTGCGCTATAGCTGCTGAGTATTGTGTGAACCTTCTGGTCTTTAGTGATCTCCGCGCCCATGATGGAGAAAAAATTATGCTGAAGACTCGGAAGCTTGAGGCTAAGGGATTCAAGCTGGCTAAAGGGAATCTCACAGATAGATGAGTGCTCGAGTGCAATGGCTGAATTTGCATGCACCCTGTCGGCGATGCCGTCCATGCCGATTATTTCACCGGGCAGATAGAAGCCGGTGACGCGTCCAGCCCCAGAACTGCTGAGAACATAGGTTTTAAAACTACCCGACCGAACTGCAAAAATGGATTTGAAGTCGTCATGTTGACGGTAAAGGTGGTCGGCTTTTTTGTAGGGTCGATTCCGCTCGACGATATCGTCGAGTTGTTGCATCTCGCTCTCATCGAGCGCAATCGGTAGGCATAATTCGTTAAGTCGACAACTTCCGCATGAAATGCCTGAGCTATGGGGGCACAGCTTCACGATCGGCGCGTTGCTTCTGTGATCTTTTGGCTCGCTAGAGGCCAGATTCGTGTTGTCCACATTCGTCGAATGATGACTCGATTGCATCCCTACAGTCCTTCAATAATCTTTGAGCTATATCAAGATACTTCGAGTAGCCTGCCATTAATTGAGGTGATGGACAATTTTAGAATGCGAGAAGGGGTGACAAACTGTTACCAAGGGTTAGAGTGAGTCTAAGCTTTACGCTAGAGCTCCTCTTTCCCTTGATGAGTTCGTCGACGCCGTGGGAAGGGCATAGAAAGCTGGCTCTTCGATAGAAATTGGGTGGGATGTCTATCCCACGTATACTGTCAGGACATCGCAGTGTGCGCCATGGAGCACTTTGATAGCGGTAGAACCTAATAATATTTTCCAGCCAGAGTGTCCGTGACTTCCAATCACGATCGCATCAGCACTAATTTCTTCGGCAAGCGCGCGGATCTCCGGTGCCGGTGCGCCGAGTAGAGAATGTGTGCTGCCCAGAGCAAGCCCCCACTCGTCGCCTAACGCAGCAAGACGCTCTTCGGCGAATTTGATCGCTTCCTGTTGCAGTTCACTTACGTTCGCCGCGTAAATATCCATGCTATAGGCAGCGGCGATCGGTTCTACAACGTGAACCAAATTAAGTCTGCTGGCTTCGCCATTTGCCATGCGGAGTGCGGCCTTGAACACTTTTTCGGTGTCTTTCGATAGGTCTATAGCTACGAGTATTTTACTGTACATAGTGCTCTCCTCGATTAGTGTGAAGGTCACGAACTTAGGTCTTAATTTCACATCATTATTGCCTTAATGATTTGATACAAGTCAACGCTTGTCTCGAATGAAATTCATAGGTGCGTCGCCACTGCGAGTCTAGAGGTAGGGTGAAAAAAGCCAAGCGGCCGCGTCACGCAGTCGAATCAAATAATGCCTTGTCTCGCGCGCCTCTGGATCTAGCCGTTGGGTTTCTGCTTGGAGTGATCGAAGGTAATTAGCGAGCCACAGGTTGCAGTCGGAGGAAAACAGTTCCAGCCCTAGTTCGAAATTCAGGCGCAGGCTGCGTGGGTCGATGTTGGCCGATCCAATTAGAGAATAGTCACTATCGATTATCAGCGCTTTGCTGTGGATAAAGGGGGCCGGTACTTGATAGACCGATAGCCCGTCGGCGACCAGCCGTTTTAGGCTGTGCTGGGATGCCCAGTGGGCAAGGTGAATATTTCCCCGCTCTGGGATAAAAATACGGACATCGACCCCTCGAAGTCGTGCAGCGGTTAGTGCGCCGACTAGATCCTTTTCCGGAAGAAAATATGGCGTAATAAGCCAAAGCCGCTCTTTTGCGCTCGAGAACACACCGAGTAGTACGTCGTTTAACTTATCTATATCTTCGTTGGGACCATCTAAAATTAGTCGTGCTTCAGCCTTAACAGGCGTGCTCGGCTCGGATAAGGGGTATAACGAATTCGCTAATGACTCGCCGGTGCTGCGCAACAATCTGCTCTGAACGCGCCCTCAAAGTTATCGACAATCGGACCTTCGAGTCTAACGTGCAAATCTCGAGCGGGTGACTTTATCGCTGGGTCTTTAACTAGGTGCTTTGCACTTATATTGTGGCCGCCGGTAAAAGCGATGCGGTGGTCGATGATAAGCATTTTTCGATGATTGCGGAGGTTGATATGAAGCGACGGTGGCATCAGTCGTACAGGGTCGAAGCGTGCAAAGTTTAGCTTGGCTTCGCGCAGTGCTCGCCCTACACGTGGAGGGTAAGCGAGTTCGCCCAACCCATCGACCAGTATTCTCACATCGACGCCGCGGTCCTCTGCGGCTTTTAGGGCGGAAACAAACTGTCTGCCTATCTGGTCATGCTGGAATATATAGGAGCACAAATAAACAGATTGTTTCGCGGTTTCTATGGCGGCAAGCATCTCTGGAAAGAGCGCATCTCCATTCTCCAGAAAATGTATAGCCGTGCACCGGGCCAACTTTTTATTGCTCGCTCGCTGTCCTATCATCGCTCTCGAATGACGTTCTGAAAGCGGAGCCAGCTCGCCTTCCTCGAGTGTGGGCTTGGTTGCGTAAAGCCGTCGTGCGGTGCTTCTTGTCCGGTTAATGCCGAGCAATAGATAAGCGATCGGACCAATAAGCGGCATGAGCAGGCAGAAGCTCACCCAGGCAAGCGCCGAGCGGGAGTCGCTTTTCGTCGTTAGGGCGTGAAGAGCCGCTGCGGTTGAGAGCAGTCCAAGTGCTATGCTGATAAAAATATTAAGCACGCTTATTCCTCGACAGATTGGCAGCGAGGGCACTGTGCTCTGAGAGCCAGCGCCAATTTGGACTCGACAGCACATTTGCCGATTCTACTGTGAGCCCACGACAATAAATGCGGTCCATCGAAAGTAATGGAAGTGCAGCAGGGAAGGTTCGCGCGGGCGCACCGCAGATTGAGTCGAATGCCTCTGTCAATCCAAGTTCTTGTACGAGTGTTCTATGCGCCGTTAATCGCCAATCATTGAAATCGCCAGCGAGAATTAGCGGCGCTTGAGGCGGTATGTGCTCGTTAATATATTCTAGCGGCGTTGCGTCCGTAGGCAAAATGAGGCCAAACAGAGTCTGCCAGATATTCGAGTTGATCGGTGTTTGGCCAGCCTTTGATTCGTTGATGGTAACGGCTATTTTCTCCGCTTACCTCTTGTAAGAAAATCAGGTTACACCCAGAGTCGCGAAGTGCTACGCGTAGCGCTTCTAGCGTATAGCGTAAATTGCTCGCCGAGAACCCTTTGTGGATATTAAGAGTGAGAGCTAGATACTCTGGTTTCGCGTTCATCGATCAACTCCGAATCACCTCTTGTCCACAGTATTTACAGAAGCGTGCATCGAGATCGTGATTGGCGTTTTTACACCCGGAGCAGATTGAGCTCACGCTGTTATTGCGCTGATTGCTACGTTGTACCTGCTGCATAAGTTCGGCACCGATTATTCCAGTCGGAACTGCAATAATCGCGTAACCGCAGATCATCGCGAACGCTGCTACAAATTGTCCGAGCGAGGTCTGCGGAGCAATGTCGCCATAGCCTACCGTTGTGATGGTCACGATAGCCCAATAGATGGAGACCGGAATATTAGTGAAGCCATTCTCTGGTCCTTCGATGATAAACATCAGAGCACCGAAAATAATGATTAGTACGAGAACAGAGAACAGAAAAACGATGATTTTACGACGAGCTTGCAGAAGCGCGGCATAGAGTAGATTAGCCTCGCCGATATAACGAAACAGCTTGAGAATGCGAAAGATTCGCAGAACTCGCAGTATACGGATGACAAGTAGGTAAGCTGCGGTCGGAAAAAGGAAAGCGAGGTAGGTCGGTAGTATGGAGAAGAGGTCGATGATTCCGTAAAAACTGAATAGATAGGCGCGCTTATTGGGCGTCGAATAAATTCTGAGGAAATACTCGAGAGTGAAGATTAGCGTAAACGCCCATTCCAAACGATAGATCAAGCCACCATAGTTAGAATGAATCGAGGCGACGGAGTCGGCGAGAACGGCAGTGACGCTCGAAACTATAAGCACGATAAGCGCAATGTCGAACCAGCGCCCGGCGCGGGACTCGTAGCCGAAGATCACATCGTAGATAGCTTGCTGAAGTGGGGACTGGTTTACAACCTGCGAGTCGTCGTCTGTTTGCAGATTGTCGCTTGAGCCTTTGGCTTGCTTCTCTGTCATGGGACATTCGCTATCTTACGTTAAGTTCAAAGCGCTCTAATCTGAATCTACTAAAGCGCCTTGGCAAAATTTTCCTCGGGTACTAGCTTGCCGCTCTGATCATGTTGCGTGCGATGATTATCTGCTGAATCTGACTTGTGCCTTCATAGAGTCTAAACAGGCGGACATCACGGTAGAAACGCTCGACAGCGTATTCCGACATGTAGCCCGCGCCTCCATGTATCTGCACAGCGCGATCGGCAACTCGTCCAACCATCTCGGTGCAGAAAAGTTTGCACGCTGAGGACTCAGTGCTGACATTTTCGCCTCTATCGCGGCGGCGGGCGGTTTCCAATGTCATACACTCAGCCGCATACGTCTCGGTCTGTGAGTCTGCAAGCATGGCTTGGATGAGCTGTTGTTCGGCAATAGGTTGTCCGAACTGCTTGCGCTGCATTGCGTAGTCGAGTGCGTCGGCGATTAAGCGTTTTGCGACGCCTATCGACACACCAGAGATATGTAGACGACCTCGGTCCAGCACCTTCATTGCAGTAATGAAGCCTTCGCCTTCTTCGCCAATAATATTTTCGGCAGGCACGCGCACGTCCTCGAAAATGACGTCGCAGGTCATTGACCCTGACTGGCCCATTTTCTTATCTACAGAGCCGAGCGTGATTCCGGGCGTGTCTCGCTCAACGATAAATGACGAAATTCCGCGCGCGCCTTTGATGTCGGGGTTGGTTCTAGCCATGACATTAAAGGTGTGTGCGACCGGTGCGTTGGTGATATAGCGCTTGGTGCCATTGATCACGTAGTGGTCGCCTTCGCGTCGCGCGGTGGTTCGCAGTGACGCTGCATCTGAACCCGCTTCCGGTTCGGTCAAACAGAAACAGCTAATCCACTCGCCACTTGCATACTTCGGCAGATATTTTTGTTTTTGTGCCTCTGTGCCATTGAATACGATCGCCGCGGATCCGATGCCGTTGTTTGTGCCCATAATCGAGCGAAAAGCTGGAGATGTGTGACCGAGCGCCATAGAGACCAGGATCTCTTCTTCCATCGTCAGTCCGAGACCACCGTATTCCTCGGGAATCGTTAGGCCGAACAAACCCAACTCGCGCATTTCCTGCAGCAGGTCGTCTGGAAGTTTACCTTCCTCGGCCATTTGCTCTTCGGCTGGGATTAGTCGTTCGCGCACGAAGCGTTCGATAATATCGACGAGGGCGTTGATGGTTTCTTGGTCTCGGATCATAGTGTCTACCTGTCTCTAGCTTGCTTTAACTTGCTTTTGCTTGATGATGTGGGGGCGGTCTTTGGATGGTATTCAGGCACCTTCGGAGCTGGAAATTAGCATAATCCACGAGTCAGCGCGACTCATACCATGGCTAAAAACCCTATGCTATGATCCGAGGGATACGGAAACGAGCCGCGGACAGACCTGTTTGGCGGCGACAAGATCTTAACCCTCAAAACTCATACTAAGTCGAATTCGGAGAGCACCCAGCTATGTCAGACAAGCACCTTAACGACGCATTCATTTACTCTGGCGGACGTTCGGCCTTCGGAAGACACGGCGGAGGGCTTTCATCTATCCGTCCAGACGATTTGCTTGCGCATGTAATTACGTCTGTCGTTAGGAATAGTGGTTTCACTCCCGACGCCTTCGAAGATGTCGTCATGGGAAACACCAACGGGGCTGGAGAAGATTGCCGTAACGTTGCGCGCTTTGCTTCGCTTCGCGCGGGCATGCCAACGGCACTGGCGGGAATTACAGTTAATCGATTATGTGGATCGGGGCTCGCGGCGACATTGGACGCGGCACGCGGTGTTAAAGTCGGCGAGGGAGATCTCTTTCTGGCCGGTGGCGTCGAATCGATGAGTCGTGCGCCTCTCGTTCTTTCCAAAGCAACAAGTGCATTCGATAGAGGTCAACAGATAGCTGACAGCACGCTTGGTGCGCGATTCACTAATCCAGAATATGCGAAAGTCTATGGCAACGACACCATGCCACAGACGGCGGACAATATTGCCGCTGATCTAGGAATTTCGCGGGAAGACAGCGATATTTTTGCCGCGGCCTCTCAGTCAAAATACGAGGCAGCGCGCGCGGCAGGCTTCTTTAAAGACGAGATTATTCCTATCGAGGTCGATCAGGGACGGAAAAAGCCTGCAATTACTGTCGACGCAGATGAGCACCCTCGGCCGTCCTCAGATATCGAAACCCTTGGTAACCTCCGTGCTCTCTTCGACGGCGGAGTAGTCACAGCGGGGAATGCTTCAGGGATCAACGACGGTGCTGCGGCACTAGTGATCGGCAATCGCGAGGTTGGTGAGAAATTTGGCATTAAGCCGCGTGTCCGCATTATCGCGGGCGCCGTCGCTGGCGTTGAACCACGGGTAATGGGGCTAGGTCCCGTGTTTGCAATTCGCAAAGCGCTCGCGCGCGCGAATCTAACCCTCGCAGACATGGATGTGATCGAGATAAATGAAGCCTTTGCAACCCAAGTGTTGGGTTGCCTCAAAATGCTTGAAGTCGACTTTACTGATTCGCGCGTAAACCCTAACGGAGGCGCGATTGCCGTCGGCCACCCACTTGGTGCGTCAGGTGCGCGCATTGCGCTTACAACGATGCGTCAACTCGAACGCACCGGCGGCCGCTATGCGGCGATAAGCTTATGTATTGGCATTGGGCAGGGCGTAGCGGCGATTATCGAACGCTTGGACTAGTTCGGGCGCAAAGCGCTAAAGTCAGCGCAAAAGCAATACAAAATTCAGCATTAATAGAAAAGGAAACTAGTACTATGTCCAATGTAGTGAGCTATCAAGTCGTCGACAATATCGGCGTTATAAGCGTGAACAATCCACCCGTCAACGCCCTCGCGCAGGTAGTCCGTGCTGGCATACTTGAAGCTGTGACAGCGGCACAAAGCGATGCGACCGACGCCTTAGTTCTTCGCTGCGAGGGACGGACTTTTATTGCTGGCGCCGATATCACCGAATTCGGCAAGCCGCCACAAGCCCCGGGGCTGCCCGAAGTGCTCGGCGCTATCGAAAACTCTACTAAACCGGTTATTGCGGCTATACACGGTACGGCTCTTGGTGGCGGCTTCGAAGTATCACTTGCGTGTCATTACCGCTGCGCTATCGCTTCGGCAAAAGTAGGATTGCCAGAAGTAAAGCTTGGACTTCTCCCAGGCGCGGGCGGCACGCAGCGTGTTCCTCGTATTGCTGGTGTGAAGGTTGCGCTGGACATGATTACCTCTGGTAATCCAATCGCTGCTGAGAAAGCGAAATCGCTCAATCTGATCGACGAGGTCGTGGCAGGCGATGACGTTCAGGCAGGCGCGATAGCCTATGCAAAAGAGCTCGTCGCATCTGGCGCACCCCTTAAGCGTATCCGCGATATTACGATCGATCCTGCTACGGTCGAACCTGGTTTCTTTGACGCGGCGCGTAAGCAGCTTGCTGCGCGAGCTCGCGGACAGATCGCACCTGATCGTATCGTGTCATGTATCGAGGCAGCGGTGGGACAATCAATGGATGCGGGCCTCGATCGTGAACGCGAGCTTTTTATGGAATTAGTTAGCTCTCCCGAATCTGCTGCAATGCGTCATATCTTCTTCGCCGAGCGTCAGGCGGCAAAGATTAAGGATCTTCCGCGCGACACCTCCCTGCGTGAGGTAAAGAAAGTTGCGGTTATCGGCGGCGGCACTATGGGCGGCGGCATCGCAATGTGTTTTGCGAACGTGGGCATCAATGTTGTTATGGTTGAGATTAACGACGAGGCACTCGCACGCGGTCTCGGCATCATCGAGAAGAACTACGCAATCACGATGAAAAAAGGCAAGCTTACCGAGGCGCAGGTGGCGCAGTGCATGGGCGCGATAAGCGGGACCACAGACTACGGCGATCTTGCCGATGTTGATTTGGTTATCGAGGCTGTTTTCGAAAACTTAGAGCTAAAGAAAGAAATATTCGCGAAGCTCGATGCAGTGTGTAAGCCAGGCGCAATTCTTGCGAGTAATACCTCTTACCAAGACATCGATGCTATTGCCGCTGCAACCAAGCGTCCGCAGGATGTGCTCGGCATGCATTTCTTCAGCCCAGCCAATGTAATGAAACTGCTCGAAGTGGTGCGTGGTGAGAAGACTGCGAACGATGCACTAGCAACTTCGATGGCTATTGGTAAGAAAATTGGCAAGGTGTGTGCATTGTCGCGCGTCTGCTACGGATTTATCGGTAACCGCATGCTTGGAGGCTATGGCCGTGAGTCACAAATGCTGCTGCTCGATGGTTGCACCCCGGCTCAGGTTGACTCAGCACTCGAAGGCTTCGGGATGGCGATGGGGCCTCTCGCGATGGGCGATCTCGCAGGTCTCGACGTTGGCTATAAAGCACGTGAGGGACGAACAGATCTCCCCAACGACCCTAAGCTTTACCGTATGGGCACAGTGCTCGTCGAGATGGGTCGCTTCGGACAAAAAACAGGCGCAGGATTCTATAAATACGATCCTGCCACTCGTGCACGCATGAATGACCCAGAGATTGAAGCGCTGATTAAATCAGAAGCGGCTGCCTTGGGTGTCGAACAGCGCGAGGTTAGCGAGCAAGAGATTCTTGAGCGTTGTTTATACCCGCTGATCAACGAAGGCGCGCTTATTCTCGAAGAGGGTATTGCGCAGCGGCCGAGCGATATCGACGTTGTCTATGTGTTCGGTTATGCGTTCCCAGCGCCTAAAGGTGGGCCAATGCACTACGCAGATCACGTGGGTCTGAAAAACGTTTACGACAAGATCTGTGAATTTCGAGACCGCTATGGCGAAGACTATTGGAAACCAGCACCACTGCTCGAAAAATTGGCGAAGGAAGGGAAAACCTTCGCGCAATGGGGAGCCGAGCAGGAGTAATTTCTGTGCTGAACCTTAATGGCTGTGCGGTGCAATGGCGCGTCGCACAGCTCCCCTTTCCGAAATAGGCCAGGAGGTCATCATGCTCTCATTCGAAACTACTACACCAGGCGGTCCTCTCGCCGCAGTCGAATCTGAAATTCCGCAGCCACAAGGCACTGAAGTTATCGTTAAAATGTTGGCCTGCGGAGTGTGTCATTCCGATATTCATATGCACGACGGAGTGTTCGATCTGGGTCACGGCAAACAGCTAGAGGTTGGACGACCCGGCATGGTACTAGGCCATGAAATTTTCGGCGAAGTCGTTGCGATTGGCCCCGAATGTGAAGGCGCTGCAGTCGGCGATCGCCGTGTGGTTTATCCTTGGATAGGCTGCGGTGAATGTGCGTCATGTCTGCGCGGCGATGAAAATCTCTGCACGCCAGGTCGCGCGCTAGGTATCGCGGCTAAAGGCGGCTTTGCCGAATATGTATCGGTACCGCATTCTCGCTATCTGTTCGACAAAGGCGAGGTAAGCGACAGTCTTGCAGCGACCTATGCCTGTTCCGGCCTTACTGCTTACAGTGCGTTAAACAAGTTAGGTGAATTGGGCGAGGGCGATGAGGTTGTAATCATCGGTGCAGGTGGCGTCGGTATGATGGCGATTCAGATCGCCTTATCTAAGGGAATAGATCCAATTGTTGCCGATATCGATGAAGCTAAACTCGCCGCGGCGAGGGAATTGGGCGTAACTCGCACATTCGATTCGGGTGACCCGCAATCTGGCAAAGAAATTCGTAAGTCGACCGGTGGCGCTTATGCAGTGCTCGACTTCGTGGGCGCTGAAGCTTCAGTTAACTATGGTCTTGGATGTCTTCGCAAGGGCGGCATGATAATCATTGTTGGTCTCTACGGGGGTTCTCTTAATATTCCTATCCCATTCTTACCTATGAACGCGCGTGTTATCCAAGGCAGCTATGTCGGCACGCTTAAAGATATGGGTGAACTCATGGAACTGGTTCGAGCAGGGAAAATTGATCCCATAGAAATTCATGAACGCCCTTTGGCCGAAGCTGAGGCAGCACTTGCCGACCTCAAAGCGGGTAAGGTGCGCGGGCGACAAGTGCTCGTAAATACCTAGCGGCAAAAACATAGCAGAGGAGTAAAAAGGTGCAAGCAATTGCTCAGTTAGAAGAGTTTAGACAAGAAACGCGTGCGTGGCTCGAGGCAAATTGCCCTGCCTCCATGCGCACGCCTATGGTTGACGCCGAAGTTGTTTGGGGAGGACGCAAGGCAACATTCGTTAACCCGGAGAGCAAAATATGGCTAGAGCGCATGGCTGATAAAGGGTGGACTACACCTACCTGGCCAAAAGAATACGGCGGTGGCGGGCTGAGCAAAGAGGAGTCGATAATCCTCTCGCAGGAAATGGCTCGGATAAATGCGCGTCCACCGCTAAATAGTTTCGGTATCAGTATGCTCGGTCCAGTACTTCTTGAGTCTGGCACCCATGAACAAAAAATGGAGCACATTCCTAAGATCGTCCGTGGAGAGATTCGCTGGTGTCAGGGGTATTCTGAGCCGGGATCTGGATCCGACTTGGCAAGTCTTAACACCAAAGCGGTTCTCGACGGCGATGAGTATGTTATCAACGGCTCCAAAGTGTGGACCTCCTACGCAGATAAAGCGGATTGGATTTTTTGCCTCGTACGCACCGATAGCGAAGTGCCTAAACACGCAGGGATCAGCTTCATCCTCTTCGACATGGATGCGCCAGGCGTAACGACGAAGCCTATTAAGCTTATCAGCGGAATGTCGCCTTTCTGCGAGACATTTTTTGATAATGCGCGTGCGAAAGCCTCCAACCTGGTAGGCGGCCTTAATAACGGATGGGCGATCGCTAAGCGTCTATTGCAGCATGAGCGCACAATGATTTCCGGCTTCGGTTTGGCGGGTAGTCAAGGTGATCGTGGTGGAACAACGTCGACGATGGATAGCGTCGAACGGGCGGCGATGCACTACCGTGGTGACACCGATAAGATTTCTGACCCAGGTCTTCGCGATGAAATTGCACAATTTAAAATAGACAGTGCCGCGTTCGCGCTAACTTCACAGCGTTCTATCGAGGAGTCGAAGCAGGGTCAGGGTCCAAACGCGACATCATCGATGCTCAAAAACTACGGGTGCGAGCTTAATAAGCGACGCTATGAATTGCTCCTTTCTTCTCTTGGTAGTCAAGCGCTTGGCTGGGAGGGTGAGGGTTTTGCGAACGATGAGATCGCCGTGACCCGCGAATGGTTGCGTTCTAAAGCGAACTCGATCGAAGGCGGCACCTCGGAGGTGCAGCTAAACGTGATCGCTAAACGTGTACTGGGTCTACCGGACATGCTTAGTCTGGTGCAGAAATAGAGAAATAACTCGGCGGCAATAGCTTGCGAGCGAGAGAGAATTATGAGTTTAGTATTAAGCGAAGATCAGCAATTGTTAAAAGACTCGGCCAAGGCATTCGTCGATCAGAACGCGCCAGTGTCGGTTTTACGGGGACTGCGCGATAGTAAAGATGCGCAAGGCTATGACCAAAACCTCTGGCGACAGATGCTCGAACTCGGCTGGGCCGGTATGGCTATCCCCGAAGCGTATGGTGGCTTTGAATTCGGCTATGGCGGCCTAGGTGTAGTCCTCGAAGAATCGGGTCGTACACTTGTTAGTTCGCCACTCATTGCCACGGTGCTACTTGGCGCCTCTGCAATAAACGAGCTCGGCTCAGAGGTGCAGAAAAGCGAACTACTACCAAAAGTCGTTAGTGGAGAACTGCTTCTCGCCCTCGCGATCGACGAAAAGCCGCATCATCGGCCTAACCGAATCGAAACGTCAGCAGTCAAAGCAGGCGACGGCTATGTGCTTAATGGTTGTAAGACGTTCGTACTCGATGGGCATATTGCGAACAAGCTTGTCGTTGTTGCGCGCACATCGGGTGCAATCGATGACGAGACGGGCATTAGCCTCTTTTTGGTTGACGCGAATGCTGATGGTGTGTCGATCAATCGCAGCTGGATGGTAGACAGTCGTAACTCTGCAATGCTTAGTCTCAATGATGTGAAGATTGGTGCCGACGCACTTCTCGGCGCTGAGGGGAATGCTTATCCTGGTCTGACTCGGGTCTTGGATATTGGTCGTATTGGTGTCGCGGCTGAAATGCTCGGGAGCATGCAGCAGGCATTCGATATCACTCTTGACTACCTGAAACAGCGCGAGCAGTTTGGTGTTCTCATTGGTTCTTTTCAGGGGTTGCAACATCGCGCCGCCGAAATGTATTCCGAAATCGAATTGTGTAAATCGGCGGTCCGTGCCGCACTCTCTGCCCTCGACGACGCGGAGAAAACCGATGCTCAAATCGCGGAGCTCGCCAGTATTGCGAAAGCTAAACTCAGCGAGGTCGCTACCCTCGTGAGCAATGAAGCGGTGCAGATGCACGGTGGCATTGGTATGACTGATGAATACGATATCGGTTTTTACATGAAGCGCGCCCGTGTCGCGTCGGCGTTTTTGGGAGACGCACTTTTTCATCGTGATCGTTACGCGAGCTTAAACGGCTTCTAGATAAAGGGTTGACGCATGGAAATGGATGAATCGGTCAATGTTTTTGATGAGCTACTCGAGCCCTGCGGGATGAATCCGGTTACAGGTTTCTTTCGCGATGGCTGCTGCAATACGAGTGAGATCGATCATGGCTGTCACACGGTTTGCGTTGCGGTAACCGATGAGTTTTTGAATTTTACGCGCTCACAAGGCAATGATCTGAGCACGCCCGTGCCGGCCTTTGGTTTTTCCGGCCTCAAACCTGGCGACTCTTGGTGTTTGTGTGCGTCGCGTTGGCTTGAGGCTCACGATGAGGGGAAAGCCCCGCGTGTTTTTCTTCGGCGTACGCACAAAAAAACGCTAGAGACCGTAGCGATGGAAATCCTGCGTGGCTATGCGGTCGACCTGAGCTGATCCTCATTGCTATCAATGCTGCGCTGCGTCAGGCTACCAGTCGAATATCGAGTTTTAGAAATGCGGAAGCGCAGCGAAACAGAACTAAATCCTCTTTTAGAAGGCGTGCCAATAGGGCGGCGAGTGAGGCGGCTGATGAAGCCGCTGAACCGCGCCGCGCTGCTAGCCATGCTGTTGCTGTTCGTTAGCTGTTCGACGGCGCAGCTAGCGGGACAGGTGACGAAGCCGGCCCAAATAGTCAAACCCCTCAATGATGCTCAGAGAGTCGCCAGTGGTTTTTCTGGGGGTGTTTTTTTACTCGACGGCGAGACAGGTGACGTGTTCGCAACGAACGAGCAGTGGCTCGTGCGAGCAGCCATTCCCGCATCCACTTTTAAGGTATTTAGTTCGCTTGCCGCGCTTGAATCTGGCGTCGTCGCCTCGACAGATCAAATCATCCGCCTACCTCACTATACAAGCACCCGAGAGGAAATTAACAGAGACCTCGATTTTGCTAGCGCCTTCGCGCTGTCGGCATTACCTCACTATCAACACTTGGTACGAAAAATTGGTGCTGAGAGGATGCAGTCCTATCTCGACATCGCTGGCTACGGAAATCGCTCAATCGGCGGGGGTGTTGACCAGTTTTGGATAAGCGGTGATCTGCGCATCACGCCTCTCGAACAGCTCGAGTTTCTTCAGCGTCTCTATCGTGCCGATCTACCCTTCAGGCAAGAGGTCATAGCGCAGGTTAAACAGATAATGCAGCGAGTAGAATATGGCGGTAGAGTCTATGGAAAAACAGGGTGGGCGACTGCGGCGGATGGACTGCACACTGGCTGGTCGGTGGGGTGGCTTGAACGCGAAGCAAAAGAACCTCTGTATTTCGCTACGCTTTTGCAAACGACGACGCCGGGCGACGGCTTCCTTACTGCTCGTATGGAATTATCATTAGCGGCGCTAGCAGAAGTCGACCCGAGGCTAAAGGAAGTCGATGTGCACTAAATTAAGCTGCCAAGAGCAGGACTTCGTAGGTAGACTGGGTGACTCGGGCAACCTATGTGGCCGAGGAAATTACAAGCGGGCTTTTCTGGAGGGTTATTAATGAAGAATTCGGTGACGATAAAAGCGTGTTCTATTCTATTTTTTAGTGTGGCGCTGCTGTCGAGCGCGGCCGCGCAGGTACCTATTATTCAGCCAGGTGCACCGGGCCAGCCAAGCCGCCAAATTACCATCGAAGAAGCCTCTGATCTTGCCAGCCTCAGCTTTACCGATGCTGACGTGAAATTTATGCAGGGGATGATCATGCATCATTCTCAAGCGCTACAAATGGCCGCGTTGGTTGAGACACGAAGCTCTCGTGAAGCCATCCAACTGATGGCGCTGCGCATCTCGCTCTCTCAAGATGACGAGATTGTGATGATGGAGGACTGGTTGGCAGAGCGAGGTTTGCCGCGTGCTATGCCGATGGCAGAGATGCAGGCGATGGCTGAAAATCCCGAGATGATGCCCGGGATACTGACCGAGGCGGAGCTTAACGAACTCGCCGGATTAGCCGGACAAGAATTCGATTCGCGCTTTCTTCAGTTAATGATCAAACACCACGAGGGGGCAATAAGCATGGTCGATCGATTGCTCGACCAACCCGGTACTGCTCAAGATTCTGTGCTTTTTGCATTCACTACAGATGTGACTTCAGACCAGACCAGCGAGATAGAGCGCATGAGCGCGATGCTTGCCGGATTCTCCCCCGATCCTCGAGTAAACCTCAAACCTGGGTACGATGACGCTGGGCAGGCGGCACTTAATATGCGTTTGCTTGCTGCGTTGCCGAAGCCCGACGGCTTTTTTGACCCAGATAATCCTCAGGGGCTGCCTATGAGACGAGCGCGGCCTCAGGCAATACAATCCTCCCAGACAGTAGAGGAGTCGAGCGCTGAAGACGATGCGATTCAAAACGGCACAACAATTGAAACGCTGACCAACGCAGCAGACGAAGGCGTCGTTCCTGCCGATACAGAGGACGAGACGGCGGAGCCTCGGCCGAGCCTGATGAATTTCGCAAACACCGATTTGGTGTTTGCCGGAGATGTTGTTGTAGCAGGTAACTATCACGGCTTTAACGCCTACGATATTTCGTTACCGCGCGAACCTAAGTTACTCAGCTCAGTTGTCTGCCCGGGCGGGCAGGGGGACGTCTCTGTGATTGGCGATCTGCTGATCATGTCGGTTGAGCAGACTCGCGGACGACTGGACTGCGGGCTCCAAGGTGTAGCTGAGCCGGAAAGCGCTGAGCGCTTCCGCGGGATACGCATCTTCGACATAAGTGATTTTAGAATGCCTATTCAAGTGGGTGCAGTGCAGACCTGCCGCGGCTCGCATACCCATACGGTCGTTACTGACCCCGATGACTCGGGAAATCTTTACATTTATGGATCGGGAACAAGCTCCGTGCGCCCGGGCGAAGAGCTCGACGGCTGCTACGATGAATCACCCTATGAGAATCCTGAATCGGCGCTTTTTCGCATTGATGTAATTCAGATTCCTGTTAACGACCCCGCCTCAGCGCGCGTAGTTAACCGACCGACAATATTTTCGGATCCTGCCTCGGGTGTTATTGCGGGTCTCTGGGAAGGTGGTGACCATGGTCCTGGGACACAAACGACGCGCGAAACAAACCAGTGTCACGATATTACGGCCTATCCCGAGGTGGGTCTCGCAGCAGGTGCTTGTTCGGGTAATGGCATCCTGTTAAATATCTCAGACCCTGCCAACCCTACCCGAGTAGCAGAGGTCATTGACCCGGGCTTCGCCTATTGGCACTCGGCCACTTTCAGTAATGATGGTCGTAAAGTGGTGTTCACGGATGAGTGGGGCGGCGGTTCTCGTCCGCGCTGCCGAGCATCTGACCCGCTAACGTGGGGTGCAGACGCTATTTACGATATTGTCGATAATCAGATGCAGTTCCGCAGCTACTTCAAAATGCCTGCGCCGCAGACCGACCAAGAGAACTGCGTCGCGCATAATGGCTCGCTCGTCCCTGTCCCAGGACGTGACATTATGGTTCAGGCTTGGTATCAGGGCGGGATTTCGGTTTTCGATTTCACAGATTCCTCGAACCCCCAAGAAATTGCTTTCTTCGACCGTGGGCCAGTCGATGCCGAAGAACTAATTCTCGGTGGATATTGGTCAGCTTACTGGTTTGAAGGACTCATCTATGGAACTGAAATCGCACGCGGCTTCGATGTCTTCGAACTCTTGCCGAGTGATTTCATTAGCGAAAATGAAATCGCCGCTGCATCGCTGCGAAGCTCGGGCGGTACGTTTAATGCCCAACGCCAAGAGCAACACGTATGGCCGGCCGAACCAGTTGTCGCACTTGCCTATCTCGATCAGTTACTGCGCAGCGAAGTGGTGACATCGGATACGGCAGAAGACCTCAGCGCAGTGCTTGGCGATGCGCAGGAGCGTTTAGACAACAACGTTCGCGACGATCGAGTTGCAGGCAAACTTAGGTCGCTGGCTGTGTCCTTCGACACAGAAGCGGAGTCCTCGCGCGGCAGAACACGCGATCGTTTTGAATTGCTCAGCGATTCGCTAGAGGCTATTGCAGAGAAACTCTAAGTCATATTATGGACGTTCAAAAATGACTCTTACCCCTTTCCATATTGCTGTACAGGTGCGTGACATAGAAGAGGCGCGCGAATTTTACGGTCAGAAAATGGGCTTTCCTGAAGGAAGAAGCGCATCTGACTGGATAGACTTTGATATGTTTGGTCATCAGTTTGTGGTTCATCTGAATCGTGAACTTGGCCCGCAGGGCTCAGTGCGCAGCATAGCTAATGCCGTCGATGGGCACGGTGTTCCCGTTCCACATTGTGGCGTTGTGCTAGCGTTTGAGGACTGGGAGCGTTTTGCTGAGAGAGCACGGGAATTCGTCGACGAATTTGTGATTGAGCCCTATGTGAGATTCGCTGGCGAAGTCGGCGAGCAAGGCACGATGTTTTTCTGTGACCCTAGCGGCAACGCATTAGAATTTAAGGGATTTAAGGATATCGCTTCGCAGCTATTCGCGAAGTAATTCCCTAACAGGGAGCCAGCATGGCAGTCGATATACTCAAAGCGATAATCGAGCTGGGTCTGCCATTAGCCTTATTAAGCTGGCTTATTTTTATGCGGCTATTTGTTAGCGGCGAATTAGATCGGCAATCTGATCGAAAAAGCATTGAGCGCGGCGTAAAAAAGATAAAAGCGTTATTTAAGAACGAGAAGAAAAAGTCATTTGCCGAAAAATCTAAAACCGACCTCGTCTTCGAGAAATGGATGTACTTCGGCAGCGGTTTTTACGGTCTGGCAGCACTTTGGACATTCTTGGTTATTGAGTTGAGTGAGTTGATAGACTTCGTCTTCAATTTCCCCGGCCTCGATGTGCTTTTTGGCGACGGACTCATATCCTTTCTCTTCAACGTAGGCATGAATCAACTGGGCAATCTGATCAGCGCATTTGTGTGGTTCAGTTATTGGGACGGCTCTATGCTCATTTGGGTATTGGTCGCCTACGCAGGGTATCATGCCGGCATCGAGGCGGCGCGGCGCAATCTAAAGGTCTCGAAAGAAACATTGCTCGAACAGGTGAGGCGCCGTTCTAGCGATTAACTTCGACTGCCTCGTGGCGCAGGCTACGCCGCTTTTTCGTTGGCGCCGGTAAGCTCAAATTCGTTAGCGAGTAATTCATAAGAGCGCAGGCGTGCTCGATGATCATGTACGATAGTCACCAGCATGATTTCCTCAACACCAAATAGCGTTGCAAGCGACTCAAGCTTTGCTCTTACCTGCGCCGGTGTTCCTACCGCGCGCTTTTCTTGATTGGAATGAATGAGCGCGAGTTCGCTCGCCGCGTAGGGGTAATCGAGAGCTTCTTCGGGTGTAGGAAAAGGGCCTGGATTGCCTCGGAGTAAGCGGATATACCAGAGGTCACGGCTGCTCGCGAGTCGTTTGGCCTCTTCCTCGGTATCTGCACAGACAGCAAACAGCGAGAGGCACGTATGGGGTCTGTCGAGATTCGGTCCTGGTTTAAACCGAGTGCGATAGAGATTAAATATATCGGGGCTAATATTTGGATTAATAAAATAGGCGAAGTTGTAGGGCAAGCCAGCTAGCCCAGCAAGTGTTGCGCTGTCCTCGCTAGAGCCTAGCATCCACATTTCTGGTGGTACCTCGGTCTGCGGGAAGGCACGCGCATTCTCCATGCCCGGGGTCGGCGGATCAGTGTCATTCAGCAGAGCCTGAAGGTCAGCGATCATATTTGGGAAGTGTTCGGGTCCTACGCGTGAACCATAGCGAATCGCGGCGGCGGTAAAGGGGTCTGTGCCCGGTGCACGTCCGACACCGAGATCCACGCGGTTTGGATAAAGTGTCTGCAGTAACTTGAAGTTTTCAGCGACTTTGTAGGGGCTGTAATGGGGCAGCATTACACCGCCTGAGCCTAACCTTATACGCGCTGTCTCGGCGCCCAGGCGGCCGAGTAATACTTCAGGCGAGCAGCCGGCGAGCGCTCCTGACGCATGATGCTCAGAGACCCAGTAACGATGGTAGCCGAGTCTATCCACGTGCCCCGCCAGCTCGATTGTTTCCTGCAGTGCAGCATAGGGAGTGCTACCGGCGCGTACGGGAGATTGATCGAGCACAGAGAGAGTGAATGGCATGATTAATCTACTATCGACTGATAAACACCGTTGCGTAAGGTGATGTGATCTTCAAGCCCAGTTGCGGGGATTATTTGCGTGAGGTAAACGACAACGAGACCCTCTGTCGGGTCCACCCAGTAGGTCGAATGATACGCGCCTCCCCAAGCATATTCACCTTCGGATCCGAGGGTGCCCCGCAAGCCGAGGTCTGTTGCTATCGAAAAACCTAAACCGAAGCCCTGTCCCGGACGAAATTCGATCTCACCGAGATGGTCTGTTGTCATGAGTTCGATGGTTTTGCGGGACACTAACCGCTCACCATTATACTCACCCCCGTTCAAGGTCATTTGCAAAAATTTCGCGTAGTCGGCAGCTGTTGAAAGCAGTCCGGCGCCTCCAGAGTAGCTTTGCTGCGGCCCCTCGGCATAGAGACCTTGGCTTTGCATGCCGTTTGTCTCGGGGATAGCCTCTATACCACCCCCGTCTTTAGGTCGATAAACAGTCGCAAGACGAGCGCGTTTTTCAGCCGGAAGATAGAAGTGTGTGTCGTTCATGCCCAGGGGCGCGAAAATATTGTTCGCGAAAAAATCGGCGAGATTCTCGCCGCTAACGACTTCAACGACTGCGCCGAGGATGTCGGTATTGTAGCCATAAATCCAGCTTTCACCGGGATGCGCATCAAGTGGAAGTGATGCCATGCGGGCAATTGTTTCTCGAATAGGCTCATTGCGGTCGGCGAAATACCAGCCCTGCATGTTTGCCCGCTGCCACTCCGCTGCACTGGGTCCTGTTCCGTAACTCATGCCGCCGGTATGCGTGAGCAGATGGCGTAAGGTGATTTTAGTTCGGGCAGGCTCGAGCGAGTAGCCGCCAGAGTCGTCAGGCACCGCAACCTGAACATCGTTCCACTCGGGGAGATACTTGGACAGGGGGTGATTTATGTCGAGCTGCCCCCTCTCTTGCAGCATCATGATGGCAAGGCTGGTAATAGCTTTAGTCTGCGAGGCGATTCGAAAGATAGTATCGGTCTTCATGGGTATGGCTCGAGCAACGTCCTGCAGCCCATTCGCCTCATGTGCAACCACCTCTCCATGGCGCATGACAATATACACTTGTCCTGATAAGCGATTGTTTGTGGCATAGGCTTCAAGATTGGCATCAAGCCTTGCGAGGCGCTCGCCTGACATTCCCACCCGCTCTGGCACAACTGTTGCCCCAGCAAATGTGTCCGCGAGGACGGTAGATGGGATCAAGGAAGGTGTCAAAAGCGTCGCCGTCGATAGGACGAAAACGGCGAACAGGGACGGTAAAGACTTTGAGGCGCGCGGCTGCAGAGTGCTGCAGTGAGCTTTCTGGCGATTTTTCGAAGGCATAGCTAGGGTCTCACTTTTGTAATTTTTTACCAGCCCTGATTATCGATCGCGAGCTTTGGCAAATCAATCAGGTTCACGGCTTAAAATAGGCGCCGCGGCAGGCAGTTCATTCTGAAACCAGATGGCGAGTCTTAGACCGGCAAGTCCTAGGCGATCGCTTGCAATGCTGACCATCTCGGCCACGTAGTCGTCGCTCAGTACTTGGCTTGGCAGGCGCTCAGCGCCGCTGCTGTCGGCGCTGCGAATTGCTCCGAGCAGAGCATCGTTATAAACCGAAGGAACTAAAATTTCTCGGCTTTCCGCAAGCCAGAGAGTCCAGTCAGATTCGCGACCCGATAGGTCTTCGTAGGTGGCGGCATAGAGCAGGCTGCGCGATTGCCTGTCGGCACCGCGCATCGCTCGGTCCCATACAGAATGCAGATTGCTCTCGCCGATTCGAATGGCGTTACCGCCGCGGTCGCCAGTCGCAAACAACTCCGCGCTGTAGAGTGAGCCCGAATGGAGGGGTTGGTGAATATCGCCTATAAGATGGAGCACCCAGCAAAGCGCGACTGCGCGCTGTGCCGCGTCTGCCTCATCATTGGCGAGAATGCGGGTGTTGTAATCTAATGCGGTCACAACATTGTCGGCATCGCGCTCGGATGTGATTGCACTCCCTGCTAAGCCCAGAATTTCCGGCGCTGGAGGGCGGTTAACATAGACATTGCCCTGTACTTTAGCGCTATCACGCAGCCAGGCACCATCGATATAGTGCCAGCTGGGGCGGCTATATTTTTCACGTTCGCTGTCATTGAATCCGCGCGCAATGTCTGGCCAATAGGCGGCTTGCCCCAACAGCCAGCTGAGTTGACGCTCGGGAGGCGCGTCGACAAGCTCGGATGGCATTTTATCGATAAAGTCTTGCTGATAGCGCGGATGCTGTTGCAGTAGAGTGAGTAGTTCGCGCTGTGTGTCAAAGTTTAAGTACCGCAGTGCGACGCTTGCTGAGAGCCTGTGCCCGGTTTCATCCCAAGCCGCCGCAGGGCTGGGAAGTAGCATTTGCATAACGCCTAAACAAAGTGCCAATGCACGTAAAGAAGCACCGTGTTTGGTAATGAAAGACCGGGCGCAAATCAGTGGCTGAGTCTTGGGGAAAAAGTGAGCGAGGATGGGGCGGGTCATGCGAATGTTCTCTGGGTTAGTTAGACTTCAAGCCACTCGGCGCGCACATCATGCGCCTCAAGTAGACTCTGAGGTGTGCCTTCGTAAACAATTTTACCATGGCCCATCACGTAAAGGCGGCTAGAAATCTTGAGCGCAATCGATAGTTTTTGTTCTACGAGTAAAATAGAGACGCCTCGACTTGCAATCTCCTGCAGGAGTACGCCTATCTGTTCAACTACCTTAGGGGCGAGGCCCTCGGTAGGCTCATCGATCATTATCAACTCAGGATCGCCCATCAGCGTGCGGCACATACACAGCATCTGCTGCTCTCCGCCACTTAGCACCCCGCCGGGCACATCAGCGCGTTCGGCAAGATTCGGAAACATGTTAAACATTTCATCGATAGTCCAGCGCCCGCTTTCGCCCTTACCCTTGAGACCAAGAGTGAGATTTTGGCGTACAGTGAGCGTTGGGAATATATCGCGGCTCTCTGGGACATAACCCAGTCCCCGATGGGCGATTTCAAAACTCTTTAACCCGGCGATTTCCTCGTCCTTAAACAGAATAGACCCCCGAGGTTCCACCTCGCCCATGATGGTCTTAACAGTGGTTGAGCGTCCAACGCCGTTGCGGCCGAGTAAGCTAACAATTTCACCCGCTTCGACATGGAAATTGACGCCCTGTAAAATGTGACTTTTGTCGTAGTAAGCGTGCAGATCAGTCACCTTAAGCATCGCAGGGTACCTCCCCTAAATAAGCTTCTTGCACCCGCTTATTGCCGCGAATATTTTCGGGTGTGTCGGTTGCGATAATTTCGCCGTAAACCAAGACACTTAT